>Ga0315907_10000632_pt1 | contig 50186 bp, 47 predicted proteins | sample LakEriMetagenome_3_FD_203525 | JGI IMG/M metagenome (GOLD analysis project Ga0315907, IMG submission 203525) | Freshwater fungal communities from buoy surface, Lake Erie, Ohio, United States - Buoy 12 MA123 | ecosystem: Environmental > Aquatic > Freshwater > Lake > Lake biofilm | place: USA... | reverse complement strand
CCGCGCCCACCACGCGCTGCAGGGCTAAAAGTAACCGATGAAGGTAGCGGCGGAGAAGCGCTAGTTAACTTCCTAGCAGAGAAGAAGTTGATATGAGCAAAGTATTTATCCTCGCTGATTTTTCAGGCGAAAAGGCGAGCAAAACAACGGCAGAGCTAGCAACTGCTGGTGCACGTATTGGTTCAGTAACTGCAGTAGTTCTCGCTGCTGCTGGTAAAGGTGCAGCACTTGCTGCAACTGTAAATCAGGGTCCGATCGCCAACGTTTTGGTTGTCGAATCAGATGACTTCGCACAATTTGGCGTTGCGGCATCTGCTGATGCGCTAGCGAACTTAATCAAAGAGAATTCTCCATCTGCAGTTCTGATTGCATCTCACGCCTTTGGTAAGGAAGTCGCTGCTCGCGTTGCAGTGCTTACCGAATCTGGAATCATCACAGATGCCGTGGATGTCGCCCCAGATGCCACTGCAACACAGTTGGTATTCGGTGGTTCAACAACAGTTCACTCAAAGGTTTCTCACGGAACACCAATCATCACCGTTCGCCCAAATAGCGTGGAAGCAGATCAAACTGCTGCAACACCTGCAATCGAGAACGCAGCTGCTGCTATTTCAAATGCGGCGAAGAAATCTAAGATCTCTTCTTCACAACCTCCTGTTAAGGGTGGACGTCCCGAGTTAACTGAAGCAAATATCGTTGTTTCAGGTGGCCGCGGCACAAATGGAGATTTCGCAGCGGTTGAAAAATTTGCTGACGAACTCGGTGCCGCAGTTGGCGCATCGCGTGCGGCAACTGATGCCGGTTGGTATCCACATTCACACCAAGTCGGACAGACCGGCAAGAGCGTTAGCCCACAGTTATATGTGGCTTGCGGAATTTCAGGTGCGATCCAACACCGCGCAGGTATGCAGACCTCTAAGACAATCGTCGTCGTAAATAAAGATCCTGAAGCACCGCTCTTTGATATCGCAGATTTCGGCGTTATCGGCGATCTCTTCAACGTATTGCCGCAGGCTACGCAGGGCATCTCAGCGAAAAAGGGTTAATTACCGTCGTCAACTAGACTGCTCCAATGAGCGTCTACCTAGATCATGCGGCAACTACGCCGATGGCTGATGCTGCAATTGCAGCGATGACTAGCTCACTCTCCAAGATCGGCAACCCTTCATCACTTCACACACAGGGACGCGCGACTCGTAAAGATGTAGAAGATGCGCGCGAAGTGATCGCCAAAGCAGTCGGCGCCTTGCCTTCCGAAATTATCTTTACCGGTTCTGGCACCGAAGCGGATAACGCGGCAATAAAAGGTTTGTTCTGGAAATCTGGCAAGAAAGTAATTGTGATCAGTGCCGTTGAGCACCATGCGGTTTTAGATCCGGCGCGTTGGTTGGTCGAACATGAAGGCGCAGAGCTAATTGAAATTCCCGTCACCAAGACAGGTCTTATTGATTTAGGCTTTCTAAAGGAGTTAATCGCAAAGCGTGGCAACGAAATCGCTTTGATTTCAGTTATGCACTCCAATAACGAGACCGGTGTAATTCAACCGGTTGGTGAAGTTGTGAAAATTGCTGGAGATATCCCAGTCCACACCGATGCGGTTCAATCATTTACCAAGACCCCACTTTCATATAAAGAACTTGGTGTGACATCGATGGCGCTAAGTGCGCATAAAGTAGGCGGACCACTTGGTATCGGAGTCCTAGTTCTTCGTCGCGCCTTTGAAATTCCTGCGCTCCTGCATGGCGGGGGACAGGAGCGCGAAATTCGCAGTGGAACTTTAAATGCGCCCTCCATCGTCGCCTTTGCCGCAGCTGTTGAAAATTCAAATTACGATTCTGAACGAGTATGCGCGCTACGCGATCGCTTTGAAAGCGGGCTTCGCGCGTCAGTGCCAGATGCTTATATAAATGGTGTGGATGCACCGCGCCTGCCTGGAATCACTAACGTCACCTTTCCCGGAACACAGAGCGATTCACTTCTCTTGTTAATGGACTCTGAAAAAGTTTCTTGCTCAACAGGTGCTGCTTGCAGCGCTGGCGTGCACCGCCCTAGCCATGTCTTACTTGCGATGGGCCACACAGAAGTGACTGCACAATCTTCACTACGTTTTTCTTGCGGTGCCACCTCAACCGAATCAGATATTGATTTCGCCTTATCCGTACTTCCAACCGTTATAAATCGCGGCAGAGCGGCGGCTTCCAAATGAAGATAATCGCAGCGATGAGCGGTGGCGTTGATTCTGCAGTTGCAGCAGCGCGCGCAGTTGAAGCCGGGCACGAAGTAATTGGTGTGCATTTAGCGCTGGCTTCAAACCCGCAGAAATATCGCTCGGGTGCGCGCGGTTGTTGCACCATTGAAGATTCACATGATGCCCGTCGCGCCGCAGACAAGATCGGTATTCCTTTCTATATCTGGGATATGGCTGAAGAATTTCATCAGGGCGTTGTTGAAAACTTCCTCGCCGAATATGCAGCAGGTCGTACACCTAACCCATGTCTGCGTTGCAACGAGAAGATTAAATTTGCGGCAGTGCTAGATCGTGCAAAGGCGATGGGATTTGATGGCGTTGTCACTGGACATTATGCACGCACCCAAGAAGGTCCAATGGGTCGAACTCTTCACCGTGCAATTGATCCGCTAAAAGATCAATCTTATGTTCTAGCGGTTTTAAACACGGAACAAATTAACGGTGCGATATTTCCATTAGGCGATACTGAAAAAGTTGATATCCGCATTGAAGCTGAAGCCCGTGGTTTAGCAGTTGCCCAAAAACCCGATAGCCACGATATTTGTTTTGTTCCATCCGGTGATAACGCAGGTTGGCTGCGTGATCGCTTAGGAAGTGAAACAGGTCCTATCGTTGATCAAACAGGTACCAAGATCGGCGAACATAAAGGCGCTTACACATACACAATCGGCCAGCGCAAAGGTTTAGGACTTACCGTTCCAACTGCCGATGGCTCACCGCGCTTTGTTTTAAAGATCGAACCTGTCACAAATACTGTGGTCGTTGGTTCCCGTGAAGAACTTGCAGTTAGCCAGTTACAAGGCGAGAAAACTATTTGGTGCGGTCCAGCCATTGATGAGAAACCACTTCGCGGCTTTGTTCAGGTTCGCGCCCATGGTGCACCACTTGATTGCACTTATTACTATGAAGATGGCCGTTTAGTTGCAGATTTAGATAAGCCGCTACTTGGTATCGCCAATGGCCAAGCGATGGTTATTTACGATGGTGATCGCGTGGTGGGTTCAGCAACAATTTGCGAGAGCGCATGAGCAACCAAGCACGCCACCGCATCACCGAACTAACGAATGAAATCCGCGATCACCAATTTAAGTACTATGTTTTAGATGCTCCAACAATTACCGATGCGCAATTTGATGCCCTGCTAAAAGAGTTAGGGGCGCTAGAAGCCAAGCACCCCGAGCTACTTGCACCTGATTCACCATCACTAGGCGTTGGTGGGGGATTTGCCACAACTTTTGATCAACACGATCACATCGAGAAGATGATGAGCCTTGATAACGTCTTTGATACTCAAGAGCTTGCCGCCTGGTTTGATCGCGTTGAAAAAGAGATCGGCGAGACTTCTTACCTCTGCGAGTTAAAGGTAGATGGCCTTGCCATCAACTTACTCTTTGAAGATGGCCAGTTAACTCGTGCGCTAACCCGCGGTAACGGTGTTACCGGTGAAGATGTAACGCTGAACGTTAAAACTATTAAGGGTTTGCCACATTCTCTTAGCGGCAAGAAAGTGCCAACGCGTATTGAAGTTCGTGGTGAGGTCTTTTTCCCACTGGCAGCCTTTCAAGAGTTAAATGATGGTTTAGAAGAATCCGGTAAGTCACTCTTTGCCAATCCTCGAAATGCTGCCGCTGGTTCACTTCGCCAGAAAGATCCACGCGTTACGGCATCTCGCCCCCTTAGCGTTGTTGTTCATGGAATCGGTGCACGTGAAGGACTTACCTTTACCGAACAATCTGCAGCCTATGAAACTTTAAAAGGCTTAGGGCTGCCTACAAGTGAGCGTTTTAAAGTCTGCGGCTCGCGCGCTGAAGTTGAGAAATTCATTGAGTATTACAACGAACATCGCCACGATGTTGAACACGAGATTGATGGCGTGGTTATCAAAGTAGATTCAATTGCAGAACAAGAAAAACTTGGGTTTACATCTCGCGCACCGAAGTGGGCGATCGCTTATAAGTATCCGCCGGAAGAAGTCACCACAAAGTTATTAGATATCAAGGTCAGCGTTGGTCGCACAGGCCGTGTAACGCCTTTTGCATATATGGAACCTGTCAAAGTTGCTGGCTCAACTGTTACCAATGCGACTTTGCATAACGCGCAAGAAATCGAACGCAAAGGTGTTTTGATTGGCGACGTTGTAATCATTCGTAAAGCCGGCGATGTAATCCCGGAAGTCCTTGGCCCAGTTCTTGATAAGCGCACCGGTAAAGAGCGCGCCTTCGTTATGCCAACGCAATGCCCTGATTGCGGTTCTGATCTGCGCGCGATCACGGAAGGCGATGTTGATATTCGTTGTCCAAATACCCAGAGCTGTCCCGCGCAGTTACGTGAGCGCATTTACTACATTGGTTCGCGTGCCGCACTCGATATTGATGTGATGGGTTATGAAGCAGCAAACGCGCTATTAACTGATGCGATCATCGTTGATGAATCTGATCTATTTGGTTTAACAACAGAGAAGTTAATGCGCTCTGAATTCTTTACCAAGAAAGATGGCAGCGCAGGAAAGAATATTGAAAAGTTACTGGCCGCTCTGGAAGAGGCGAAGTCACGTCCACTTTGGCGGGTAATAGTTGCGCTCTCTATTCGCCACGTAGGACCAACAGCAGCACAAGCCTTAGCAAATACCTTCGGCGATATGCACGCAATCGCCAAGGCAAACGCGCAAGAGCTTGCTGACATTGATGGCGTCGGTGAAACTATTGCGCAATCAATCATCGAATGGTTTGCTGTTGATTGGCACCGCGAAATTATTAAGAAATGGGAGAAGGCCGGCGTATTAATGCAGGCGCAAGCGGCTGCAGATCTTCCGCAAACTTTGGCAGGCCTTACCTTTGTTGTAACTGGCGGGCTGGAGAAATTCACACGCGATTCGATCGCCGAAACTATTACCGCCCACGGTGGAAAACCTGCAAGTTCGGTCTCTAAGAAAACAGATTATGTCTTGGTCGGCACAGATCCCGGATCTAAGTTGGCCAAGGCTCAAGAACTCGGCGTCACCATCATCGATGAGGCGCGCTTTTTAGAGTTACTAGACGGGCGGGGGTAGTCTGTACCCATGATTAACCTTGCATCTGAATACGCACGCGAACTTCCGGCATCACCACTGGCTTTCGGCGTCGGTACATTTATCGTCTTTGTAATCTGTCTCTATCTAGTACTTCGTCTAGATCAATAATTTTTCTCACTAGGGAAATTTCATTTGGCAAAGATCGCTATCTACGGCGGAACATTTGACCCTATTCACTTAGGTCACCTTCACGTCATTACCGAACTTTTAACTCGCGAGATAGCAGATCGAATTCTATTGGTTCCTGCAGGACAGCCCCGTTTGCGAGAACAAGAACCCGTTGCAGCAGGATCAGATCGTCGCGCAATGTGCCAAGCGGCGCTAAAGGATTTAGCTCCTGAAATTGCTAGCCGCGTAGAAGTAAATCCAATTGAAATTCTGCGCTCCGGCCCGAGCTACAGCATCGATACAGTCTTCGCTGTTGCCCAGACTTATCCGGGGGATCAAATACTTTTGATTTTAGGCACAGATGCCTTTAGCAAGATCGCAGATTGGCATCGCAGCAAAGAATTACAGGATATGGTCGACTTCATTGTTATCGATCGCCCAGACTTTCCAGGTTCGCCGAATCTGGATATCAATGCGCTCAACGTATCTGCAACTGCGGTACGCGCTGGTGAAATAGAACATGTTTCACCGCAGGTAGCCGCTTATATAAAGGAGCACAACCTCTATGCCCGCAAGTAAGAGCGTTACTGAGTTAACTCAAGTTGCAGCTCGCGCTGCCGCTGAAAAATTTGGCACAGAGATGATCGCCATCGATCTTTCAGATCAGATGGTTCTTTCAGAAGTATTTCTAATTATTACCGGTGCAAATATCCGCCAGGTCGATGCCATTGCAGATGAGGTTGAAGAAAAACTCCGTCTGATCGGTGAAAAGCCAGCGCGCCGTGAAGGCACGGACGAATGGGTCTTGCTCGATTACTCAGATCTGGTTGTACATATCCAAAGTAGCGAACTGCGCCGTTATTACATGCTCGATCGCCTCTGGAATGATTGCCCAACAATTGAACTCGATGTTGTAAAGGAAACTGTGGCAGATGGCAGGTAAGAACAATCGCATTCTGCTCTGGCGCCATGGCCAGACAGATTGGAACGTTGTCAACCGTTTTCAGGGCCACTCTGATATCGAGTTAAATAACGTTGGAATTTATCAAGCACAACTTGCCGCACCGATTATCGCGGGCATGGAGCCAACGGCAATTTTAAGTAGCGATCTTTCGCGTGCTCGCGTTACTGCATCGAAACTTAGCGAGATCGTAAATATGGAAGTACTGGTGGATGAACGGCTTCGTGAAACCAACGGGGGACACTGGGAAGGTAAGACCGGTGCGGAAAACCGCGCGGCAGATTTAGAGAATTTTGTTCGCTGGATCGATGGCAACGATAACCCTGCAGGAACAATTGGCGAAAGTCGCACCCAAGTTGCAGCACGCGCAAGTGCAGCAATTGATGAATTTCTAGGCGATAAAGAGAATCAATTAATTGTTGTTGCAACTCACGGTGGTACTGCGCGTTGTTTAATCGGTCATTATCTACATCTACCGATGGCGCATTGGGGAAAGATCGGCGGGCTTTCAAATGCGCGTTGGTCCATTTTGCAGACTAGCCCTAAGGGTTGGCACTTAGCCGAACACAACGCCGGCTCTATCTTGGAGCCAGTATTCGGTGAAGAATCTGGCGCTGATGTGCCAGATCACGTGCGCTAGAGTTACCCTCTCGTACAGCACGGGGATATGGCGCAGTTGGTAGCGCGCTTCCATGGCATGGAAGAGGTCAGGGGTTCGAATCCCCTTATCTCCACTCAGGTTATTCAAGATATTCAAATTAAAGGAACAGGAAAGTAAATGTCTATCGTCACCACAATTCCACGTGGCTGGAACGCATCAGACATCGGTGATCTCACTGGCAAATCTTTCTTAATCACAGGTGGCACCAGCGGTATCGGTAAAGAGGCCGCGCTCGAACTTGCTCGTGCAGGTGCGCATGTAACTATTACCGCACGCGATGCCGCCAAAGGTGCTGCAGTCGTTGCCGAGATCGCTAAAGAACGCGTTGACTTCAAACTACTTGATTTAGCAGACCTAGCATCGGTTAAGAAATTTGCTAAAGAATTCACTAAGCCAGTTGATGTGCTGATTCTTAACGCCGGCGTTATGGCTACGCCATTTTCGCTAACTAAAGATGGCTTTGAATTGCAGATGGGCACCAATCACTTAGGTCACTTTGCTCTCACTGGTTTATTGCGTGAAAAAGTCAGCGAAAGAGTTGTTGCCGTATCTTCACAGATGCATCGCGCCGCCCGTATCTCTGGCATGAGTTCAGATGATCTGCGCAATCGCTCTCGCGGAATTGGCGCATATAACCCTTGGTCAGCCTATGCCCTAAGCAAGCTTGCTAACTTACTTTTCATCCACGAATTCGAACGTCGCAGTAGCCGAAATAATTGGAATATCGAAGCCGTGGCTGCGCACCCAGGTTATGCCGCAACCAATTTAATTAGCGGCGCATCTGTACAAGATCGCGCTGGCGCACTTGCCAATACGTTATTTGCACAGAGCGCCGGACGCGGTGCGCTACCAACGCTCTGCGCTGCAACTTATCCGGGGCTATATGGCGCCTCATATATTGGACCAGATGGATTTATGGAGATGCGTGGTAATCCCAAACTCACCCGCGCCGCTGCAATTGCATATGATCAACAAATAGCTGCGCAATTATGGAGCGTTAGCGAAGAATTGACTGGCGTTAATTGGGGCTAAAGCCCGATAAACTAAGTTAATGACCACTCCACGCGATGAACAAACGCACGCTGCGTATGACTTCGCCTATGTGCAGGAAAAGTGGCTTCCAGTTTGGGACAAGTTAGAGCCATTTAAATCAGGTCGCACAGACGATAAGCGCCCTAAGAAATATGTCTTAGATATGTTTCCTTATCCATCCGGTGATCTACACATGGGCCATGCCGAGGCATATGCACTCGGCGATGTAATCGCGCGTTACTGGATCCAAAAAGGTTTTAACGTCATGCACCCAATCGGTTGGGATGCCTTCGGACTTCCTGCTGAAAACGCAGCAATTAAGCGCAATGAAGATCCGCGCATTTGGACCTACGAAAACATCGCAACGCAGAAAGCATCGATGCGTCGCTATGCCTGTTCTTTCGACTGGGATCGCGTCTTTAACACCTGCGATCCTGAGTACTACAAATGGAACCAATGGTTATTTATCGAACTTCACAAGCGCGGTCTTGCTTACCGTAAAGATAGCGCCGTTAACTGGTGCCCCGGCTGCCAAACAGTTCTTGCCAACGAACAAGTAGTTGCTGGCCTTTGCGAACGCTGTGACACCGCAGTAACTAAGAAGAAGTTAAATCAGTGGTATTTCAAGATCACTGATTACGCCGATCGTTTGCTCGATGATATGAAAGATCTCGAGGGTAAGTGGCCAGATAAAGTCCTTACGATGCAGCGCAACTGGATCGGTCGCTCACAAGGTGCCAACGTTAACTTCGTTATCGAAGGCCGCACAGAACCTGTAACGATCTACACAACCCGCCCCGATACTTTGTACGGCGCAACCTTTATGGTCGTTGCCGTTGACTCTGAGCTCGCGGCAGAACTTGCGAGCGGCACTCCTGCCGAAAGTGAATTTAAAACTTATCTCGAATCTGTTAAGGCCGCCTCTGATATCGATCGCCTGGCAACAGATCGCCCAAAGAGCGGTGTCTTCCTGCAGCGTTATGCCATCAACCCAGTAAATGGTGAGAAGTTACCGATCTGGGCATCGGATTATGTTTTAGCTGATTACGGAACCGGTGCGATCATGGCCGTTCCTGCACACGACCAACGTGACTTAGATTTTGCCCGCGCTATGAAACTTCCGGTACGCGTTGTTGTACAGAGCGAAGAAGAAGATCCAACAGTTTCAGGCGTTGCCACAACTGGCGACGGCAAGTTGATTAATTCTGGTTCACTTGATGGTCTTAACAAAACAGATGCAATCACTGCAATCAATAAGCAGTTAGAGGCAGATGGACTCGGAAAATCTGCACGTAACTACCGTCTGCGCGATTGGCTGGTTTCGCGCCAGCGTTACTGGGGAACACCAATTCCAATCGTTCACTGCCAAAAGTGTGGCGAAGTTCCAGTTCCAGCAGATCAACTGCCACTTACTCTTCCTGATGCTAAAGGTCTTGATCTAAAGCCAAAGGGACAATCACCACTTGCTGCGGCAACAGATTGGGTTAATACCTCTTGTCCAAAGTGCGGCGCAGCAGCGCTGCGCGATACCGACACTATGGATACTTTCGTAGATTCTTCTTGGTACTTCCTGCGTTATCCATCATCAACTAACCACAATGAACCATTCTCGCGCGCAGATATCGATACTTGGTTACCAGTAGATCAATACGTTGGTGGTGTAACCCACGCAATCTTGCACCTGCTTTACTCACGCTTCTTTACAAAAGTTTTACATGACATCGGAATGCTCGGCTTCACTGAACCATTTACCCGCCTACTAAATCAAGGCATGGTTGTAATGGACGGTTCTGCGATGTCGAAATCTCGTGGCAACTTGGTACGCCTGTCGGATGAACTCGAAAACCACGGCGTCGATGCAATCCGTTTATCAATGGTCTTCTCAGGCCCACCTGAAGATGATGTGGATTGGGCCGATGTTTCACCATCTGGTTCAGTTAAATTCTTAAGTCGCGCTTGGCGTTTATCAGGTGATGTAACTTCAAAGCCGGGCGTTGACTTCGCAACTGGCGATATCGCACTACGCAAAGCAACTCATAAAGCCTTACACGACGCCGCATTCGCTGTTGAATCTTTCCGCTTTAATGTTGCCATCGCGCGCGTTATGGAGTTAGTAAATGCAACGCGTAAGGCGATTGATTCAGGGCCAGGAGCAGCAGATCCTGCAGTTCGCGAAGCAGTTGAAGCAATTGCGATCATGCTTTCACTTGTTGCCCCATTCACCGCTGAAGAAATGTGGGATCGCCTAGGCCATAAGCCAGCGATTGCAACTGCCGGTTGGCCAGTTGTGGATGAAAAGTTATTGGTTGCAGATGCAGTTGAAGCCGTTATCCAGATCAATGGCAAGATCAAAGAGCGCATCGAAGTTCCACCAACTATTACCGATGCTGAGATCGAAGCGCTGGCTCTGGCTCACCCAACAATTGCCGCAGAGCTAAACGGTGCAACGCCAAAGAAAGTTATTGCGCGCGCGCCAAAGATCGTCAATATAGTTATTTAGATCGTTATTTAGCCACAGCCCAATAAACTTTCAGAGGGCGCAAAGTTAAAGCCCTGCACAATCTGGGCCATGAATTCCATACTTGAAAACTTTCGCTCCTGGTGGAGCCATATCTCCTTCACTTCGCCCCAGAAACGCTCACTGCTCGCGCTTTCTGCAATTGTTGTCGCAACATCTGCCTTCTTTGTTGTTCGCGGTACATCACAGGAAATCGAAGTCGTCGCACCTGAATTAACAATGGTCGAAAGCGTTGCGCAGGTAACCGTTGATGTCGCAGGCGCCGTTGTAAATCCCGGCGTTTACTCATTGCCAATTAATTCGCGAGTTATTGATGCGATAAAGGCGGCCGGCGATACCGTAAAGGGCGCCGATGTTTCCGATATAAATCTGGCGCGCATCATCAAAGATGGCGAACAGGTTTATATATATCCACCACAGAAAGGTGGCAGCGCTGCGCGTGTATCGCCACAGCGCGCCAAAGCGAAGGTAACCGGCCCAATCTCGCTAAATCGCGCCAGCGCAAAAGAGCTCGAGACACTTGACGGGATTGGCCCAGTACTTGCTGCGCGCATCGTTGCCTATCGAAAAATAAATGGTCCGTTCTTAACAGTTGAAGATCTGCTTAAGGTCTCAGGGATAGGCACTGCAAAGTACGGGCAATTTAAAGAGAAGTTACGCGTCTAATTGATTACCGCGCCTTAGCTTTAGGAGGTGCGGTTTGGGTTGGTGCACTTACGCAAAGTTGGATGGCGCCGTGGCGAATTTCTCTCGGCGCCATCTGCTTTGTTCTGCTGGCACTTTCACAGAAGAAGCGTCGAGTAATTGTTCTGGTAATTGCGCTGACCTTGGGTTCAGTTGTTATGTCGATGCGCCAACAGAGTCTTGAATCAAGCGCCGTCGCTAATTACTTTCAAAGTACCGTTGAAGTAAGGGCGTTAATAACTACCGATCCGCAGCGAACTGCCAAGCGAGTAAGCGGACAGAACTTTTTGCCACCGAGTTATAGCTTTTTAGCATCACTGCGGCAGATTGATAGCGGTAGCGAAAAGTTCAATCTGCGAACTCCGGTGCGGATTATTACTTCCGATAAGAGAGTGGTTGGCCTACTTCCAGGTCAGCGGATTTCGTTAAGGGCCAGCGTCTTAGAAAGTAAAGAGGCGCGCACTGGTGCTCTGTTAATTTCTCGTGGACCAATCAATGCAACTACCCAAGCAAGTTCATGGGCGAAATCTTTAGCGGCGATTCGTTTAGGACTTCGCAACGCAAGTGGTTCAGGCGATGGCGCATCCCTTATCCCCGGAATGGTTCTGGGGGATACCTCCCTGCAAAGCGATCAATTTAAGAGCGATATGCGCAGATCTGGGTTAACGCATCTAGTTGCAGTAAGTGGCGCCAACTTTGCGATCGTTTCGGCTTTTGTCTTATGGTGCATGCAATTTCTCTTTCGCAGTATGCGCTTTCGCATCATTGCCACTGCTATCGCTCTCATCTGTTTTATCGCACTTGTTCGACCATCACCATCTGTTCTACGTGCTGCCGCCATGGCTGCGGTCTTACTTATCTCTTACGGAACCAGACGCGGTGCTGATTCACTGCCTGCGTTGGGATTTGCGATCGCACTCGTTGTAGTCGGCGATCCATGGCAGGCGCGCGAACCAGGTTTTGCACTCTCAGTTCTGGCAACTGCTGGGTTGCTGCTCTATGCCCCAAGAGTCACCAACTTTTTTGCACGAGGTGTTCCGAAGTTACTGGCCCAAGCTGCTGCGCCACCGATTGCAGCGATGGTCTTCTGCGCACCTGTCATCGTTGCTTTGTCAGGTTTTCTATCTCCCGCATCTTTATTTGCAAATCTCTTCGCCGCACCTGCCGTTGCACCGATAACTATCACCGGCTTTATCGCAGCGCTGATTTCACCACTCTTTCCGCAACTTTCTACCGTGCTGATTACCTGCATCAAACCTTTGGCGATCTGGATCGCTTGGGTTGCTGATTGGGCTGCTGGGTATCGAGTCTTAACTCTGCAGAAAGGTTTGATTGGCTTTCTGGTTATTGCAGTTGTAATTGCGCTCTTCTTGCTAGCCCCAAAGCGGTTGGTTGTAACCGTTGTTATCTTGGTGCTGGGCCTTTCTTATCTACAACGTTTTCCGGCAGGAGATTGGCAGGTTGCTAATTGCGATATCGGACAAGGCGATGGCGCAGCGATTAACTTAGGCAATCACCGCGCAATTGTTATTGATACCGGCCCTGATCCTGAAGCGATTGATCGTTGTTTAAAGCAACTTGGTGTTCGCGAGATTCCGCTATTGATAATTACTCATGGCCATGCCGATCACATTGCAGGTTGGCCAGGTGTAACCAAGGGGCGCAAAGTTGGCGAGACTTGGTATCAAAATGTAAATCGTGGTGCACGTGCGCAATTGCAAAGCACGCAAGGCCCAGTTGATATTGAAGTCTTGTGGCCAGATTCAGGAAGTTACGATCAAAATAATTCAAGTATCGCGGTACGAATCACAACTAAGGATTACTCACTCTTTGCCGGCGGAGATATGGAGCCCTTGTCGCAGAGCTTAATTGCATCGACCATGCGTAAAGTCGATATCTATAAAGTCTGCCATCACGGTTCGGCTTATCAAGATGAGATCTTTACCAAGGCGCTTTCGCCACAAGTTGCGATGATTAGCGTTGGCGCAGGAAATAGTTATGGCCATCCCGCACCTGCCACCCTTGAACTATTGGCGCAGACAGGCGCTAAAGTACTGCGTACCGACAGAGATGGTGCGATCGCAATTAGCGCCCGTAACCATCGCCTTAAGGTGCGAACCAGCAGATCGAAGTTAACCTTTCTCCGCTGGGAATAACTAGCTAGGAAAAGATAAGAGGATAAGGAGCTGCGATGAACGATTTCTATCTCATCCTTGGCTCTGAAGCAGCGCTGGCCGATCGCGCGCTCTCTAAAATCTCTGCGCAGTTAAAAGAAGAGAAAGCTGAAGTAACCACTATCTCGGCTGCAGATGCGATTGTCGGAGATATCTCTGATGCACTTGCCCCTTCGCTATTTTCTGAACGCCGTGCGTTGATTATTAAAGATCTGCAAGATCTACCGGAAGAATCTCGCGATGAGATAACTCGCTATCTTCCTGAACCAGATGCCACAACTACGGTGATCTTTATTCATAAAGGCGGCGTAAAGGGCAAAGCGCTCCTTGATGCGATTAAGAAAGTTAAGCCCGAAATAATTGCCTGCGAGCCTTTAAAGAAAGATGCAGAGAAAGAGCAATTTGTTAAAGAGCTATTTCTAGATTCTGGCCGCAAGGCATCACCTGGCGCAGTTGCCGCCCTTGTCGGTGCACTCGGTGGCGATATGCGCGAGCTACAACAGGCAGTTTCTCAGATCGCACTCGATGCACCGGCTGGCGTTATCGATGAAAAATACATCGATGAATTCCACCAAGGCCGCGTTGAGACAACTGGCTTTGATGTTGCTGATGCAACTATTGATGGCAACTTACCAACTGCCTTAATTTCACTGCGCAGTGCAATTGAAACTGGCACAGATCCAGTCATGGTGACATCGGCAATCGCATCCGCACTTCGCAGCCTGGCGAAAGTTTCTGGATCTGCCACCGGTGCTAAATCTTTCGAACTTGCTGGACAACTTGGCATGGCGCCATGGCAGATTGATAAAGCTCGTCGCCAATTGCAAGGTTGGACACCGCGCGCACTTTCTAAGGCGGTTCAAGCGATCGCTCTGGCAGATGCACAAGTAAAGGGAGCAGCGACAGATCCGATCTATGCCCTCGAAAAAGCCTTGGCCACGATTACCGCAGCAAGAGCGGCTAGATAACTCCCAGATAAGACCAATGTCAGGCGGGGATTTCAACCCAATTTGAGCCTGCGCCCCCTGCGCTGATAACCTACGCCTCTGCCTGATTACCAAAAGGGTCATCAAAGCTTTCAACGTTCGGAGTAATACACGTGGCAAATATCAAGTCGCAGATCAAGCGCGTTAAGACCAATAACAAGGCGCAAGCTCGCAACAAGTCTGTCTCTTCATCTGTAAAGACCGCTGTTCGCAAATTCCGCGAAGCAGTCGTAAAGGGCGATGCAGCAACAACCACGACTGAACTCCGCGCCGCTTCAAAGGCTCTAGATGTTGCAGTAGCAAAGGGTGTTGTTCACCGTAACACTGCAGCAAATAAGAAGTCTTCAATGGCTAAGGCAGCTGCCAAAGCCGGCGCTCGCTAAATTTTCAAACCACACACCGAATTAGAGGTCGCATAAGTGCCTGCAATTCCAATTGCCAAGGCTCCGCAACCGGCAGCGACAAACCCCGCGCAGATACGTAACTTTTGCATCATCGCCCATATCGATCACGGCAAATCAACGCTGGCAGATCGCATGCTCGGCATCACCGAAGTTGTAGAAGCCCGCAATATGCGCGCGCAATATCTAGATCGCATGGATATCGAACGCGAACGCGGCATCACCATTAAATCGCAAGCAGTTCGTCTGCCATGGCGCAGCGGTATCGATGGCCAGGAATACATCCTCAATATGATCGATACTCCTGGGCACGTTGACTTTACCTACGAAGTTTCGCGCTCGCTCGCAGCATGCGAAGGCGCAGTGTTGCTCGTGGATTGCGCACAAGGAATCGAAGCGCAGACTCTTGCCAACCTTTATTTGGCGATGGAGAACAACCTAACGATTATTCCTGTTCTAAATAAGATCGATCTCCCAAATGCGCAGCCCGAAAAGTTTGCGGCAGAACTTGCTCGCTTGATCGGTTGCCAACCAGAAGATTGCTTACGCGTCTCTGGAAAAACTGGCGATGGCGTTGCCGACCTTCTAGATCAGATCGTTGCGCAGATTCCCGCACCAGTTGGCGATGCCAACGCACCTGCGCGCGCACTTATCTTCGACTCTGTATATGACTCATATCGCGGTGTGGTTACCTATGTTCGCGTTATCGATGGACGACTAAATCCACGCGAACAGATTCAAATGTTCTCAACCGGCGTTCGCCATGAAGCACTTGAAGTCGGTGTAATTTCACCAGAACCGCTGCCAAGTAAAGGTTTAGGCGTTGGTGAAGTAGGTTATTTAATTACTGGCGTAAAAGATGTTCGCCAATCTCGTGTTGGTGACACCGTTACTAATTATCAAAACCCAACAAAGACCGCACTTGCTGGCTATAAAGATCCAAAACCAATGGTCTTCTCTGGCCTCTTTCCACTAGATGGCGCCGATTTTCCTTTACTTCGCGATGCGCTAGATAAGCTGCAGTTAAATGATGCAGCCCTTGTTTACGAACCAGAGAGCTCTGCAGCACTTGGCTTTGGTTTCCGCTGTGGCTTCCTTGGTCTGCTACATATGGAGATCGTGCGCGAGCGTCTTGAGCGCGAATCCGGAATCAGTTTAATTTCAACTGCGCCAAACGTGGTATATCGCGTAACACTTGAAGATGGCAAAGAATTTATAGTTACCAACCCATCCGAATTTCCTGATGGCAAGATCAATAACGTTAAAGAACCAATTGTTAAGAGCACCATCCTTGCCCCATCTGAATATATCGGCACGATCATGGAGCTCTGCCAAGAACGTCGTGGCACGATGCTGGGCATGGATTACATCTCGGAAGATCGCGTGGAGATTCGCTACACCTTGCCACTTGCTGAAATCGTCTTCGACTTCTTCGATCAGCTAAAGAGCCGCACGAAGGGTTATGCCTCACTTGATTATGAAGAACTCGGCGATGAAGAAGGCAATCTCGTTAAGGTCGATATCTTGCTCCAGGGTGAGGCGGTCGATGCCTTTAGCGCAATCGTTCACCGCGATAAGGCTTACTCATATGGCGTGATGATGACCGGCAAACTTCGCGAACTTATTCCGCGCCAACAGTTCGAAGTTCCGATTCAGGCCGCTATTGGTTCACGCATCATCGCACGCGAGAGCATCCGCGCGATCCGTAAAGATGTTCTTGCTAAGTGTTACGGTGGAGATATTTCTCGTAAGCGCAAACTTCTGGAAAAGCAGAAGGAGGGTAAGAAGCGCATGAAGATGGTGGGGCGCGTTGAAGTTCCACAAGAAGCCTTCGTTGCCGCCCTTGCCACAGATGCTGATATCGAAAAGATTAAAGCCGCGCGTAAGCAAGACTGATCGTGCTCTCTTTCTACGTACATATCCCTTACTGCATAAAGCGCTGCGGATATTGCGACTTCAATACCTACACACCATCTGAACTCCAGGATGGCGCAACTCTTGAGATCGTCTCTAACGATTACATCGATGCCGTTCTGCGTGAGCTAGAGAGCGCTCCTAAAGATCAAGTTCCGACAATCTTCTTTGGGGGAGGCACACCATCTTTACTCCCAGCGCACGATCTCGGTCGAGTCATCACCGCGATCAAGGCGCGCAATGGTTTAACTGCTGATTGCGAGATAACACTTGAGGCAAATCCCGATTCGGTAACGCAAGAGAAGTTATCTGCATATCTTGCCGCAGGATTTAACCGCATCTCATTCGGTATGCAATCGGCGCAACCACATGTTCTAGCGGTGCTAGATCGCACCCACAATCCTGCCAATGTAAAGCGCGCAGTTGATATGGCGCGCGCTGCTGGATTTGAAAGTATTAGCGTTGATCTAATTTACGGAACACCTGGTGAATCCCTGGAAGATTGGCGCAGCACGGTAACTGAGGCGCTTTCGCTGGATGTCGATCACATCAGCGCTTATGCGTTAATCGTTGAGACCGGCACCAAACTTGCAGCGCAGATCAAACGCGGTGAGTTAACTATGCCAAATGATGATCTGATGGCAGATATGTATTTGCTAGTAGATCAGATGTGTAATGACGCAGGTTTGAATTGGTATGAACTATCTAATTGGGCAAAGCCTGGCAAAGAGTGCCTGCACAATATTGCTTACTGGAAGAGCGCTAATTGGTGGGGCTTAGGGCCAGGTGCGCATTCACATGTTGATGCCAAGCGTTTCTGGAACGTTAAGCATCCAACCGCATATAAGCAGAAGTTATTTGCTGGTGAGTCACCAATTGCAGATTCAGAAGATTTAACCGCTGAACAATTACGTGATGAATCAATCATGTTGGCGATTCGGATGCGTACCGGTTTAGAGCTCTCACTATTGACAGAAAGTGCTAAAGAAAATTTAGAAGCATATAAATCTTCAGGCCATTTAGAGATAGTTGGCGATGCAATCCAGTTAACTGCACAAGGGCGGCTAATCGCCGATCGTTTAGTCCGAGAGGCGCTGGCCTAAGCGCCTGTAGTACCTTTAGCCCATGACTACTAGCGCAACGATCATCCTGGCATTTCTCGCCGTCGTATTTGTTATCTCTGGCCTTTCCAAAGCCAGTGGTAACGATAAGGGGCTATCTGGCACCCGCGATGTAAATGTTAAAGATGGAATCGCGCGCGTTATTGGCTTCTTCGAAGCGCTATTGGCACTTGGCTTAATCCTTGGCCTCAAGTGGAATTGGATGGCTTACTTCCCACTCGTTGGACTCTGGTTCTTTATGGCCGGTGCCATCTTTGTTCACTTCAAGGCGAATAAGGCAAAGACCGCATTCCCTGCATTCTTCCTCTTAACTTTAATTTCTATCGCGCTAGTTTTGATCTAGAGACTAATAAGAGAAAAGAACTATAGAAAAAGCTATGCAATCACAACGCCGACTCGAGATTTTGCGCGCCATCGTTGATGAGTACGTAGCTACCCAAGAACCTGTTGGCTCTAAAGCGATCGCCGATAAGACATCGCTCGGACTCTCACCAGCAACAATCCGCAACGAGATGGCGGTTCTGGAAGATGAAGGTTTGATTACCCATCCGCATACATCTGCCGGACGTATTCCAACGGATCTCGGTTATCGCGTCTTCGTAGATAAGTTGGCAACGGTTAAGCCGATGTCATCTGCCGAACGACGCGCTATTGAAACATTTTTAGATGAAGCAAATAACTTGGATCAGTTGATGAAGAGATCTGCCAAGTTGTTGGCAGATCTAACCAAGCAGGTTGCAGTAATTACCTATCCCATAACTGGCGAAGGCTCTGGTAGCGAAAAGATGACTATCTCTGGAACTGCCAACTTGGCGCGTTCTGGTGAAGATTTAGGAACATCTTTATCACCAATCCTTGAAGCACTAGAAGAACAAGTAGTTCTACTGCGCTTGCTTGGCGATGCCAATGACACCGTCAAGGTGCGAATCGGCGGCGAACAAAGTGAGAGCAATTTACGTCAAACATCCCTTGTCACAGTTGGTTATGGCGCAGCTGAGTCTCCAGTTGGAGCGCTCGGTATTCTTGGGCCAACGCGAATGGATTACGCAGGCTCGATGGCAGCGGTCTCTGCAGTTGCTCGTTACGTTGGGCGTTACATTACGGAAGGCCCACAATAAATGGCTGATCATTACCAAACACTTGGCGTTGATCGCGGGGCAAGTTCAGATGAGATTAAAAAGGCTTATCGCAAAATTGCGCGCGAACTGCATCCCGATGTAAATCCTGATCCTGCAGTGCAAGATAAATTTAAAGAAGTAACTGCCGCCTATGAAGTTTTAAGTGATCCGCAGAAACGTCAGTCATATGACATGGGCGGTTCTGGTTTCGGTGGTGGATTTGGTGGCGGTGGATTTAGCGACATCATGGATGCCTTCTTCGGTGGGGGAGGAAATCGGGGGCCACGTCCACGTATGCGCCAAGGACAAGATGCCTTAATCCGTGTTGAAGTTGATTTAAATGAAGCTTGCTTTGGAACTGAACGTGATATCTCAGTTGAAAGCGCAGTGGCCTGTACCAAGTGCAACGGACAGGGTTCTGCTGATGCTTCAGCGCCTGCGATGTGTCAGGTATGTAAAGGTCGCGGTGAAACCCAACAAGTGCAGCGTTCCTTCTTAGGACAAGTTATGACTTCGCGTCCATGTTCTGCATGTCAGGGCTTTGGCAGCGTTATTCAAAACCCATGTCGTGAATGCGCTGGCGATGGCCGTGTTCGCGCTCGTCAAAATATCAACGTCAAGATTCCAGCAGGTGTTGAAACCGGCAACCGTATTCAATTAGCCGGTCGCGGTGAAGTCGGTGCTGGTGGCGGACCAGCAGGAGATCTCTACGTTGAAATCGTTGAAGCAGAGCACCCATTTTTAATTCGCGATGGCCACAACCTCCACGTTGCTATCGAAGTCTCATTTGCAGCAGCTTCTCTTGGCACCAAAGTTAAAGTGGAATGTTTAGATGGCGAGATCGAAGTAGAAGTACGCGCCGGAACACAGAGCGGGGCAACGATCCCAGTGCGCGGCAAAGGTATGACTCGCCTGCGTGCTGCAACCCGTGGAGATTTAATTGTTCACGTGGAAGTGCAAACTCCACATAAGTTAAATCGCGAACAAGAAGAACTGCTCCGCAAATTTGCTGCAGCGCGTGGTGAAAAGCCTGGCGATGTAAAGATCAAGGGGCTTGAGCAAGGATTCTTTAGCAAATTTAGAGATGCCTTCGGTCGCTAATGCTTAGCCTCTTCTTCGTCGCCGATCTTCCTACAACGGTAGGAAGTACTTACCAATTCGGGGGAGATGAAGCAGCGCACGCAATTCGCGTACTTCGCACTCAGGTTGGAGATTCACTTGCCCTATCCAGCGGACAAGGTGGCTGGTCGGTTGTAAAAGTTTTAACTGTTGGTAAGAAAGATATGACGGTGCAGGTCTTATCAACAGGGTTTGAAGATAAGTTATCAGTGGAACTACACGTCGCACAGGCGCTTACCAAGGGCGATCGCATCAAAGAATCGATCGAGTTAAACACTGCAGGCGGAGCCGATGTAATTCTGCTCTGGGCTGCGGCGCGTTCGATCGGTAAGGGATCTCCAGATCTAATGCAGAAGTTAGCCACCACTGCGCGCGAAGCCAGTAAGCAGACACGTCGTAATCGAATTCCCTTTGTCATGGGCGTATTGGATGCCGCAAAGATTGCTGCGGAGATTCCAAATTATGATCTGGTAATTGTTTTACACGAAGGCGCACAACGAAAATTCACTGAAGTCATTAAACCGGGTTCACAGAAAGTTCTAGTCATCATCGGCCCAGAAGGTGGGCTAACCGATGAAGAAGTTGCGCTCTTTGCCAAAGCTGGTGCGCAGGTTGCGCTACTAGGGCGGCCAATATTTCGTTCAGCCCATGCCGGAATGGCGGCGCTTTCTGGCTTAAACGCTGCTTTGAGAATTTGGTAAAGGTATAGTCGCACTCATGGCACTTGATCCAAATTGCATCTTCTGCAAAATTATTGAGGGACAGATTCCAGCCGAGATTGTTTATCGCAGCGAGAACGTTGTCGCATTTAATGATTTAAATCCGCAGGCACCAACTCATGTGCTTTTGATTCCGACGGTGCACACTGAAAATGCGGCAGGTCTTGCCAAGATGTCACCAACGATTACCGCAGACCTTTTCACCGCAGCCGCCCACATCGCCGCCGAGCGCGAGCTAGATGGCTACCGCACCGTCTTTAATACCGGTGCGGATGCTGGGCAGACCGTCTTTCACGCTCATTTACATCTGCTGGGCGGGCGTGGGCTCGCTTGGCCACCCGGTTAAAAGTAGTATCAGCGTTATATGGAACGCACTTTAATAACCGTCCCACCAGCGATTCCGATGGTCTCACTCATCGGAGCAAACGATGCCAACTTACGTGCGATCGAAGCGGCTTTTCCAAGCGTTAACATCACAGTTCGCGGTAACGAGATAACTCTGCGCGGACCACACATTGATTGCTTAGCAATTGAAAAGTTATTTGCTGAGATGACCCTAGTTATACGTTCCGGTCAATCTTTAACAGTAGATGCCGTTGCGCGCAGTATTGCAATGCTTGGCCAAGAACCTGCGCAAAGCCCAGCTGAAGTCTTATCTTTAAATATCGTCTCTAACCGCGGTCGCACCATCAGACCGAAGACCGCAAATCAGAAACACTATGTTGATGCAATCGAAGATAACACCATCACCTTTGGAATTGGCCCTGCTGGTACCGGTAAGACATATCTTGCAATGGCGAAGGCAGTTGCCGCTCTGCAAACCAAGAAGGTAAATCGCATTGTTCTTACGCGCCCGGCAGTTGAGGCCGGCGAAAGTTTAGGTTTTCTACCTGGCACCTTAAGCGAGAAGATCGATCCATATCTGCGCCCGCTATTTGATGCGCTGCATGACATGATCGATGTTGATTCGATTCCGCGCTTGATTCAGACCGGGGTTATCGAGGTAGCACCGCTTGCTTACATGCGCGGACGTACGTTAAATGATTCTTTTATTATCTTAGATGAAGCACAGAACACCACTCCTGAACAGATGAAGATGTTCTTAACGCGCTTAGGTTTTGGTTCCAAAATGGTTGTTACCGGCGATGTAACGCAGATCGATCTTCCAAATGGAGCAAAGTCAGGGCTTCGCGTAATCACCGATATCTTGCAAGATATTGATGACATCGCATTTATGGAGTTAACTGCAGAAGATGTGGTTCGCCACCGCTTGATCGGCGATATCGTCAAGGCTTACGAGAAATTTGATGCGGCAAAAGCTGCACCTCGTAATATCCGAAACTCCTAATTTAAATTCACTTATGACCATAGAAATCACCAACAAATCTGGCGAACTCGTGCCCGCAGATCAAGTTCGCGCCCTGTTGACCAAGAGCCTTGCGCAGTTAAAACTCAACCCAGAATGCGAAGTTAACTTAGTTTTTGTAGACGAAAACGAGATGACTGAACTACATATCAAATGGATGGATGAACCAGGTCCTACCGATGTGCTTTCATTTCCCATGGATATGCCGGCAGCGGCAGGCGATGCGGTGACGCTCGGAGATATTGTGATTGCACCAACTGTGGCAGCGCGCCAGGCAGCAACTGCTGGACACTCTGCCGAACACGAGATCTTTATCTTGGCCGCACACGGCTTGCTACATATCTTGGGATATGACCACGCCAACAAAGAAGATGAAAAAGTTATGTTCGCCCTACAAGAAGATCTAGTTAAGAATTGGCAGGCAAGTGCATGACTATCGTGAATATCAGCGCCATCGTTGCTCTAATTGCATTTGCCGGCTTTCTTGCCGCATCTGAATCAGCGCTGACCTCAATCTCACGTGTCTTAATTGAAGAGCTTGAAAGTAAGCGCGGGGGACACCTATTAAAGAAATACTCACAACATCCTTCGCGCTATCTCAATGTGCTGCTGCTTGTCCGCAAGATCTGCGAATTCACCGCAGCCGCGCTTCTAGCAGTTGCCCTACTGCGCGAATATTCATCTGCACAAGCGATGATCGCAACCGTTGTCATCATGGTTGTTCTCTCATATGTGGTCGTTGGCGTTGGTCCACGCACCTTGGGTCGCCAGCAACCACATAAATGGGCGCGCGCCGGAATATCAGTGGCTTACTTCTTGGCCTTTATCTTGGGTCCAGTCACAAACTTGCTTATTGCAATCGGTAACGCGATAACTCCAGGTAAGGGTTTCCGTGGTGGTCCATTTACCAATGAAGCAGAACTTCGCGATCTAGTAGATCAGGCACACGAGCGCGGTTTAGTGGAATCAGATGAACACGAGATGATCCACTCTGTATTCGAACTCGGCGACACCTTGGTACGCGAACTCATGGTTCACCGCACAGATATGGTCTGGATCGAAGGCGATAAGACTCTGCGCCAAGCGCTCTCTCTTGCGCTCCGCAGCGGTTATTCACGCGTTCCTGTCGTCGGTGAAAATCTCGACAAGATTATCGGTATTGCATACGTTAAAGATTTAGCAAAGCGCGCACTTGATCACCATGAGGCTGAGACCACTGAAAAAGTTGAGCAACATATGCGCCCTGCAGTATTCGTTCCTGAGATCAAGATCGCTGCAGAACTGCTCAAAGAGATGCAGCGCGATCAGATCCACTTAGCGATAGTTGTGGATGAGTACGGTGGAACTGCCGGAATCATCACAATTGAAGACATCATTGAAGAGATCGTTGGTGAGATTACTGATGAATTCGATGATGGCGAAGAAGCCTTCACTTGGATTAATGAAAACAAGGCTCGCGCCAAAGCGACGCTGCATATTGAAGACCTGGCCGATGAGTTAAAGATCGAGATCGATAAAGAAGACTTTGAAGATGTCGACACTATCGGCGGCTTGATGGCGCAGAAGTTGGGGCGCGTTCCGATCGCGGGCAGCACGATTTCTATGCTGGGTTGGTCGATTACATCAGAGCGTCCTGTTGGTCGTCGTCGTAAAATAAGTTCGGTAATAATTGAGCGAGTTAAGGATGGCGAGGTTGATGAACATGAGTAATTCGGATTCAGCCAACCTCTTTGAAAATCCGGAAGATCAAAAGTTAGCAACTCTTGCTACATCAACCTTGGCACGTTCTGGTGCAAAGCAAGCTGCCGCGCTGCGCGATTCAACAGGTCGCACCTATGTTGCGATAAATGTGGCATCACCTGAGTTAAGCCTCGATGCAGTTGAAGCGGTATTTGTTGTCGCCCTGGCATCACAGATTTCTGGAATTGAAGGCGTTGTTTATGCAGGTTTACCTGGCGCCAAAGTCGCGGTAATTAAGGAACACTCAGCGCAAGCAACGCTCTTTCATATCGATGCAAGTGGAAGTGTGACAAGGGCGTAAGATAGCCCAATGCGTATTGTTCGCTTCTCACCAGGTCCTGAATCAGGTTTAGGTACCGATCCGCTCTTTGGCATCCTCGAAGAAGATAACCAGATCAGCGTAATCTCAGGCGATCCGATCTATCACGGGGTCACTAAGACTGCCGCCAAAGTTGAACTAACAAAGGTTCGCTTGCTTGCTCCAGTTATTCCGCGCAGCAAGATCGTTGCCGTCGGAAAGAACTACGCCGATCATGCAAAAGAGATGGGCTCAGAAGTTCCCAAAGAACCAATCATCTTTCTAAAACCAAATACCTCTGTCATTGGCCCGGGCGACACCATTGTTTGGCCCGCTATGGCGCCAACAATTGATTACGAAGCAGAGCTAGCAGTTGTTATCGGTCGCGTCTGCAAAGATGTTCCAAAAGAGCGAGTCCATGAAGTTATTTATGGTTACACCTTGGCTAATGACATCACTTGTCGCGAACTTCAGAAGAGCGATGGCCAATGGGCGCGCGCAAAGGGCTTTGATACCTTCTGCCCAATCGGTCCTTGGATCGAAACCGATTTCGTTCCAGGAACTCAGCGAATATTTTCGGAGGTAAATGGCGAGATCCGCCAAGATGCAACCCTTGATCAGATGATCTTTAGCGTAAGCGACATTGTGGTCTTTGTTTCACAGATCATGACCCTTTTGCCGGGCGATGTAATCATCACCGGAACCCCAGCAGGAATTGGACCGCTCATCGAACGTGGCAACGTCGTTGTCGGAATCGATGGACTTGGCCAACTAACAAATAAGGTGAGTGCAAAACCGTGAGTACTAATACAACTGCTAAAAAAGTAAAAGTACGTTTTGCACCTTCACCAACTGGCGACCTACACGTTGGAAATATCCGCACCGCCCTCTTTGATTGGGCATATGCTCGCCACACAGGTGGAACATTCTTATTCCGCATCGAAGATACCGACACAACGCGCGTTACAGATGAATATATACAAGCTGCGATCGACACTTTGAAATGGCTTGGCTTGCATTGGGATGAGGGCCCAGAAGTCGGTGGCGAAAATGGTCCTTACCTACAATCACAGCGTTTAGATATCTACGCACATTGGGCACAAAAGTTTTTAGATCAGAAAGATGCTTACCACTGCTACTGCTCACCAGATGAGTTAGAGGCTGTGCGTGAGGCACAGCGCGCTGCCAATGTGGCACCTGGTTACAACGGCCACTGCCGCGAACTAACTGCTGATCAAATCGCAGCGTATAAAGCACAGGGTCGCGAAGCAGTTGTCCGTATGCGCATGCCTGATGGAACAACGACATTTACCGACGAGATCCGTGGCGACGTTACCTTCGATCACAAATTCGTACCTGACTTCGTTCTAGTTCGCGCCGATGGTTCACCGCTTTACACGTTGGCCGTTGCAGTCGATGATGTTTTGATGAAGGTAACTCACGTACTTCGCGGAGAAGATCTACTTTCCTCAACGCCACGACAGATCCGCGTTTACCAAGCTATGGGCGTTGCTATTGAAGATTACCCAGTCTTTGCTCACTTGCCATTCGTTATGGGCCAGGACAATGCCAAGCTTTCTAAGCGCAACGGTGAAGTTTCAATCGCTTGGTATCGCGAACAAGGTTATTTGCCAGAAGCAATCTGTAATTATCTAGCCCTACTCGGTTGGTCACCTGGCGATGATCGCGAAAATGTCACAATGGCCGAACTCTGCGAACTCTTTACCGTAGATAAGGTGCACTCTTCACCTGCCCGATTTGATATGAAGAAGTTGGAAGCGATCAACGGCGACAAGATTCGTGCGCTAACTCTTGATGAATTTCTAAAGTGGTCGCTGCCATTCTTAACCAAGGCAAATGTCATCACCGGAAACGATGCTGAGATCGCACTTGTAAAGCAGGCGCTGCCGCTAATTCAAGAGCGCATCGTTAAGTTAGATGAAGTTCCTGCCATGTTGCGCTTCCTCTTTGTAAAAGATTTTAAAGTTGAAGAAGCATCGCTTCCCAAGGTTACCGATAGCGCATCAAAGGATGTGTTAAAGCGTTCTCTTGCAGAGCTAACGCCACTTACAACTTGGAACCACGAGAGCATTGAAGCCGCACTACGCACATCTCTAATTGAAGAGCTGGGGCTTAAGCCACGTATTGCATTCGGTGCAGTTCGCATCGCAACAACCGGCAGCACCATTTCACCACCGCTCTTTGAGTCGATGGAGTTGCTCGGAAAAGATGCGTCGTTGGCTCGAATTGCAGCGGCGATAGCGCTTTAATTTTTGGGGTATTCTTACCCCTGTTCTAATGGGGTATGGGGTAATTGGCAGCCCTGCTGATTCTGGTTCAGTAAGTCTAGGTTCGAGTCCTGGTACCCCAGCGAAAGACAAAAATGTACTAGGGCCCCGTCGTCTAGCGGCCTAGGACTCTGGCTTCTCAAGTCAGCTACGAGGGTTCGAATCCCTTCGGGGCTACCAACTGTGACTGCCTAGGCCACCATCGAAGTCGTAAGTACTTCCGGTGGCCCAGGCATTTGCATCAGATAATAAAAATTCAGAAACTCCAACAACTTCTCTTGCGGTCGCATAACGCGCCAAAGGTGTCGCAGCCTTCCAAGCAGCAACACCCTCTGGCCATGCCTGATCAATTCCATCGCGACCAATTAAACCTAAGCGCAATCCGAGTACACGCATCGGTGCATGTGCGCGAGATGCTGAACGCGTTAAGACATCTAACGCCGCCTTACTTGCGCCATAAATTTCATGGCCCGCACGTGGATTAAGCGCTTCAACTGATGAGATATTTAAAACAACCTTCACTCCTGATTTCGCTGCTTCATCGATAATCTCTTTCGGCGCATCAACGTTTATGCGCATCATTAGTTCGATCTCTGCGCGCGAAGCAGTTGCTGGATCAAGAATCGCCTGGTTGGCCGCGTTATTGACTACATAATCTAACTTTCCCGCACGAGCGAGTGCTTCTTGTACAAGTGAATTTCCTGATTTAGTAACAGATAGATCTTCGGCAATGACATGCAAATTTGGACGGGCCGATAGCTCGCCGGTATTTACTTGTGCGCAGACGGTGAAGCCAAGTTCTAGAAAGCGATCGACATAGGCGCGCCCGATTAAGCCAGAGGCACCGGTTATTAGGATGTTGTTGCCAGCAAAGTTCATCGCAGTGGGTCCAGCGCTTTTACTCGTTGATTTACCCGCTTAATCAAATCTGTTAGATCGATTTTGGTGCTGGTGCGGTTAGCAACTACTTGATCACCTGCAACCCAGACATCTGTAACATCGCCGCGGCCTGCAGCAAATACCAAGAGCGCATTTACATCATGCACTGGCGTTAAATGCGCAGCGTGTAGATCGATGGCAATGAGATCTGCCTCTTTACCGATCTCGATACTTCCGACGCGATCTTCTAAGCCCACTGCATGCGCTGCTTCGATAGTTGCGGCGCGCACAATAGAAGTCAGGTCAACATCGGCAGGGGATTGGCGCAGTGCAACAACGTGGGCTGCCATACGCATTACTGAGAACATATCTAAATCATTAGATGAAGAACATGAATCTGTGCCCAGGCCAACTTTGATTCCAGATTTACGCAGGTCATTAAAGCGCGCAAGACCTGAGCCAAGTTTTAAATTACTGCCCGGGCAATGGCCAACTGATGTGCCTTTACTTGCCGCAATCGCCATATCAGAATCTGATAAATGCACGCCATGGCCGAAGATTGTTGGGACATCCAAGATGCCGGTATCGCGACAAACTTCAGTCGGAGTCTTGCCGTAACGCGTTGCCACATCGTCGTTCTCGGCTTCTGTTTCCGAGACATGTAAGTGAATACGTGCGCCGAGTTCTTTGGCTATCGCTGCAACCTGCGTTAAGTTTTCTGGTGAATCTGTATAAGTTGAATGTGGCATCAAATATGTTGGAATGTAAGGGCCACCGATTTCAGCAAGGACTGCCTTCCATTGATGCGCCCGTTCGATCCGTTGCTCCCATTGCAGACCATCTAGACCTGGGAAATCAAAGAAGATCGGTCCTGCGATATGGCGTAATCCAACGCGCACGGCGCCTCGATGTGTTGCAGCAGGATTTAAATACATATCCATCGTGGTTGTTGTGCCAGATAACAAAGCTTCTAGCGCGCCGAGTTCGGTACCGAGTTCGCAGGTTGCCTCATCCATGATCGCACCTTCGGCAGCCCAGACGCGTTCTAGAAATCCTTGCAGGTTTACGCCTTCGGCCCACCCACGCAGTAGCGACATTCCCAAGTGGGTATGGCTATTAATAAAACCAGGAGCGATTAACTTGCCCGATGCATCATAACTTTTACTTGCAGCAGGTTTATCTGCCCCGATATATGCAATCTTGCCGTCTTTTATACCGATCGAGATATTTTCTAATATCTCATCGCTGCCATTAGAAGTTACCGCATAGCGTGCGTTGGTGATTAATAGATCCATATTATTTTTTCAACTACGAAGCCAGGATTTTTATCGCACCATCAATGATCGTGATTACATTTCCAGCGCAACCCTTGATGACTTCACCGACGCCTTCGTGGCTAATCTCTTCATCTGAAAGGCCAGCGGCAGGATTGGCAACGGCTGCAATTGCTGCATAACGAAGCCCTGCTTCACGTGCCAAGGTTGCTTCAGGAACACCGGTCATTCCAACCACGGTTACACCCAACATGGCACACATGCGAATTTCAGCCGGTGATTCAAAGCGAGGACCGTTATAGACCGCGTAGATGCCACCCTCGTGCAATTTGATATCTGCATTTTTCGCAGATTCTGCAAGAGCTTTTTGAATCTTCTTGTCATAGATATAGGTCATATCAATATGCTGAACGCCGCCTTCTTGAACGCCATCAAAGAAGGTATCCGCGCGACCATGAGTGAAGTCGATGAAATCATCAATTAACTGCAATGCACCAGGCGCTAAGTTCTTATCTACGCCGCCAACAACGTTTACGCCGATAACCAGCTCTGCGCCCCAGTTCTTTAGCGCTTGGATATTTGCGCGATAGTTAACTTGGCTAGGTGGCACGGTGTGGTTAACGCCATGGCGAGTCAAGAAAGCAACTTCTGCGCCATGCCATTTTCCAGTTGTGATAACCGCCTGGCCGTAAGTGGTATCAACAGTTGTAGGGGGCTGGCCTTCGAGCGCTGGAAGGTTATAGAAACCTGTGCCAGCGATGATTGCGATCTTCAATTCATTACTCCTTTAGGCCGGCCATGAGGCGGCCGATGTAGTTGCGATCTGCATCTTTGGAGTCAACGATCGCAACGATCTTTCCACCCGACATAACCGCGATGCGGTCTGAGAGGGAGAGAATTTCATCGAGTTCGGCAGATACCAAAAGTACGCCAGCGCCGTTATCGCGCGCTGAAATTAACTGGTTATGGATAAATTCGATCGAACCAACATCCACGCCACGAGTTGGCTGAGCTGCAACCAGAACCGGAAGTTCTTGGCTTAGCTCGCGAGCAACGACAACTTTCTGCTTATTTCCACCAGAGAGTGAACTCGCTTGGTTAAAGGCTGAAGGTGTGCGGATATCGAACTTCTCAACGAGTTGTTCAGCATTCTTAGCAACTTCACCAAGATTGCGGACCCAACCCTTAGCAAAAGGTGCTTGATCGAATTGGTTTAACACCAAGTTATCGGCGATCGAGTAATTAGCGACTAAGCCATGCTTTTCACGATCTTCAGGTACATGTGAAATACCAGCTTCGTGTACTGAATGTGGGGCCATATCTCTAGAAGCAACGCCGCTGATTAGAACTTCGCCTGCTTCGCGATGGCGCATACCGCAAATTGCTTCGACTAATTCGCGCTGACCATTACCTTCCACGCCTGCAACACCAAGAATCTCACCTTTATGAAGTACGAGATCTACTCCCTTAACTGACAAGATCTTGCGATCATCGCGAACTTGTAGCCCTTTAACTTCCAGGACAACTGCGCCGCGTTTGGCTTCGGTGCGATTGACCTGCAGAACAACGGAACGTCCCACCATCATCTGCGCTAAGCCTGCTTCGTCGGTCTCTTTAGGAGTTGTTGTTCCGACTAGCTTTCCACCGCGTAAGACGACTACGCGATCGGCAACAGCCATAACTTCGTGGAGTTTGTGGGTAATCAAGACAACGCCAACGCCTGATTTAGCGAGGTTACGAATAACACCTAATAGTTCATCAATCTCTTGTGGAGTAAGAACTGCAGTTGGCTCGTCGAGAATCAAAAGCTTTACATCTTTACGCAGCGCCTTAAGAATTTCTACGCGCTGCTGCATACCAACTGGCAGATCTTCGATTACTGCATCGGGATCTACTTCAAGGCCATAACGCTTAGAGAGCGCGATAATTTCTGCGCGAGCAGCCTTTTGATTGATAAATAAGCCACGCTTGGGCTCATCTCCCAAGATTAAGTTTTCGGCAACGGTCATAACTGGTACCAACTGGAAGTGCTGGTGAACCATGCCGACGCCACGTGAGATAACGCCTGCGGTATCGCCGAAGACTATTGGCGTACCACCGATCTTGATCTCGCCAGAATCTGGCTTAATCAAACCGAATACTGCCTTTAGCAACGTTGATTTACCAGCACCATTTTCGCCAAGCAGTGCAACAACTTCGCCAGCGTTAACAGTTAGCGAAACATTGTCATTTGCAACAACTCCGGGATAGCGTTTGGTTACGCCAGTTACTTCAAGAAGAGCGCTCATTGTTACTGTCCCTTCTCATATGGTTGACCTTCTGCAGCAGGTGGTCGCACCTTGCCGGCAGAAATTGTTAAGACAATGATCGTTAAAATATAAGGAAGTGCAGCGGTAAATTGGGAAGGAATATTTACAACCTGATCGATCATCAACTGGTTGGCATAAGCCTGAGTTAGTCCGAAGAAGAGCGCTGCCGCAAGTGCACCGAGTGGATTCCAGCGACCGAAGATCATCAAAGCGAGTGCGGTAAAGCCCTTACCTGCGATAAAGCCGCGTTCAAATGAGCCAACTAGCTCAAGTGCGAGGTATGCGCCCGCAAGTGCACCGATCGCACCTGCGATCGTGACGTTGATGTAGCGCAGACGAGCTACTGAAACACCAGCAGTGTCAGCGCTAGACGGGTGTTCGCCAACTGCGCGAGAGCGTAAGCCCCATGGGGTGTGGTAAATCCCGACATAGAGAATCAGGATTACCGCAAGACCTATGAAGGTAAGCGCGCCGTGGATAAAGAGAACTTGTCCAAAGAATGGAATCTTGGAAAGTAGTGGAATTTCAAATGATTGGAAGACTGATGGAATGGTCTTTCCCTGAACATAGAGAAATGAAGTTAAACCAGTTGCCAGGATATTGATAATTGTTCCGGCAATGATCTGATCCATCCGCCAAGAAACTGCCATCAACGCCAAGATAAAGCCCATCAACGCACCAACCATGAGAGCGGCGATGAGTCCGATGACGATGTTCTGAGTCAGATAAGAAACGAAGAATGCAACGAATGCTGAGATAAGCATCGTTCCTTCAATACCGATATTTACGATACCGGTGCGTTCGCACATAATTCCTACCATCGCAGCGAGTGCAAGGGGGAGTGCGAAAGCAGTACCTGTTGCATAGACAGAGGTTGTTATATCTCCATCGCGTGAGTAGAAGAAAGCCGTTGCTGCAATTGCGAGCAAGATGTAGCTATTGCGTTTGGTGAGGTGCTTCATAATTAGTTACCCCATCCGCTCGTAACAGACTTGTTAGAGCTATTTTTAAAGAAACGGGTAATCAACGGCGCTGTTACAAAGAGGAGAATCAGCGCCATTAAGAGGTCAACAATTTCGGGGGCAACGCCGGCATCAAATTGCATAGTGGAAGCACCTGCGCGCATGCCACCAATCAAAATTGCGCCCGGGATGATTCCGATTGGATGTACGCGACCCAGAAGTGCAATGGTGATTCCATCAAATCCAAGACCCAAGTTAAAGGCTGGTTCATATCGGTAGGTAATTCCTAGCGTTTCAATCGCACCACCTAAACCAGCAATGGCGCCAGATATGACCATCGCAGAAACGACTGTGCGCTTAACAGGAATACCCGAATACCAAGCGGCGTGGCGATTGCGTCCAACAGTTTCGATGCGGAAGCCGCTAGTTGTGCGACCAAGTACCCACCAGATAAAGACGCCGAGGAATACCGCAAAAAAGAATCCCGACGGAAAACTGCCGAAGAAAGGAAGTCTTGCTTCTTCGGAAATTTCTGAGGTTCGAGTTAAGAATTGACCTGGCTCGCGTAGTCGCCCTGATGCCAGGTAATCAGCGATCGCCATCACAATACTGTTGAGCATAATCGTGGTGATTACTTCGTGTACACCGCGGTATGCCTTTAATAGACCTGAAATTGCAGCAACGAGTGAACCAAAGAATGCTCCAATGATTAGCGCAACAGGAATATGAATAAATCCGGGAAGGCCATCAAAGGTCACGCCCGCCCACGCTGCAGCTAGTGCGCCCGATAACAATTGTCCTTGAGCACCAATATTAAACAAGCCAGCGCGTAAACCAACTGCAACTGCAAGCCCTGCTAGGACAAGAGGAGTTGCTTTAGCAAGAGTTACGCCTATACCTTCAAGGGAACCAAATGCACTTTTAAAGAGTGATCTATAAGCAACTATTGGATCAAGACCTTGTAATTTAATTAATATGCCGCCGACAAAAAGTGCGACTAAAACTGCAATTATTGGAATTAGCCAAGAGCCAACATCAAATTTTTTCTTTGAATTATCCACATCGGATTTAATAGATTTCGTCTCGCTCATAATTGACTATCTTATTGGTTTTTTGCAATAAAGAAAGAGGAAAAAAGAGGGAGTAAAAAAAGAGCGGGTGTGCATTTGCACACCCGCTCTTTCTACTAACTCTCAGGTAATTAATTAACCCTTAAAGCCAGTTGAGATTGAACCAGCAAGAACGCCAGTTGTTGTCTTCTTCAAACGTACCTTGACTGCTGCAGGAACTTTTGATTCCAAGTCGTGGTGCGGTGCGAGACCAACTTGACCAACGAAGTTTCCGCCCTTGATTGTTCCGGCCTTAGCCTGACCAACAAGTGTTGCAACTCCAAGTACTAGCTTCTTCTCTGCTGAAGTTACTAGACATGACTTTGCTTCAGGAACTGTGTAGTACTGATCGATGTCAACACCGATGCAGAATGCGCCAGCCTTCTGAGCTACCTTGCCAAGTGCTCCGTTACCAGTTGATCCACCTGCACCGAAGATTACGTCGAATCCCTGTGTAAGTAGCTGGTTAGCTGTTGTTGCGCCCCATGCTGGATCTGAGAAAGCGTTATCGCCAGCTGCGTGGTAAACAACAGTTGACTTGATCTTCTTGCTGCGCTGCTTAGCGGCGTATGCAATTCCGTTTTCGTATCCTTCACCAAACTTGCGAACTGGAAGAACTTCCTTCATACCGAATACTCCGCCGACCTTGTTGGTCTTTGTTAGGTATCCAGCGAGGTAACCGGCCAAGAAGCCAGCCTTATCTTCGTCGAAGATCAATCCTGTGTAGTTAGATTCTGTTGATGCGTTGAACTGATCAACACCAATGAACTTGATCTTTGGGTAAAGCTTTGCAGCCTTAGCTGAAGCATCGCCCATCAAGAAGCCAACAGTTACGATTACGTTGTAACCCTTATCAGCAAATAGTTTGATGTTAGCGTCATAGTCTTTTGAATCTTTAGTTTCGATGAACTTAGCGAAACCACTAGCTTTCTTGGCGCCTGCTTGTGCGCCTTCCCATGCTGCTTGGTTGAATGACTTGTCGTCAATCTGTCCAAGGTCAGTTACGAGACCAACGCAAAATGCGCCTGCCTTACCGCAATCTGCTTCTGTTGTTGCAGCGTTTGCTGGAACAATGAAGCCAACTGTTGCAAGAGCGAGTGCAGCTGTAATAGCCGAAATTCTCTTAATCAAGTGGAGCTCCTTATATAGACGCGGTCGATTAGGGCAATCGACCTACAAAACGTTTGTGAGGTAAGAGTAACCGAGCCCGCGAAATGCGCTATTCACCCGCCGTTTTATGCACGTTAATCTTTATTACTTTTTGATTAACTTGAACCTTCAACTTGAGGTTTAGGTCATATGATTTACGCATGAGATCAAAGAGATTGGCAGCATTCGCAGTGCTAGCGCTCTTATTCTCGGGTTCTCCCACCGCTGATGCTTTATCTAAAGGCTCTTTCTACCTGGAGCTAAAGACTGGTTGCTATAGCGCCAATAAAGCGCCCACTAAATCAAGTAAATGGACCGATACAAATTACAAAACTCTTTACCCAACCGGCTGTACCCAGCCACATCACTACGAAGTCTTTTACATCGGCAAGATAAAGGCGAAAGATTTAAATTCTGAAGCAGCAAAGAAAGAGGCAGGTGTTGCTTGCGACAATGCAGCGATTGCCACGCTTACTGGACAGAAAGATTTGCCACCGACTTTAACTTATGGATATTTCTTTCCAGATCCAGGAGCCGAAGAGAAGAAGTACGGCAAGAAAATACTGTGCTTCTTTAGAGTTGCCGATCCCAAGAACGATAAGTTAACGCTTTCGATCAAACGCACTTTCCGCGAAGTCAGTTACGTTTAACCAGACCAAAAATCCAAATAAAAGAAAACCTAGTCGCGTTCTTTCGCGCCCTTACCGAGGTACTTCTTCTGCGCTTTGCGCGCCTCTGAATAATGAGCGTATGCCTTCTGGGTGCTTTCCAAAGTAGAGACTGCAGGAATAGGAACTTCCCACCACGCTTCTCCACCCGGTGCATAAAGCAGTGGATCGCTATTGATGTGGATCAAAGTTGCAGTTGGGTGCGCTTTAGCCACCTTCATCGCTGCAGATAGATCTGCAATGGCATTTGGAGTTTCGGCGATGCGAATTACATTCATTCCGAGGCTTTCAGCATTGGTTGCAAGATCAACTGGCAAGACATCGCCGGTTTCGTGGTTATTGGCTTTCTTATCGCGGAAGCGGTACTTGGTACCAAAGCGCTGTGAACCAATATCTTCAGAGAGATGGCCGATAGATGCAAAGCCATGGTTCTGAACTAGAACAACAATAAATTTCAGGCCTTCAGCAACTGCGGTAACGAGTTCGGTATGCATCATTAAGTAAGAGCCATCGCCCATCATGACAACTGGTGTGCGTGATGAATCAGCGCGCGCAACACCTAGGCCAGCAGCGATTTCATATCCCATACATGAGAAGGCATATTCCATGTGATAACCAAGTGGATCGCGTACACGCCATAACTTATGGAGATCACCAGGAAGTGATCCTGCTGCGCCAACCAGAACATCGCGGGGATCTGTTGCTGCCTGCACCGCACCAATGATCTCGCTCTGGCTTGGCTTTGCTAACTTTTGATCAACGAAAGATGCATCAACAATGGCATTCCAGGTTGTCTTCTCTTCAGCAATCTTCTTGGCATATGCCGCATCTACCGCATATCCATTTAGCTCTTGTAAAAGTTCAGTTAACGCCTCGCGCGCATCGGCAACAACCGGAATTGCAGTGCCATGTTTAAAGGCATCGAAGGCGGTTACATTGATATTAATAAATTTAACATCTGGGTTTTGGAAGACGGTGCGAGATGCGGTTGTAAAATCGCTGTAGCGAGTGCCGATACCAATTACTAGATCAGCATCCTTTGCTAAACGGTTTGAGGTAGTTGTTCCTGTTGCACCAACAGAGCCGCACATCTGTGGGTGATCCCAGTTAAGTGAACCCATTCCGGCTTGTGAAACCCCAACTGGAATGCCAGTTGCTTCCACAAACTTAGTTAGCGCTGCATGTGCGTCAGAGTAGATAACTCCGCCACCAGCAACGATAAATGGACGCTTTGCGTTACGGATCGCCTTTGCAGCAACTGCGCTAACGCCAGCATCTGGGCGTGGACGACGGATATGCCATTCGCGATCTGCCAAAAATTCTTCGGGAACTTCAATAGTTTCGGCCTGCACATCTTCTGGAAGACAGATAGTTACTGCACCTGTTTCGGCAGGATCGGTCAACACACGCATTGCGCCAAGCAGCGAACTAAAGATTTGTTCTGGGCGGCTAATGCGATCAAAGAATTTAGATAGCGGCTTAAATGCATCATTTACCGACATCGTTAAGTCATATGGTTGCTCTAGCTGCTGCAGAACAGGATCGGCAACGCGGTTAGCAAAGGTATCTGCCGGAAAGAGCAGCACTGGTAAACGATTTGTTGTCGCAACTGCGGCACCAGTGAGCATATTTGTCGCACCTGGCCCAACTGATGATGCACATGCAAAGGTAGAACGGCGACGAGTCATGCGGGCATATGCCGATGATTCGTGAACCATTGCTTGTTCATTACGCGCTTGGTGATACGGCATTAAATCTGGATCAGTTGTTGATAATTGTTTTAACGCTTGCCCGATACCTGCCACGTTGCCGTGTCCAAAGATTCCAAAGACGCCCTGAATAGTTCGCTCGCGATGTGTGCCATCAACTGTGTATTGATGGGCCAAGAATTCGACGATTGCTTGACCGACGCTCATCTTGCGAGTTGCCATTTGTAGCTCCCTTGATGTCTCTATTAAATAGTTCTAGATCAATTAATTCTGGGGAAAGCCGAGGTTGATTCCACCATGGCTTGGATCTAACCAACGGCTAGTGATCGCTTTGCCGCGAGTAAAGAAGTGAACGCCTTCTTCACCGTGCGCCTTAGTGTCACCAAATAGTGATTGTTTCCAACCACCGAATGAGTAGTAAGCAACTGGCACAGGGATTGGAACGTTGATTCCGACCATGCCAACTTGAATCTCATTCTGGAAGCGACGCGCTGCGCCACCGTCGTTTGTAAAGATCGCAGTTCCGTTGCCGAATGCACCGCTATTAATTAGCGCAACGCCTTCGTCGTATGTCTTTACGCGAACAATAGAAAGGACTGGACCGAAGATTTCATCCTTATAAACACTTGAAGTAGTTGGTACTTGGTCGATCAGGGTTGGTCCAAGCCAGAAACCTGCAGCCTCACCGTCGGCCTTTACGCCGCGACCATCAACAACAACCTTTGCACCATCTTTAACTGCGACATCAATGTATGAAGCGACCTTGTCACGGTGTTCTTTAGTAACAAGTGGACCCATATCGCAACCACGGCGACCATCACCGGTACGCAACTTGTCCATACGAGAAACAATCTTTTCGATCAAAGCATCTGCAACTGGCTCAACTGCAACGACAACTGAGATCGCCATGCAACGTTCTCCGGCAGAACCAAAGCCTGCGTTGATCGCTGAATCTGCAACGAGTTCTAGGTCAGCATCTGGCAAGACCAACATATGGTTCTTTGCGCCGCCAAGTGATTGCACACGCTTTCCAGCCTTCGCGCATTCTTCGTAGATATAACGCGCAATAGGAGTTGAACCAACGAATGAAATTGATTCAACATCAGGGGAGTGCAGCAACCCATCTACTGATTCTTTATCGCCATTCAAAACGTTAAATACGCCATCAGGCAGACCCGCTTCTTTCCAAAGCTTTGCAATCCAGATTGATGCAGTTGGATCTTTCTCAGACGGCTTTAGTACAACTGTGTTACCAGCAGCGATTGCAATTGGGTAGAACCACATTGGAACCATCGCTGGGAAGTTAAATGGAGAGATGATGCCGACAACGCCAAGTGCCTGACGCGTTGAGTAAACATCCACACCCGTTGAAACGTTTTCAGAGTAATAACCCTTAATAAGTTGTGGCATTCCAACTGCAAATTCGACTACCTCTTGGCCACGGGTAATTTCACCGAGAGCATCAGATAAAACTTTTCCGTGCTCGCTCGTGATGATCTCGGCGAGCTCGCCCTTCTTCGCATTGAGAAGTTCGCGGAATTTAAAGACGATCTGTTGACGCGCTGCGAGTGAAGTCTTTGACCAACCAGGAAATGCTTTCTTCGCAGATGCGATAGCAGCGTTGATCTCTGCCGCATTTGCCAGCGCAACGCGCTTTGTCTCAACACCTAAAGCAGGGTCGTAGACAGGGGCTGTGCGTCCTGATGTGCTTGGTACCTCTTTATTATCAATCCAGTGTCCAACAGTTGTAGTCATGCCCTCATCCTATGACGGCAACCCCTGATTTATAAACGGCTCTTATCTTGATACTGGCCACATCATGCGGCGCGATTGCCAGCGGGTTCTGCTCCAGGATCATCAAATCCGCCTGCATCCCGACTGCTAGCACTCCAAATCGCGATTCATTAAAGCCTTGGTAGGCAACGCCTGCGGTGTAGAAAGACAAACTCTCTTCTACCGAAATCGCCTCGTGTGCGCTCCAACCTTCAGCCGGCCATTTATCTGGTGACTGGCGATGCGTTGGAACGGCTAGCGCTAATAAAGGAATGTAAGAGGTAACTGGCCAATCACTTCCGTAACTCATACGAGCGCCACTTTTCACCATCGACTTCAATTGATATTGACGATTATTTCGCTCATCACCGATGCGCGGTGCAATAAGCTCTTTATTCATTGGATCTAAATAAGTCCACAACGGTTGGAAGTTCGCAATCACCCCAAGAGATGCAAACCGCGGCAGATCTGTTTCATCAATTAGCTGTGCATGTGTAATCACGGGACGGCGATCCCACTTGGGATTTATCGCTGCCATCTTTTCAATCGTATCTAGCGCCTGACGCACTGCAGCATCGCCGATGGCATGCAGATGTAATTGGTATCCCTGTGAATCAAATAGCACCGCAGCATCCAGAATTTCATCATCGTTCCAAATCAATAAACCCTTCGATGTTGGATCATCAAGATAAGGCTCGAGCAGTGCTGCAGTTCCGGCAGATAACGCGCCATCGCCAATGATCTTTATCGTTTTGCATGCCAACTTTGAATTGGGGCCAAGGGCCGTAACTTCTTCACGAATCTTGGCAAAGTATTCAACGTTGCCACGCCAGGAATCTGGTTGCGCCAACATATAAAGATCCATATTGATCTGTAACGCACCAGATTTATCTGCCGCGATATATGCCTCTGCCATCCCTGGTGAAACCCAAGCATCAACTGATGCGGTTACACCACTTTCTAAGTAGCGCTGCGATGACCAAGCTATTGCTGCAACATCATCTTCGAGCGTGCGATCTGGTGCGTGGTTCATAATCAAATCCATCGCAGATGGCTCGCGTAAAGTGCCACGCGCTGAACCATCGGGGTTGCGCGCAATGGTGCCGCCATCAGGATCAACAGTTGCTGCAGTTATCCCAGCAATCTCAATAGCTTTGCTATTTACCCAAATCGTATGGTGATCAACTGCCTGCAATACAACAGGACGATCGCTAACAACTTCATCTAACCAAGTTGCTAAGAAGTCTCCACCGTTAACAGCGGCAGCTTCATAAGCGCCGCCAATAATCCACGGCGTATTTGGATTGGCATCTGCAAACCTTTTTACTTCTGCAACCATTTCCGCAACAGTCTGCAGACCATTTACCAGCGGTCCTTGGGCTTCGCGTCCACCAAACAAGGGATGCGCATGTCCATCCATAAATGCTGGTGCCATAAATGCGCCTGCTAAATCGACAACGTTATCTCCAGGTTCAGCTGCACCATTTATCTCAACGATCTTCTCGCCATCGATGCGCACAGAATTGGCAATGCAACCGATGCCACACCAGATAGTGCCACCGCTAAAGAAAGTTGCCACTTGCGCTTGCCGCCTAATCTCTCAAGAAACCAAATCTCTAAATAGAGAAGCGGCGCAAGTCTAGGGGTTACTTCTTTTTATATCCCGCCGGGCACTTAGGACTTACTGCCGTTACCTTTTTAGTGGTCTTTCCCTTTACGCAAGAGATTGTGACCTTCTTCTTAGCAACGGGTGTAACCACGGAAGATTCAGAAGGAGTTGGCGTTGGAGTAGGAGCTACAACTTTCTCCTGCGAAAGCTTGACGTTGATAGTTGGAGATGAGAAGCCAAATCCCTTCGCTGACAAGTAAAGCCAACCGTTCTTCTCGCTTACTATCGTTGTCGCAACCTTCTTCTCTCCACCTGAAGTTGTGACTGAAATTTCAGCCTGAATTGGCGCGCTAGAGAACTCATAGATACAGCGCGCAACCTTGCTGTTAATTGCTAAGTCATAGGTGCCAGATGCTTCAGCGCCACTTGCCTCATAGTGCGGAGATGCAACCTTGTATTCAAGTGCACCAGTTGCTTTATTAAATGTTGGGGGACCGGCGCTATAGGTAAGCGCGTTGGTTGTAACAACGCCACCAAGTTCATCCTTTGATTTACTGCAGCGTTCAATCTCTGGGTTCTGCCACGTATTTAGCGCGCGATAAGACCAATACTGCGTTGTCTTTGTCGCCTTATCTCCGATAGTCGGCAACATATCGTTCATAATCTGCATCGTCTGCGGATCAGATAGTCCATTGAGCATCGTCTGAGTTCCACCATTAGGTGCTCCCATTACGCCCCAGTCGACATCGGAAAAGATAACTTTGCGAACCGATTCAGGAATCTGCGCATTTGGAATAGTGAAGTCGAGAGTCGAAACCTTTACAGGTTCTGCCTCAATGCTAACTATCTGCCCCTTTCCATTAGCTGTGACTTCAATTTGTGGAAGTGCAATACGACCGTGAAACCATCCGCTAACTTTTTGCGCAAGCTGCACAGACATTCCAAAGCGATATCCGGCTGGGAAATCTTGTGGGAGTTGGCAAATGCCTGTATCGACAACAGTGCAACGTTCACCTTGTGGAGTGTATGTGGGAGGAGTGTTTTGAACTCCACCACCTGGACCCCAACTTGGCCGAGAATTAACGGGTGCATAATTTCCAGAGACTGGCTTTACAGGAATTATTCCTGTCATCACTTGACCGTAATAAATTTGTGTAGAACTAAGTGGAACTCCTGCTGCCTTTTCTATATGTGCACCAATCCGTGCTGAAACGAAATAATTCTCTTCGCCACCACCATTTTTTACACCCGGAATTTTCCAGAGGCCACCAAAACCATTGGCCGCAGATAGCAACATGGAAGGAATTGCGGGGCGATCCGTTGTTCCCTTAACTGGAAGAGAATTCAAAAATTGACCTTCTATTTTTTTACCTGATTGATCAACTGCCCACACAGATTTGATACAGTCGAATGATGAATCAATTGCACAGGTTGGCAAGTTGTGAATGACCATAACCATTTTCGATTTTGTGCAAAGTTCATCATCAACACTGGAGCATCGTAAAATTTTATTTGAGTCTGCGCTGTCCGCATCGGCGTAGAAATTATCGGGTTCAAGTGCTAGGTCAAAACTCTCGTTCAGGTATAAACCGAAGTAAGGAACGCTAGAAGGAATTCGCGCTCCTGCTTCAGCAGCGCCTGTCTGAACCAACGACCCCAACAAAAGCGCAGCCACCAGAGCTGCTCCATATTTACGGACTGACTTCACGTAAAACCCCATTCGACAAACGCGGCCTATTTAGGCTCTCCAGCGTTTGCCGTCAATTACCCCCGCGATTTATGCAGGCCTACTCGAGTTCCTTGGGCGCCTGCATCGTAAGCGGCGGGATCGCCGGCTTATCTTCCTCAAGGTCCTTCATATTCTTATCTATCTCTTTGATGACCCGATCGATGCCGTACTCGGCGGCGATCAGGGCGCAGGATAAGAAACGGTTAAATTCTCGGCCATCGCGGGCGCCAAATAAAACCCCCGATGTCTTCTGGCGATTGCTGACATGAAAGATGTAATCCGTTTCATCGGCACTTGCCGCAGCACCGTTCCACTTTGAGAAGGCCCACTCTTTGGTGTTAAACATCCCGTTGAATAAAACTCGCTGGGTCGTTAGCAGAACATCGCCGACTTCAGCATATTTCTGAATCGGATCGCCTGAAACATAAGTACCGCGAGTTGCGCCAACGCGATAACGAATACCGGCAACCACCGGAATGCTTAGCCCTTGGCTAGAGCCTTGAAAACTTCCGGCGCCTCGACCTGCTTCGTGGAATTGACCTTGCGCTGTCCAGAGAACTATTTCGCCAGCCTTTTGAATCGTCTGATTAACAACAACATCTTCACCTTTAGCCGCCAATAGAAATGCATCGCGCGCCTTCTGAAATATTTCAATATCGCTCTGCCAATCAGTTAACTCGGCATCATAAACTTCCATCGCACCTTTATAGGCGCGCTTAGCTTTCCAATTAGCGATAAATCCCATGGCCTAATTCTGCCCAACTAGCGCCGGTTTGTCCGAACTTTCATCGACTAACTTCCATTTAATTGCTAAACGGATAGCAAAGCCTTTAAACCACCGCGGAGCCCAGATCTTGCGTGGCTTTGAAAAGTAGAGGATCAAGAGAGCAGGAAAGAGAATCATTAAGAAATCTGAAAATGGCGATGTCAGCCCTTCCCAGAATGGATATGAAGTCGGCGGGTTATCAGCCAACTTTGGGGGAGTCTTATCAAAGACAACGCTCCAGTCCATGAGCGCATGCACCAAGACCGCAACCCAAATACTGCGCGTTGCAATCATGATTGCGCACATCAAGAAACCAAAACAGAAGGCGCTCATCACATGCCAATAGGCCAACCATGGATCCCAATCGCTGCCCGTGTAGAGATTCAAATGCATCAACCCGAAGAAGAGCGATGAAACAAATATCGCCGCCTTATGACTCCGCCTCTTTAATACGCCGTATATAAAGCCACGAGCAACGATTTCTTCGCCGAAACCGATAGAGAGCAAGAAGATAATCCCGGGCACCGCAACTTTCCACGGTTTCATCACGTTATCTTCATTAGAGATAACTGAAATCAAGATCGCAGCAGAGAGAGCCATGGCAAAGATTGAACCTGGCGAAATACGCGGCAAACCAAAGTATTGAAGCGATGGCAAATTAAATCGCTTAATGAAAAAGAGAAAGACCAAACCCATCACAACGAAAGCCGCGATATTGCTGGCGCTTCCAGATGGATCCATAAATGGAACGCGCACATATCGCAGCAACAAAATTGCAAAGAACGAGAACCCCGCTAAGGAGAACCCGATCTGTAATCGCTTCATAACCGCAAAGCTAGCGAACCCCACTGACAAACCCGGTCTGATATTTATCCACAACAAAGTAAAAAACCTAAGTCAGCAAACTTCTACTGACTTAGGTTCCGTCCTGCGTACCGCTGTAGCTCATTTGGATAGAGCATCCCACCAACTAAGGGAAGTGTAGGGGTTCGAGTCCCCTCAGCGGTACGCACACCTAATGGCCACGCCGTAGTTAAGCGTGGCCATTAGTATTTTCTAACGCACCGTAACTTCCCGCGCTGTTACATAACTCTTAGTATTCACACATGACAATCTCACTTCAGCGCGCACTCGAACATATGGCTTGGGCCAACCAAGAGATCTACAAGTTAATCGCCGAGCTACCCGATGAAGCACTTGATGCATATGCAACCGACCCAGAATTTCCAGTCCGCGAAATCCTGCGCCACATCGCATCTTCATCCGGCGGTTACGCATCGCGCCTTGAAGGCAAAGAGGCCGAAGTTCTAGAGCAGCCAAAGAACATGTCCGAACTACGCGAGATCGCAAAAGTATTAGCCACGAACGATGCCCGCTTATTGAAACTCGTTGACCTCGAAGATAAATCAATTGAAGTTATCCGCGATGGCCAAACATTCCACTGGATGCGCTCGACAATCATCACTCAAGCAGTGCACCACTCAATCGAACACCGCGCTCACGCAGTTTCGGCACTAGAAGCCCGCGGCTACAAAAAGGTAGATCTAGATGACTTCGATGTCTGGGGCTACGAACTCAGCCTGAGAATCGATTGAGAAGCCTGTTTTAACGAGAATATTCAAGGCTCGGTTGGTACCGTTTACTTCATGTTCGCCTTCAAATCGCTAGCGGCCAAGTACAGCGGGGCTATGGCGCTATTTCTGGTGATCTTTTCCGCCGGGTTTGTTGTCGTGCATGCATGTCACTCAGAGCAGGCGACTCATGCCAGCGCAGCCGGTCATCATCAAGTTCTCGAACAATCCGGCGGCAATGTAATTGGCGGTAATTCACTGGTTGCAAATGTTTGCACAGCAGCCTTCTTTTTAGTACTTCTAGCAAGCCGCAAATATCTTCTGAAAAAATCTCTGAAGGCTCTTCTGCATTTTAAATCTCAAGTTTTTCTCCTAGGTAGCGTTATGCAAAGACCTCCAAATATTAAATATGCACTATCTCTTCCGCAATTAGGAGTCATTCGAATCTAATCCTCTCTCGCTACTGAATTGAAATGTTCATCGACGAGAAAAGGATTAATATGTTTAGAAAATTAATTATTGCAGCGATTGTTGCTATTTCATTCTTTCCCAGCAACCCTGCCACTGCGACCTCGCATGGCAAAACACTTTCAAACTTAAATAACAACGACATCATGTTCGCTCAAATGATGATTCCGCATCATCAACAAGCGATAGATATGTCCAAATATGCTCAGAAGAATAGTTCCAATAGAGAGATAAAGGCGCTGGCCTCGGCTATCTCATCAGCCCAAGGCAGAGAAATTACGCAGATGAAGTATTGGCTAAGCGCCACTAAATCACCGGCGACTATGGGCCATCACATGGATATGAACGGCATGATCTCAGATAAGCAGATGAAGGAGTTGAGCGCCCTAAAGGGATCTAAATTCGATAAAGCATTCTTGAACGCAATGATCGAACATCACCAGGGAGCCCTGGAAATGGTGGAACTTTTAAATTCAACTAAGAACGCAGAAGCGAAAAAATTGGCAAAGGAAATAATCCGAGTGCAAAAAGCTGAGATTTCTTCGATGAAGAAGCTATTGGCCAAGTCCGCTTAAGGCGATTTCCCCATGATGCGCATAATTCTCGTCTTTGCCTTATTTCTAACTTCTCTCATCACTTCACCTTCTGCGGTAGCGGCGCCATCGGTTGCTTCTGCCCAGCGCGATGTGAACCGACTTAGGACACTGGCTGCTGAAAAATTTGAAGCAGCCAATGAGGCAAATATTAGAATTAAGCAGCTTGAGAAAGAGAACTCCGCGCTGGTTGCCAAGGAGGCAGTTCTCAAGGAGAAGTTAAACGCCTCGAGTGAAATTCTTGCACGAATTGCAATTGCAAATTTTCAAGGCCATGGCTTTGGTAAAACTGTTGATTTGATGTTTTCAGCAGATCCAACTCAGTATCTGTCAGATGCCTCTGTTTTGGAGATCATCACTCGTGGTTATTCCCAAGAGTTACAAGAATTCACTCGGAATAAACAGAAGGTAGAAGCATCGCGATATGTAGTCTCAGATAAAACGGAACTCTTGAAGAGAGAAAAGTTGCGTTTAAATAAAGAGGTTGCATCCGCAAAGACTGCATTAGCAAAAGCAGAGAAAATCTTAAAGTCGTTAAAGAAAGAAGATAGAGAACGCCTGGCACGCGAAGAGGCCGAACGCGAAGATAAAATCCTCAACGACTCCAAGAAATACGCAGCCAGTTACGCCGGTGACAATTCGCGCGGCTCAATCGCCCTTAAGTATGCGCTAAAACAAATTGGCGATATCTATGTCTGGGCCGCGGCAGGTCCAACCCGTTGGGATTGCAGTGGTTTAACGATGCGGGCATATCAAACAGCGGGAGTTTCGCTGCCTCATTCATCGCGCATTCAAGTCAAATATGGAAAACCAATTTCATATAACGCTCTGAAACCAGGTGATTTGCTCTTCTTTGGTAAGCCAATTAGCCATGTTTCGCTCTATATGGGCGGCGGAAAGATGGTCCAGGCACCGCGTCCCGGTAAGCGCGTTGAAGTTGTGAAGTTAACTAAACGCTTTGGATCAAAGCCATTTGTTGGAGCAAGGCGGCTATGAAGTTATCCAAACGGTTTGCACTCCTTACCTTAATTGCGGCATTCACATTCTCAAGCACTGTCACCGCTCCAATTTCGGCAACTAACCATAAGCCAACCTTGGCGCAGATTGAAGCTGCTAAGAAAGCAGAACTTGCTAAGAAGAAGATCGCTGATGAAGCATTTAAAAAGTTGGCGAAGGCACGTGGAAATCTAAAGGCGCTCGTTCAATTAGCTAACGCCGCAGATGCAAAATATAAGCGCGCTAGGGCCGATCTCGCTGTCGCCGTAAATCAATCACAGCAGGCACAGGCATCATATGAAGTAGCAGTTGCTGCCGTTGCCGGTACGCATCGCGAGATCGGTAAGTTGGCGATGAATGCTTATATTTCAGGCGGTGGCTTAACAGATCTCGAATCAATTCTGAGTTCTAACGGACCACAGGATGTAATAGATCGATTATCAACTTTAGATAATTTAGGTGAGGGCAATAAAACTGCGCTAAGACGATTTAAGGTCGCTGAAGATATAGCAGAGGCGGCGAAGATTAAGGCAGAAGTTGCCAAAGCAAATCAAGCTGCAGTGACCGTCCGTGTTGCCGCGGCAAAGAAAGAGGCAGATGATGCCCGTAGCGAGCAGCAGAAAGAAGTTGATAAATTACAGGCTGTTCAAGATAAGTTGCAGCGAGATTTAGCATCAGCGAAGAAAGTTCGCATTACCTTGGAACAGAAGCGACAGTTGGCGATCTTGGAAGAAACGCGCGCTAACGAAGCTAGCAAAACGAAGACGCAGTCAAAAATTTGGAAAGGCGGAGGACCAACTGGCGTCTCCCGGATCAGGACCACGGAAGAACAACGTTTAAAGGTAGTTGAATTTGCTAAGAAACAAGTCTTAGCCGGCAAGCCATATATCTGGGGTAGTGAAGGACCAAATGCCTTTGACTGTTCTGGTCTTGTTTATGCCGCCTTTAAATCGGTTGGACTAGGTTGGCCGATTTGGGATCGCTTAAACTCAAGCCTTTATTACACCTACACAAAACAGATCCCAATTGCAGAGATGCAACCCGGTGATCTAATTTTCTACTCATATAAGGGAACCCAAAGCACCATTCACCATATAAGTATTTACGCTGGAAATGGCATGATGTGGGAAGCGCGTTCTACCAAAACTGGCCTTCGTTATTCAAATATCTATAGCGTCGAAGGCATGATGCCATATGCAGGAAGAGTTTAAATGCGACCAGTAAAAATTATGGCAACGGTATTTGCGCTAGCGCTTACACAAATCTCACCATCGAGTGCCGCCACCTTTGATTCGGTCTCACATATCCACGGGATCAAAGCATTTAATAACACAATCTTGATGGGCACTCACGAAGGCTTATTTGAGTTTGTCGCTCAAAACAGTATGAAACCAATCGGTAAAGATCGCTTTGACATCATGGGTTTGGACAGCAACGGCGCAACTCTCTTTGCCAGCGGACACCCAAGTGCAAATTCAAAGCTACCCAACCCAGTCGGCCTCCTGCGCTCAGTTGATGGCGGGAAAAATTGGAAGTCATTATCGCTCCTTGGCGAAGTAGATTTTCACTTTATAGAAGTATCTGGATCTCAAATTTACGGTGGTAATGCGACAGATGGTTCGCTGATGTATTCCAAGAATCTAGGTAAAAGTTGGAAGCGAATCGGTGAAATGAAATTTACAGATATCGCAATTTTACCTGGCACACAGGGTGGCGCCTTAGCAATTGAAAATGGAAAGCTATTTAAAACCAGTAACTCATTTGCGAATTCCACTGCGGTATCTTTCAAATCTGAAATAGCGGCTGTGGAGAGCGTTGGAAAAGATCTTTACATTGCTTCAAAGAATCAGATCTTCCGCTCAACGGATCAGGCCAAGAGTTGGAAAATCTTTAAAAGCTACAAAGCTGATATTTCAGATATCTCAGTCTCATCAAAGATATTGGCAGCCATTGTCGCCGGAGAGGTATTAACCATTAAAGTAGGCGCATGAACGCCATCTACTTCACGCAATTCAAGGGACCACTTGAAATCAAAGATATCCCGGTCCCAACTGCAGCAAACGATGGCGTCGTTATCAAAGTAGAAGCAACCGGTTTATGTCGCAGCGATTGGCATGCCTGGATGGGCCACGACTCTGACATCGTCTTGCCACATGTTCCAGGCCACGAACTTGCAGGGGTTATCTCTGAAATCGGCAGCGCTGTCACCAAATTTAAAGTCGGCGATCGCGTAACCGTTCCCTTCGTCTGCGGCTGCGGCAAATGCCAATACTGCACACGCGGTGATGCCCAAGTCTGTCCCACTCAAACTCAACCAGGATTTACCGGTTTTGGATCATTTGCCGAATACGTCGCGATCAATAACGCCGACTTCAACTTGGTAACGATTCCCGAAAACGTTTCCTTTGCAACCGCTGCAGCGCTTGGTTGTCGTTTTGCAACTTCCTATCGCGGCCTCATCAAACGCGCACACGTTAAAGCAAACGAAAAAGTTGTTATCTACGGATGCGGCGGAGTTGGCCTTAGTGCAATCTTGATCGCCAAAGCCCAAGGCGCACACGTTTACGCCGTCGACATCAACGATGCTGCACTTGCAATCGCGCAATCACTTGGCGCCGAAACAATTAACTCCAGCAAAGTCGATCCCGTTGCCTACATGCAAAACCTCGGGGGAGCAGATGTCGCAGTCGATGCACTAGGAAGCCAACAAACCGCTAGCGCATCCGTACTTTCACTTGCTCGCCGCGGTCGCCACTTACAACTCGGTCTCTTACTCACAGCAAACGGTTTAACCGAAATGCCAATGGCCCGCGTTATCGCTTGGGAGTTAGATCTACTCGGTTCTCACGGAATGGCCGCGAAGGATTACCCAGAAATGTTGGCACTTGTTGCCAGCGGCAAATTAAATCCAGCATCACTTATTACACGCGAAGTTGGCTTAACAGAGGGCGCCAAAGCACTCGCTGAATTAGATTCCCAACCATTCGGTGGCATCACCGTCATCACACCTAGGCTCTAGAAAAAAATGACCGCAAAGACCAAGAACGGCGTCCCGCCAAAGATCTGCGCGCGATGTGGCCTACCTTTTGAATGGCGCAAGAAATGGGCGCGCGATTGGGAGAACGTTAAGTATTGTTCTGAAAAATGTAAGAGCGCAAAAGTAACTAAATAGTCCGGCCACGATCAAGCGGCAACGACCAAGGGATCTTCACACCCAACGTCTCGGCCGCGTTCATCGCCCAACGTGGATTGCGCAACATCGCACGCGCTAAGAAAACCGCATCTGCTTCTTCAGTCTCAATAATGTATTGCGCTTGCTCTGGCTCGGTAATCAAACCAACTGCCGCAGTCGCAATCCCTGCTTCCTTACGGATCGCAGCCGCAAAGGGAACCTGAAAACCTGGCGTTGCCTTAATCGGTGCGTTATGAACTGCGCCCCCGGATGAAACATCGATCAGATCAACGCCCGCAGCCTTTAACTTCGCCGCTAATTCAATCGAATCAATTAAGTTCCAACCTTCATCAACCCAATCAGTTGCCGAAATACGAACAAAGAGCGCCACCTGATCGCCAATCGCAGCGCGCACCGCACCGGTTACCTCCATCAAGAATCGGATCCGATTCTCAAAGCTGCCACCGTACTCATCGGTGCGATCATTTGAAACCGGTGAATAGAACTGATGCAACAAATAACCGTGGGCTGCATGTATTTCAATTACATCAAAGCCAACTGCCACCGCACGACGAGCCGCATCAGCAAACTCACTCACCAACTGCGCAATCTCAGCAACCGTTAATGCACGTGGCGCCGGATATCCCTCAAAGGCTTTATCCGTTGATGAAACCGCTTGCCATCCACCTTCACCAATTTCAGCCATCCGCGTTATATCCCACGGACGCATCGTCGATGCCTTGCGCCCAGCATGTGCCAACTGAATTCCCATCTTCACACCCTGCGAATGCGCAAAATCAACCATCGGTGCAAATGCCTGGGCATGCGCGTCATCTTCAATCGTTGGACAACCAATTGAGATTCGCCCTTCTGGAACAACACCAGTTGCCTCAACCATGATCAACCCCGGCGCACCCGTTGCAA
>Ga0315907_10000628_pt1 | contig 50317 bp, 46 predicted proteins | sample LakEriMetagenome_3_FD_203525 | JGI IMG/M metagenome (GOLD analysis project Ga0315907, IMG submission 203525) | Freshwater fungal communities from buoy surface, Lake Erie, Ohio, United States - Buoy 12 MA123 | ecosystem: Environmental > Aquatic > Freshwater > Lake > Lake biofilm | place: USA... | reverse complement strand
CCATGCTCAGTTCCCGGAAGCCGAGGCCGATCATGAGTGGTGTCGTGAGGATTTCCCCGGCCATTTCGCCGCAGACACCGGTCCAGATGCCGGCGCGGCGCGATGCCTCCGCGACCATCTGGAGGAGTCGCAGAATGCCCGGGTGGAATGGCTGGTAGAGGCTGGCGACCAGCTCATTGCCGCGGTCCACGGCGATGGTGTACTGGATAAGGTCGTTGGTTCCGATGCTGAAGAAATCGACTTCCGGGGCGAGCACATCCGCGATGAGGGCAGCGCTCGGAATTTCAATCATGGCTCCGACTTCGAGGGTGGGGTCGAACGGGATGCCTTCGCTGCGGAGTTCATCCATGCATTCGGCGAGGACGCTGCGGGCTGCTCGCAGTTCCTCGAGGCAGGAAATCATCGGGAAGAGGACACGGACGCGGCCGGCGGTGGATGCCCTCAGAATCGCCCGCAGCTGGGTCCGGAAAAGTTCACGGCGGGAGAGCGAGACCCGAATGCCCCGCCAGCCGAGGAAGGGGTTGGATTCTTCGAGTCCGTTGTGGAGGTGGTGGAGCTTGTCGCCACCGATGTCGAGGGTCCGGATGATGACGCCCTCGGGTCCGCAGCCCGCAGCCACCCTGGCGTAGTTGGCGGCCTGTTCGTCTTCGCTGGGAAGGTCGTGCCTTCCGATGTAGAAGAATTCCGTGCGGTAGAGCCCGACGCCCTGGGCTCCGTGCCGGGCCATGGCGGGCACTTCGTTTTCGAATTCGATGTTGGCGGAGAGCACGACGCTCTGACCGTCCGGCGTTTCGGCCGGCAGGTCGATCATTTCGTGAAGGTGCCGGTCGAGGGCGGCCTTGCGGCGGCGGACGACTTCGTAGTTCTGGAGGGTTTCCTCGGTGGGATTGACGATGAGGAGGCCGCGGTAGCCATCGAGGAGGGCGGGTTGCCCGTTGTGAAAGCGGGCGGTGATGTCCGGGAGGCCGACGACTGCGGGAATGGCCATGGAGCGGGCCATGATGGTGCTGTGACTCGTGTGGCTCCCGGATTCCGAAGCGAAGCCGAGGACACGGGTGCGGTCCATCCGGGCGGTGTCGCTTGGCGAGATGTCCAGAGCGAGGAGAATGTGCGGGTGGTCATGCGCCGCTGCTTCTTCATGGCCGCGCAGGACACGGACGACGCGGCGGGCGACGTCCTCGATGTCGGCCACGCGTTCCCGCAGGTATTCATCGTCCATGCGCCGCATGCCTTCCATGTAGCGGTTCATGACGCGGTAGAAGGCACCTTCCGCCTTCTGGGGCTGGGAGCGCATGATGCGTTCCACTTCCTCGATGAGAGAGCGGTCCTCCAGCATGAGCTGGTGGGCATCGAAGATGAAGGCATCGTCCGTGCCCGCTTCCGCGGCGACGCGGTCGCGCAGGGCCGCCAGCTGCCGTTTTGTTTCCGCGAGGGCGGCGTGGAAGCGATCCAGCTGGGCCGGGAGTTCCGCGGCATCGACCGGCTCTGTGCCGGGAATGTCGAAGACATCCGTGGAGAGGCAGACGGGACCGAGCGCGATGCCCGGGGACACGCCGATGCCGACGAGGACGACCTCGCGGATCTGATCGTGGCTGGAGGAGGGCATGGTGGGGGGATGGAAGCGGAGTGGAGGGCGGCTGAATGGGAAGTTAAACGCGGATCCTCCGGACGGCGCAACCGTTCGGTTCCCCGCTCCGTCTGCGGATTTCCACAGGAGAAAAACCGTGTCTTTCATGGCAGACGGTGTCAGGCTTTGCTACAGAGCCGCCCCGATGAGCGACCCGAATTCCTCAGCCCACCCAATCTGGAGCGAACTGCCGCCTGCGGCCGAGGCCATGGCGGTCCTGCGCAGTCTGGGCTGCGGAGAGGCTTCGCACCTGGTCTTTGCTCCCGGGCGGGTCAATCTGATCGGCGAGCATACGGACTATAATGGGGGGTTTGTGCTGCCGATGGCGATTGACCGCGGTGTCTTCATGGCGGCGCGGCCGCTGGCTGAGCCGGTGGTCAGGCTCTGGAGTACGTCGTTCCCGGGCGAGTGCGCCGAGTTCCGTCTCGATGGCGGACTTGCGCCGGGTGAGCCTGCCTGGAGCAACTATGTGCGGGGCGTGCTGGCCGGGCTGCGCCGTGAAGGATTGGCGCTGCCTGGATTCGAGGTTGTCGTTCATGCAGACCTGCCGGGTGGTGGTGGGCTGAGCAGCAGTGCTGCCCTCGAAGTGGCTACGGCCACGCTTGGGGAAGCCCTTGCGGGCCGGCAGCTCGACCCTGCCGCCAAGGCGCTGCTCTGCCAGCGTGCGGAGCATGACTTTGCGGGCGTGCCCTGCGGCATCATGGATCAGTTTGCCGTCGTCATGGGGCGGGCCGGTCATCTTCTGCTCATCGACTGCCAGTCACAGCAGACGAGGCACGTTCCGATGCCGGGGCACGACACGGCATTTCTCGTGATCAATACGATGGTGCGGCATGAATTGAGCGATGGCGGCTATCGTGCGCGTCGGGACGATTGCTTCGAAGCTGCCCGGATCATGGGCCTTCCCGATCTGCGGCATGCGTCGCCGGAAATCCTCGCAGCACACTGCCGGCAATTGCCCGAGCGGCTCTTCCGCCGGGCCCGGCACGTCATTTCCGAGAATGCCCGCACCCTTGCGGCGGTTGATGCCCTCGAGCGGTCGGCTTGGCCGGAACTGGGGCGGCTCATGGTGGCAAGTCACGGATCGCTGCGGGACGATTTCGAGGTCAGTTGTCCGGAACTTGATGCGGTGGTTCATGCGGCGGAGCGCATAGGGCTGGCCGGTGGAGTGTATGGCTGCCGGATGACGGGCGGAGGTTTCGGGGGCTGCTGTGTCGCCCTTGTGACGGCGGCGCAGGCGGATGCCATCGCGGAAAGGATTGCAGAAGAATACCTCGGCAGCACGGGAATCCAGCCGATTCTCTTCATCACAAAGCCGTCGGATGGTCCGCGGATTCTTCTCCAGCCCTGAATTGTGCGCACCATGTCCGTTCTGCTGCAGCTGGATGAAATCGTGAAGCGCTTCGGAGCGTTTACGGCGCTGCGCGGGGTGTCCCTGACGCTGCGCAGCGGGGAGATTCATGCGCTCATGGGAGAGAACGGAGCCGGCAAGAGCACGCTCATCAAAGTGATCACCGGCGTTCATGCGGCGGATGGCGGCACCATGTCGCTGGATGGCCGGATGCTGCAGCCGCGCAGCCCTCGCGATGCCGAAGCAGCCGGCATCAGCACGGTCTTCCAGGAAGTCAATCTGCTCCCTAATCTGACTGTGGCCGAGAATATCGTGATGGGACGGCAGCCGATGCGCGGTCCCTTCATCCGGCATGGTGAATCCCGGCGGCGCGCACGGGCAGCCCTCGCGCGGCTTGGGATGGAAGTCGATGTGCATGCGGTGCTGGGTTCTTTGCCCGTGGCTGTTCAGCAGATGACCGCGATTGCCCGCGCTCTCGATCAGGAGGCCCGCGTTCTCATTCTCGATGAACCCACCTCCAGTCTCGATGCCCGGGAGTCGGCGGAACTCTTCGCGGTCATGAAGCGCCTGCGTCGAGAGGGCATGGGCATCATTTTCGTGAGTCACTTCCTCGATCAGATCTATGAAGTCTCTGACCGCATCACGGTGCTGCGCGATGGTTCCGGGATCGGCACGTGGGAGACGGCGGAGCTTCCGAGGCTGGAACTGGTCTCTCAGATGATCGGACGGCCGGTCGCTGCTCATGAACCGGCGGCAGCGTCTGCCAGTGCCGGGGAACTGCCGGAGTTACTGAGGATTGAGGCACTGGAGCGGCGGGGCTCGGTGGGCCCCCTCGATTTCTCCATCCCGTCGGGAGCTGTCACTGGTCTGGCGGGTCTGCTCGGAAGCGGCCGGACAGAAACAGCCCGGCTTCTGTTCGGGATTGATCCGGCGACTGGAGGCCGTGTATTCCTGAAGGGAACACCCATGGCGCTGAAATCGCCGCGCGATGCCATGTCGGCCGGTTTTGCCTTCTGCAGCGAAGACCGGAAAGTGGAGGGCATCATTCCGTCGCTCAGCGTGCGCGAGAACATTGTGCTGGCGCTGCAGGCGTCGCGCGGGGCCCTGCGCCGGTTGCCGCAGGCTGAGCAGGAAGCGCTCGCCGACCGTTTCATCCGGGCTCTCAACATCAGGACGCGCGGTCCGGAGACTCCCATCGGCACGCTGTCCGGAGGCAATCAGCAGAAGTGCCTGCTGGCCCGATGGATGGCTGTGCAGCCGAGCCTGCTGATGCTCGATGAACCAACGCGTGGCATCGATGTCGGAGCCAAGGCGGAAATCGAAGCGCTCTGCGGGGAACTGTGCCGCGCCGGCATGAGCATACTCTTCATTTCCGCGGAACTGGAGGAAGTGGTCCGCAACAGCAGCCGGGTGGTGGTGCTGCGCGACCGCCGGCAGGCTGCTGTCCTCGAGGGAGCCGCCATTTCCGTTCAGACGATCATGGAAACCGTGGCTGCCGCATGAATCTGTTCCGTTCCACTGTCATCTGGCCGCTCGCCGCTCTGGCGGCCCTGCTGCTGTTCAATGCGGCGGCATCGCCGGGATTCTTCCAGCTCGAGTGGAAGGATGGCCGCCTGTTCGGAACGCTCGTGGATATTGTCAATCAGAGTGCCCGGGTTCCCATGCTGCTGGCGCTGGGCATGACTCTTGTGATCGCGACGGGCGGAGTCGATCTGTCGGTCGGTTCGCTCATGGCAGTGAGTGGCGCGGTTGCCGCCATGCAGGTCAACCGTGGTGCTCCGCTCGTGTCGGCGGTCGGTCTGGCGCTTCTTGCGACGACGGTACTTGGGCTGCTCAATGGCCTGCTCGTGGCGAAGGTCCGGCTGCAGCCGATCATTGCCACGCTGGTGACGATGGTGGCGGGCCGCGGACTGGCCATGCTGCTGACCGGGAGTCAGATGGTGCCGTTCCAGCACAAGGGTCTGCAGTGGCTGGCGAATGGGGCGATGCTGGGTCTGCCGGTGCCGGTTCTGCTGGTGCCGCTGCTCGCGGGTCTCGCGGGTCTCGCGCTGCGCCGCACGGCGGCGGCTCTCTTTGTGGAGGCGACCGGTGACAATGAAACCGCCAGCCGCTTTGCGGGGATCCGGACGGATTCGGTGCGCATGGCGGTCTACGTTTTCAGCGGCTTCTGCGCTGGGCTGTCCGGCATCCTCGAGGCGTCCAACATCGCTGCCGCGGATCCGGCGAGAATCGGAGACACGAGGGAACTCGATGCCATTTTTGCGGTCGTCGCCGGCGGTACGGCGCTGGCGGGCGGGCGCTTCAGTCTGGCCGGATCCATCGTGGGGGCCCTGCTGCTGCAGACGCTTACTCTGACGCTCTACAATCAGAATGTGCCTCCGGCAGTGGCTCCGGTTCCCAAGGCGATCGTCATCCTTGCGGTCTGCCTGCTTCATTCTCCCAGGGTGCGGGCCGCGCTGGCCCGCCGCAACGCCAACGCAGCGAAGGCATGAACCGGATTCTATCCTCACGGCTCCTTCCGCTTGCCGCCACGGCCCTCGTGCTGCTGGGCCTGTTTGCGGCGGCCGGCTGGCAGTATGAAAACTTCTTTTCGGCCCGCGTGGTGCTCAATCTCTTCAAGGACCGGGCGTTTCTCGGCGTCATTGCCATTGGCATGACGTTTGTGATCCTTGGTGGAGGCATTGATCTTTCCGTGGGGGCGGTGATGGCCTTCACGACCGTTTTCATTGCTTCGCTCATCGGCCGTCATGGCTGGCCTGCTCCGGCGGCCATGGCGGCGGCGCTGGCGGTGGGTGTGGCCTTTGGGACGCTCCAGGGATGGATCATTCAGTCGTTCCGCATTCCGGCATTTCTCGTGACGCTGGCGGGCATGTTCTTTGCCCGAGGCATGGCCTTCATGGTCAGTCCGCGTTCGCTTGAGATTGCGGATCCCTTCTATGCTGATCTTGCGGACCGGGGCATTCCGCTGGGGCCGGGCCTGCTGCTGACGATGGGACCGTTGCTTTTTGTGCTGCTGCTGGTGATTGCCATGGTGGTGGCCCACGGCACAAGGTTCGGACGGCATGTGTACGCGCTGGGAGGGAACGAAGCGAGCGCCACGCTCATGGGTCTGCCGGTCGCGGCGACGCGCGTGGCCACCTATGCACTCTGCGGCGGATGTGCGGCCCTTGGCGGAATCATTTCGACGCTCGCGCTGAGCAGTGGCGATCCCACCCGCGGCAATGGACTGGAACTTGATGCCATTGCTGCGGCAGTCATCGGGGGCACGGTGCTCACGGGCGGGAGGGGCTGGCTCCTTGGAACCTTCCTTGGCGTGCTCATCCTCGGGACGATCAAGACGATCCTCGATTTCAACGGAAGCCTTGATCCGGCGTGGCTGCGCATTGCCAGCGGCGGTCTTCTGCTGGCCTTCATTCTTCTTCAGAAACTGCTCGCCAGCCGCAGTGGCGGAAACTGAAGCCTTCCGGAGCCCATCGTGTCTGCCAGGACAAACTCCAGACCAGTTGCCCGGGATGGTACTTTCTTGACCGCCGATCCCGATTTTGTAACGATGGACCGGTTCCGTTCCGGCGGAAATCCTCTACCCCCATCACATCCTGCAAATCGATGAAACGACTGAATTTTCTCATGCTGCTGAGCGCAGCCGCGGTGGTTCCTGCCTGCAAGCCATCTGCGCCGGGTGGAAGTGCTGCGGCTGGAGGCAGCGGACGCCTTGTGGTCGGCTTTTCCCAGATCGGGGCTGACAATCCATGGCGCACGGCGGAAACGGAATCCATCAAATCGGAAGCCGCCAAACGGGGGATTGAACTGAAGTTTTCCGACGCCCAGGGCCAGCAGGAAGCCCAGATCAGCGCGATGCGCAGCTTCATAGCCCAGGGAGTCAGCGCCATCATCCTTGCACCGAAGGTCGAGACCGGCTGGGATGCCATTCTCAAGGAGGCCCGCGACGCGAAGATTCCCGTCGTGCTGGTCGACCGCGGTGTTGCCGTCTCGGACGATAGTCTGTTCACGACATTGATCGCTTCCGACTTTGTGGCGGAAGGCGGGATGGCCGGCGCATGGCTCGCCAAAAAGACCGGAGGCAAGGCGGGCATCATTCAACTGGAGGGCACCACGGGTTCGGCTCCTGCCAATGACCGCCGCAAGGGGTTCGAGGCCGCCATGGCTGCTCATCCCGAGATGAAAATCCTTGCCAGCCAGACCGGCGACTTCAAGCGGAGCGACGGCAAGAATGTCATGGAGGCGCTTCTCAAGGCGCACGGAGCCGCCATTACGGCGGTCTATGCCCACAACGACGACATGGCCATTGGAGCCATCCAGGCACTTGAAGCGGCCGGCCGCGCCCCGGGCAAGGATGTCACTGTGGTCAGCATCGATGGCATGGGTTTCGCCTTTGAAGCCATCCGGGATGGCAAACTGAACTGCACAGTGGAATGCAATCCGCTGCTCGGGCCCATGGCGTTCGACGCCATCGCCAAGGCGCTCAAGGGCGAGACGCTTCCGAAGAACCTCGTGCAGGAAGACCGGCTTTTCGATGAGACGAACGCGGCGGCGGAACTTCCCAACCGGAAGTACTGAGATGAAATCCTTTCTGCTGCCGGTGCTGTCGGCTCTCGTCCTTGCGGGGGCTGTCTGCGGGGCGGACGCTCCCGGCCGCTGGTCCGTGGAACGTGCCAGCGAGTGGCTGGATCAGCACGGCTGGCTGGCCGGATGCAACTTCACGCCGAGCACGGCCATCAACCAGCTCGAGATGTGGCAGGCGGAGACGTTTGATGAGGAAACCATCGACCGCGAGCTGTCCATGGCCGCCGGTCTCGGCTTCAACAGCGTCCGGGTCTATCTGCACGATCTCGCATGGAAGCAGGATCCCGAGGGCTTCCTTGCGCGCGTCGACCGCTTCCTCGCGATCGCCCACAACCACGGCATCGGCGTGCTTTTCACGATCTTCGACAGCTGCTGGCATCCGCTTCCCGCGACCGGACGCCAGCCGTCGCCGATTCCGCACACGCACAATTCCGGCTGGGTGCAGAGTCCTGGCACGGACGTTCTCCAGCATCCGGAAAAGCAGGGATACCTGCGCGACTACGTGACGGCTGTGGTGCGGCGCTTTGCTGACGATCACCGGGTGCACGCATGGGACCTGTGGAACGAGCCGGAGAACAGCGACGGCGGCGAACCCGGCCGCCCTGGACTCGAGCCGAAGCAGAAAACGGAATTCGTGCTGAAACTCCTCCCGCAGGTCTTTGCATGGGCCCGTGCGGCCCAGCCTTCCCAGCCGCTCACCTCGGCCCCGTGGCTGGGTGACTGGTCGGGCGACGACCGCCTCAGCCCGACCCAGCGCATCCAGCTGGAGAACAGCGATGTCATTTCGTTCCACAACTACGATGCGCTGCCGGAAATGCAGAAGCGCGTGGGCTGGCTGCGGCGCTTCGGCCGGCCGATTCTCTGCACGGAATTCATGGCGCGTCCGAACGGCAGTACGTTTGATCCTCATCTCGGCTGGATGAAGGAACAGAAGGTCGCGGCCTACTGCTGGGGCTTCGTGGCCGGAAAAACCCAGACCATCTATCCATGGGATTCATGGACGAAGAAATACACTGAGGAACCGCCTGTGTGGTTTCATGACATCCTCCGCCCGGATGGTTCGCCCTACCGCCCGGCAGAGGCCGATTACATCCGCAAAGTCACTGGAAAATGAACGCACTCACCCCGGCGGTGCTGGCCGCACTTCTCGCGGCAGCCTCCGCAGATGCTCCCTCCTACCGCAATCCCGTGCTCCGCGGCGACTACCCCGATCCTTCGGTGGTGCGCGCCGGAAACGATTACTTCGCCACGGCCACCTCGTCGGAATGGGCACCTCATTTTCCCATCCTGCATTCGACCGACCTTGTGAACTGGACGGTCCGCGCGGCGGTTTTTCCGGAGCCGCCCGCATGGGCATCGGGGAATTTCTGGGCCCCGGAACTCTGTGCGTGGAAGGGACGCTTCTACCTCTACTACACCGCCCGCAAAAAGGATGGTCCGCTCGCGGTGGCCGTGGCTTCCGCCGACCGTCCGGATGGCCCATGGACCGATCATGGACCGCTGGTTTCCCAGGAGGCCGGATCCATTGATGGCGCGGCCATCGATGATGAAAACGGCCAGCGCTTCCTCGTCTGGAAGGAAGATGGCAACAGCCGGCAGCTGCCCACCATTCTCTGGGCTCAGCCTCTTGATGAATCAGGGACCCGCCTCACAGGAGAACGCCGCGAGATCCTCCGCAACGATGTGAAATGGGAAGGAGCCGTGGTCGAAGGCCCGTTTCTGCTGAAGCGTGACGGATGGTTCCATCTCTTCTATGCCGGTAATTCCTGCTGCGGCAGCCGCGCCGAATACGCCGAAGGGTCTGCCCGCTCCAAGTCACTCCTCGGCCCATGGGAAAAGAGCCCGCGCAATCCGCTGCTCGCCGCCAACGAGGCCTTCCGCGCCCCCGGCCACGGCAGCATTGTCGACGATCCCTCAGGTCGCCTCTGGCTTCTCTATCATGCCTACTCGCAGCCGACCATGGTCTTCACCGGGCGCGAAATGATGCTCGATGAAGTCACCTTCGGCCCGGATGGCTGGCCCGCCATCAATTCCGGAAAAGGTCCATCGGTGAACGCTCCGGCACCACTCGCAACGCCCGGACGCCGTGCCGAATCCTCCTTCCGCGACGAATTCCGCTCGCTGCAGCCGGGCTGGCAATGGCCGATCCACCGCAGACCGCGCTTTGAACCCGCAAGGGAAGATGGAACGAAGGCAGTGCTCGCCTCGACCGGAGATCAGCCGGCCATCCTGGGACGGTCGGTGACTTCGGGCGACCTCCGGGCCACGGCCATCTTTGGCCGCCCGGCGGACGGCACCATGACCGGCCTGAGTGCCTGCGGCGACCCCGGCAACATGGTCACGCTGGAATGCGCGGACGGCAAGGCGGCGGTCGTGCGCACGGAACGCGGAAAGCGCGAAACCCTTTCCTCCATCGCTTTCCCGGAAGGCCCTGTCCTGCATCTCCGGCTCTCCATTTCCGGCGGCCACCGCCTCCAGTTTGCCGTGAGTCCGGACGGGCAGACATGGACTGCGGCCGGCCACGGCGACGGTGGTTTCCTGCCGCCATGGGACCGCTCGATCCGCACCGCTCTGGTCGTGCGCGGAGCCGCCGCTATCCACCGCTTCCAGTCCGAACCCCTCGCTCCCTGATCCCATCCATTTCCTTCTCATGACGAAACTCACGCTCTCCCTGATCGCCCTCTCCACTCTGCTCGGCGCGGCATCCGCCGGTGTCCTCGACAAGCAGAAGGCCCTCGAAACCCAGACGTTCTGGGACAACCGCGACTGGGAATGGTACAAGGCCAATATCCCGTTCTTCGAGTGCCCGGATGAAGAACTGGTCACCACATACTACTACCGCTGGGAACTGATCACGAAGCACATGACCTACGGGTCGCCCAACAGCGGCTACAGCTTCACCGAGTTCACCGACCGTCCCTTCTGGAGCGGTGCCTACGGAGCCATCAGCTGCCCCGTCGGGCACCAGCTCTACGAACTCCGCTGGCTGGCAGACGACCGCTACACCCGCGATTACTCGCGCTACTGGTTCCGCACCCCGGGAGCCCAGCCGCGCAATTACGGATGCTGGCTCGCCGACGGCATCTGGGCCATGCATCAGGTGCATCCCGATGACGCCTTCATGGTCGATCTCCTGCCCGACCTGAAGAAGAACTACGAGGAATGGACGAAGCGCCAGTTCGTGCCGGAGGTCGGGCTCTTCTGGCAGAACGGGCACGACGACGGCATGGAATTCAACATCAACAGCCGTCAGACCACGGACATTCTCCGGGGAGCGCCGGGCTACCGTCCGGGCTTCAATGCCTACATGTACGCCGACGCGCTATCGATTGCCCGCACGGCAAGGCTCGCAGGCGATACGGCCACGGCGGAGGAATACGAGAAGAAGGCGTCGTCGCTCAAGGAGAAGGTCCAGCAGCTCCTCTGGGATCCGAAACGCGAATTCTATTTCCCGATGTCGATGCGGGAGGAGAAGGACAAGGAAGGCGTCGTCGTCGCCAAGCACACGCTGACCTACCAGTCGGGCCGCCATGCCGGCAGTCCCCACGGCCGCGAGGAACATGGCTACATTCCATGGCAGTTCAACATGGTCGACCCCGGCCGCGAATCGGCATGGAAGTTCCTCATGGACCGGAATTACTTCTACGCTGACTTCGGTCCGACCACCGTGGAGCGGCACGACCCCATGTTCCTGCTCCAGAAAGGGTGCTGCTGGTGGAGCGGGCAGTCGTGGCCGTACTCGACGGCGCAGACTCTCAAGGCGATGGCGAATGTGCTGCACCATTACCCTCAGGATGTCATCAGCCGTGCGGATTACGTGAAGCTTCTCCAGATCTTCTCGAAGTCACACCGCAAGGAGGGTAAGCCCTACCTCGCCGAGGCCCTCCACCCGGATACTGGCTCGTTCGAGGGACACGATGGCTACAATCACAGCGAGCACTACTTCCACAGCAGCTTCAACGACCTCGTCATCACGGGCCTCGCCGGTCTGAAGAGCCGGGCGGACGACACGCTCGAAATCGATCCGCTTTTCCCGCAGGACTGGGCTTTCTTCGCGATGGATGACATCCCGTACCGCGGACGGAAGATCTCGATTCTCTGGGACCGCGACGGTTCAAGGTATGGCAAGGGAACGGGTCTGCGCGTGCTCGCCGATGACCGCGAAATCGCCTCGGCTCCAGCCCTCGGGAAACTCACGGTGAAACTTCCGGACGCCGCGGCGGGCCGGGCACCAGCCGCCACGGTTTTCAACTACGCGGTCAACAATGATGGCGATTACTGGCCGAAGTTCGCCGCCACCTTCACCGCGGACAAGACTTCGCTGAACCGCATCCACGACGGTCACGCATGGTACACCATTCATCCCCCCAACCGCTGGACGGCCGAAGGTTCGCCGAATGCCACGGATGCGGTCGCCGTCGAACTGGGCATGAAGCGCCGCATCGACACCGTGAAGCTCTACTTCCTCGACGACAGCAAGGGAGTCACGGCCCCGGCAGCCTACACTCTTGAGTCATGGGATGGATCGGCATGGCAGGAAATCCCGCAGCAGCAGCGGCAACCGGAGAAACCGGAGGGCCATCGCGCCAACATCACCCGCTTCCCAGCCCTCGAAACGGACAAGGTCCGTGCGGTCTTCACCCATGGCTCCACCGGACAGACGGGACTGACGGAATTTGAAATCTGGGGCCCAGGCGAACGTCCCTACACCGCGGCTCCGCCCCCGGCCGGCAACCTTGCCCTCAATCAGAAAGGCGAAGGCTTCCCGCAGGCCACGGCCTCGCACCACGATACCTTCGGAGGCCTTCCGAAACTCGCCATCGATGGCCGCACCGGCTACCTGCCCACCCCCGTGAACCGCTGGACCAGCTACGGATCCAAGTCGCCCAGCGACTGGCTCGAAGTCGATTTCGGATCGCCCAAAGAATTCCAGCGCCTCGAGATCGGATTCTTCGATGACCGCGGCGGAGTGCAGGCACCGGAAAGCTACACCATCGAATACTTCGATGGCAGCACATGGAAGCCAGCCGCCAACCAGCGGCGCAGCCCGGAGAAGGCTGTCGGGGGAGCCATGAATTCCGTGCGCTTCGACAAGGTGACCGCTGCAAAGGTCCGGCTCGTCTGCACCCACAAGGGTGAAGCGAAGAGCGGCGTCACGGAACTTGAAGTCTGGAACGACTGAAGCCCCGCCCGGGCGGCGCATCCGCGTCAGCGCGGACGGAACTGCATGACCAGTGAATCGTAGCCCAGCGTGCGGCTGAAGGCGTCTTCGTGCTCGGTCCTCGGCTCCGCGCTCACGATCTCCATGGAACCGACCCGCTCGGCACAGAGCCGCAGCAGGGTCCGCATGATGAGGCGTGCATGGGCAGCCCCGAGGCAGAGGTGCGCCCCGAAGCCAAAGCTCAGATGCGGATTCGGCTTGCGGTCGAGTTTCACGCTCAGGGGATCCGGGAACGCCTGTTCATCGAGATTCGCGGACGCCCAGCACAGGGAAATGCGGTGGCCCGCAGGCACAGCTTCCCCATGCACTTCCACGGGCTCCGGACAGACCCGCCCAATGTGAGTGAGGGGCATGAAAATGCGGAAGAATTCCTCGCCCGCATGCACGACCCTCGCCGGATCCTCCCGCAGCCATGCCAGCGCTTCCGGATGCTCGGCAAGCCACCCAAGGGCGCAGCTGATGCTGTGAATGATGGTGTCCCGTCCACCCGCAAAGGCCAGATTCGCAAACCCCATCATCTCTTCCCGTGTCAGCCTCCGGCCCTGAAACTCGGCCTGGGTGAGCGCACTGAAGAAATCCTCTCCGGATTGCACTTCAGCCCGGTCGAACTGCCGCTGCAGGTATTCCTCCAGCGCCACCCCTTTCTTGAGACCGCCTGCCACCTTGAACACATGAATCCCCCAGCCGATCCAGGTCTCGGCCTCGGCCGCCGGCACGTTCAGAAGGTAAGTGAGGGCATGCGACTGCACCGGGAGGGCGAATCCATGCACCACTTCCTGCGGACCACTGCGCAGCATGGCGTCGAGACGCGATCCGATCAGTTCCTCCACCCGCCCCACGAATTCCGGATGCTTCGGCCGCTGGAAGAATGGCTCCACAATCCGCCGCCATTCCGTGTGCTCCGGCGGATCGGTCTCAATCGGCAGCTGGCGCATGGAACGCGCGTCTTCCTCGGAAGGAATCGGTACCCGGAAGGGCGCGTCGGAACTGTAGGTCTTCCAGTCCTTCGCAGCCCGACGCACATCCTCGTGCCGCAGCAGCATCACGATTTCCTCGCCGTGAAACGGACACTTGAGCACCCCAGCCTCGCGGCGGGCATCCCGGAACGGATCTGGTTGCGTAGTCATGCGGAAAATCTGCCCTGTACCGCCATCCCGCCCGCCGGAAAGCAGGGATTGCATCCCGGAACCGAGATCCTCGCAGTCGCGGAAAATTTCTTATTTGGAATTATTCTTGATAAGCCGCCAGACGTAGCTATGCCCACAAGCCCATGTCCGCCCGTCCGTCATCTCCCGCAGCCAGCCCGTCCGATGGACCCGGACTCGGTCCTGCCTACCGCCTGACGCGCCAGCGCCGCGAGGTTTACGAGATTCTTGTCAATCAGCGCGACCATCCGACGGCCACGGAACTCTTCATCCGGGTCAAGGAACGCATCCCGAGCATCTCGCTGGCCACGGTCTACAATTGTCTCGAGGCCCTCACCCAGAATGGCCTCGTCAAGCAGGTCAATCTCGACCGCGCGCCGTCGCGCTACTGCCCGAACCTCAATGACCACGGGCACTTCCACTGCGAATCGTGCGGCAGCATCGCGGACATCAGCTTCACTCCGGAATCCGGTTCGGTGCTCGACCTGCCGCGCGGCGCGGTGGTGAGCCGCATGGACGTGGCCATCCGCGGCCTCTGTCCGAAATGCGCCCGGTCCGCCCGGGCAGACCGCCGGGGCAGTTCATCCAGAACAGCGCAATGATCATGAAACTCGAAATCAAAGACCTCCACGCCTGCATCGGCGAACGCGAAATCCTCAAGGGCCTCTCCCTCGAAATTCCCAAGGGACAAGTCCACGCCATCATGGGGCCCAACGGCTCGGGCAAGAGCACGCTGAGCAAGGTGCTCGCGGGACACGAGGATTACACCGTGACCGGTGGCGAAGTCCTCATGGATGGACAGAATCTTCTGGAAATGGAAGTCGATGCACGCAGCCGTGCCGGCCTCTTCCTCGCCTTCCAGTATCCCATCGAAATCCCGGGAGTGAGCAATGCCAACTTCCTGCGCGCTGCCCTGCAGGCCCGGCTTCCCAAAGGCGAACAGATCGACGCTGTGAAATTCTATCAGCGGCTTTATCAGAAGATGGACATGCTGAAGATGGACCGTTCCTTCACGGCGCGCAGCGTCAACGAAGGGTTCTCGGGAGGCGAAAAGAAGCGCAACGAAATCCTCCAGATGGCCATGCTGGAACCGCAGTATGCCATCCTGGATGAAACCGATTCCGGACTCGACATCGATGCTCTCAAGGTTGTCGCTGACGGGGTCAATGCCATGCGCGGACCGGATCTCGGCATTCTCGTGATCACTCACTACCAGCGGCTCCTCGACTACATCAAACCGGATGTCGTTCACGTTCTCGCCGACGGACGCATCATCCGGACCGGCGGTCCGGAACTGGCTCTCGAACTCGAAGAAAAGGGCTACGACTGGCTGCTCAAGGCTGCCTGATCATCCCGCTAACCCAAACGGATTCCATACCATGTCCGATTCCTTCACTGCCCAGCCCGAAATCGATGAGGAAACCCGCTCGGCGGTCGATATCGACCGTTCCGTCGGCGATTTCACATACGATGTCACTCATAAGTACGATGCCGGCTTCGGCCTCAGCGAGAAGACCATCGATTACATCTGCGACGTCAAGAACGACCCCGACTGGGTCCGCGATTTCCGCAAGCGGGCCCTCAAGGTCTTCCATGAAAAGCCCATGCCCACGAACTGGGCCACGAAGGATCTGGAGGCCATCGATTTCGACAAGATCCGCTACTACCTGAGCAGCGGCTCGCTTCCGAAGCGTTCGTGGGATGAAGTGCCGGAAGACGTGAAGCGCACCTTCGAGCGCCTTGGCATCCCGGAACAGGAACGCAAATTCCTCGCCGGCGTGGAGGCGCAGTTCGACAGCGAAGCGGCTTATTCAAACATTCAGAAGGCAGTCGCCGATCAGGGAGTCATCTTCGTGAACAGCACGGAGGGGCTCAAGGAACATGCCGACATCTTCCGTCCGTGGTTCGGCAAGGTCATCCCGACCGGGGACAACAAGTTCAGCGCCCTCAACAGTGCGGTCTTCTCGGGCGGGTCATTCATCTACGTTCCGAAGGGCGTGAAGGTGAAGCACCCGCTCCAGGCCTACTTCCGCATCAACAGCGAGCAGTTCGGTCAGTTCGAACGCACCCTCATCATCGTCGATGAAGGAGCCGAAGTGATGTACATGGAAGGCTGCACCGCTCCGAAGTTCGAGACGAGCACGCTGCACAGCGCCGTCGTCGAACTCGTCGCCATGAAGGGCGCGAAAATCCAGTACGTCACCGTCCAGAACTGGTCACCCAACGTCTTCAACCTCGTCACCAAGCGCGGCCTCGCTCACGAGGATGCGGAGATCCGCTGGATCGACTGCAACATCGGCAGCCGCCTCACCATGAAGTATCCCGGCGTCATCATGAAGGGACGGCGCGCCCGCGGCGAAGTCATCAGCATCGCACTCGCGGGCAATGGCCAGCACCAGGACACGGGAGCCAAGATGATCCATGCGGCCGACGAAACCACCTCGAACATTGTCAGCAAATCGATCAGCCTCGGATCCGGCCGTGCCACGTACCGTGGCCAGGTCCATATCCCGAAGCACCTCAAGGGCTGCAAGAACAACACGGAGTGCGATGCTCTGCTCATCAGCAGCAGCAGCCGCACGGATACCTATCCCGCCATCACGGTGCGCGGGAATCAGCACGCCTGCCAGCACGAAGCCAGCGTCAGTCAGGTGAGCGCCGAGCAGATCTTCTACATGCAGCAGCGGGGACTCAGCGAAGGCGAGGCCATGAGCCTTTCCGTCAATGGCTTCATCAACGACCTCGTCCGCGAATTCCCCATGGAATACAGCGTCGAACTGAAGCGCCTCATCGACCTCGAAATGGAGGGCAGCGTCGGCTGACCATGAAGCGCTGGGAGTACAAGGTGCTCAAGCCTGAGGTGAGCGGACCGCTTGCCTGGTGGGGTGGGGGCCGCGTGAGCGCGGAAGCCATCGCAGAGGAACTCAACCGGCTGGGGTCGCTCGGCTGGGAATTGGTTTCCTCCCTCGACACCAGTAACACCACCGGCCGCACCGTCGAGGTGATCCTTCTCTTCAAAAGGGAACTTCTGTGAACTGCCCGCACCTTTGCATTTCCAAGCCAATCCGCTCCTGCCGGTCAAATGTCCGCCACTTTAACTCAACCAACTTCTTTTGTGCCTTCGGTTTTTCTTGATGCTCCGACATGGGACCATGCCGGTCTGCCGGAATGGTTCGTGCAGTCCCGGCTTTCCGCATGGGAACAGTTCACCAATCTTCCGGTGCCGCACCGCAAGGATGAGAACTGGCGCTTTGCGAATCTTTCGCTGCTGCAGTTCGACGGGTTTCACCGGCTCGCGGCGGTTCCGGTGCCGGAGGCCAGGGGGCTGGCGAAGACAGCGGCGCGCGTGGTGACGGTCAATGATGCGGTGGTTTCGTGTGAGGCTTCGCAGGTGGCCGGGCTGGAGGTGCTTTCGCTGCGCGATGCTCTCGAGCGTCATGGCGAGCGGCTGCGTCCGTTTCTGACGGTCCCGGATACGGGACTGGGAGGCGCGCGCTTTGCGGCTCTGCATCATGCGCAGCTGGCGGACGCCGTGGTCATGGTGGTGGCTCCCGGAACGGAAGTCGCGGATCCGGTGGAAATCGTGCACTGGCTTTCGGGCGATCATGCCACGGGGTTCCCGCGGACCATTGTTCTTGCGGGTGAACGCGCGAGGCTCGCCGTGGTGGAACACCATCTCTCGGCGGGATCGGCTCCGGTGCTTTCCTGCGGAGCCACGCAGATCGAGGCAGCGGCCGGAGCCGCCGTGACCTTCGTGCAGTTCAACCGTCATCATGCGGCCGGATCGGCGCTCAATCTGGTGTCGCTGCGGAGCGGGCGCGATGCCCAGGTCAAGCATGCCTCGTTCAATATCGGTTTGGGCTATGTCCGCAGCGAAGTGGTCAGCCGGGTGGCCGGCGAAGGGGGGCGGAGTGACATGCTGAGTGTTTCCGTGGCGGCGGATGGTCAGGAAACCGATCAGCGGACGCTGCAGGATCACCTTGTGCCGCACACCGGGAGCGATCTCCTCTACAAGCACATCCTCTTCGGGAAGGCGCGCACGATTTTCGCCGGCCTGATCCGGGTGGATGAAGGGGCGCACTTCACGGATGCCTATCAGAAGTGCCGCAACCTGCTGCTCAGTGACGAATGCGAGGCGAATTCGATGCCGGGTCTGGAGATCAATGCGGACCAGGTCAAGTGTTCGCACGGGGCGACCAGTGGCCGACTCAGCGAGGACGAAGTTTTCTATCTGCTGAGCCGCGGGATTCCGCGCGAGGCCGCCGAGCACATGATCTCGCTGGGCTTTGCGCACGAAGTCATCGACCGCCTCGGGCATGACGAAATCGAGGCGCTCGCGCTGCAGTTGCTGGAGGAACGTTTTGCGCAACTCAGTGCATGAGGCGGTTTCTGCGGTGCTTCCCGCTGCTGGCTCTGGCCATGGTGGTGGGCTGTGCGCACCGGACGCCGGATGCAGCGCATGGATTCGACCCACCGCGCGCCGCGCAGCCCGCGCAGACGACCTTCCTTCCGCCGGGCCCGGAATTCGGCACGCTCGCGGAGGCTTCGCAGCGCAATGCGCAGATCTTTGCGGCTACCTATGGAAGGTACCGCTGTGCTGGCGGGGCCCCGCCAGGACTTCTCCGCATGGCATTTGAGCAGCCGCGTGCCGGACAGATCCTTGGTTCCGTGGATGACGGCCGGATCTCGCTGCAGCTTGGTCCGGAGCGCCGGACCGACGACGGAGGACGGCGCACAGGCTCGCGCTATCGGCTGCGGAATGCCGGCGGCAAAGCCCTCGCGGAGTCGGAGAGCTTCCTCGCCGAAGGTCTGGTGCCTGATTACATTGAATGGTGGACGGAACTCTTCACGGATCCGGCTGGCTCGGCCTTCATGGTGGTGGAGTTCCGCTCGGGAACGGGCCCGCGGTACCATCTTTTCGTGCGCAGCGGCGACGCATGGCAGGCCCGCATGGTGTACGTTCCGGTGCGCGAGGAACCATCGCACAGCCCCATGCATTTCACGGAGCCTCAGGTGATCGGCGTCGTCGGTGGCCGGGTCTTCTGTGAAACCGACGGGGCCGTCTACGCATTCCCCTTCAGCGAACTCGCCGAACTGACGGATCCCGCATTCGGCATCGGATGAAGCGGTGGCTCCGCTGGGCGTGGCCGCACGGGAGGTTCCCCGTCAGGAATTCTGATCCCATGCACGGCGCAGCAATTCCGGGCCGTAGAGCCGCTCAAGCCGGCGGACCGTGAAATGGGCCGTGGCCATGCGCTGGTAGTGCCCCATGAAGAGAAGGTTCACGGCGGCTCCCGCGACCGCTCCAGCGACGGGGACGGCCTTCGCTGCCAGTTGTTCTCCCACGGTCGCTCCAAAGCGACCAGCGATCGCGTCGAGCAACCTCACGAGCGCAGGTCCGGTGCCACCCGTGGCCCCCCGGGCGGCCCACGCGGCGGCATCGCTCACCGCCGCCCCAAGGGCGGCCCGCGCCGCCCAGTAGCCACTCTCCGCCGCATCATCAAAGGGAGAATCGGATCCGAGCGCGAAGACGGCAAGACAATCGAGACGGCCTTCGGCGGTACCGATGTCATGGCCCTGCGACCGCGCGATGTCGGCAATGCTGCGCAGAATCAGACAGGTCGACACGGGCAATTCCAGCGGCAGGGCAGCGAGCCCGAAGGCTCCACCGGCGGCTCCGCTCGCGGCCGTCATGAGCTTGTGCAGCCATGGCGATGGTTCGGACGCCTTCCGGGGATCGGATTCCATGGAGCTGAGCGCGAAGTGCGCCGCTTTTTCGAGTGCTCCCTGGACGGCTCCGCGCACGGTTTTCTGCCAGCCGGCTGGAAGGGCAGCGAGTCCCTTTTCAATGGGAGTTCCCAGTACGCTGGCGGCCTGCATCGCGAAAGAGGGCGTCTCCAGTGCGATGCGCGCGGCCCGCAGTTCGGCCAGATGTTCCGGCCGCAGAGAGGTCACTAGTTCCGGCTGGGAATCGTTCATGGCTGAAAAGCAGTTGGTTCAGGACAGGGTGGCACGCGTGCCAAGAATGGCTTCGGTCATGCGCAAGGCCTCGGCATTGGCCCTTACGTCATGCACCCGGAAGATACGGACTCCCGCTTCCCGCGCAAGGCACGTGAGCGCCACCGTCGGCCAATCGCGCCCGGTCGGATCGGTTGCCCCGGTGAGCTGACCGAGGAACGATTTGCGGCTTGCACCGAGCAGCACTGGGCGGCCTCCCACGGCAAAGCTCCCCGGGGAACGGAGGATCGCAAGATTATCCTCGAGCCGCTTCCCGAAGCCGATGCCGGGATCGAGCACGATCGATTCGGCCGGTACGCCGGCCGCGCGGGCGATGGCCATCGATGCCTCCAGGGCAGCCGCCACCTCCGCGAGGACATCCCCGTAGCCCGGCCGGATCTGCATGGTGCGCGGCGTCCCCTGCATGTGCATGATGACAAGCCCGGCCCCGGTGCGGGCCGCGACCGCAGCCATGGCGGCATCGAAATGCAGCCCGGAAACATCGTTGATGATGTCGGCCCCCGCATCCATGGCCGCCTCGGCCACCGCAGCTTTCATCGTGTCCACGGAAATGGCAGCGTCCGTGAGCGCACGCAGTTCCCGGATCACCGGAAGAACGCGGGCCATTTCCTCCTCCGCCGAAACCGGCTCTGCTCCCGGCCGCGTTGATTCCCCGCCCACATCGATGATGTCAGCTCCTTCGGAAACCAGCCGCAGCGCATGCGCCACGGCATCGCCCACTCCAGCATGCTGCCCGCCATCGGAAAAGGAATCCGGCGTCACGTTGACAATGCCCATGATGAGGGCGCGGTCGGTGAGATCGAAAAGCCGTGACGGGGTGCGCCAGATCATGCCGGGGATCGCTTCCATGGAACCTGCAGGAGAATGTTGGCGAGCGTGATGAGCACACCGCCGGTGATGGTGGTGCTGCTGAGCACTTCGTTGGCATACGGCACGCCGGTCCATGCGGCCAGCAGGGCGGGCAGAAAGAGTACGTACAGAGCGGTGGTCACCGGCTCGAGACAGTAGATCAGGCCTGCTTCGGTGGCACGCACGAAGGGCTGCCAGCGGTTCATGGCCGTATAGGCATAGACGGTGCAGATCAGAATGATCGCGAGCATGATGAACATCTCGGGCGGACTCTGGTAGATGTTCCCGATGGCCTGCCACGACGGCTTGCGCTGCAGCACCACCGGCAGGGCCACGAGGAAAAAACCAAGGAACATGATCACCGACACCGGCAGCATCCGGTGATGCCGCCAGCGCTGCACTTCCAGCAGCTGAATCTGCACGGTGAAAATCGCGGCCGACAGCAGTGTCTCGGTCTCGCCCCGGCCGAGCCGGAAATGATGCCAGTCAAAACCGGACAGCACCGTGATGCCCGCCAGCACAAGGATCGTGCACAGCAGCAGCTTCGGGCTGGGCCATTCCCGCCGCCGCAGGCATTCCCATGCAGGCAGAAGCACACAGTAGAACTGCGTGAGGAACGCACTCGTCGACGCACTCGTGTAGTGCAGTCCGTCGGCCTGGAGGATCAGCCCCACCCCCCCGAACAGTCCCAGCAGGGAGCCCTGCAGCCATTCCGAGGCCTGCAGTCCCCGCAGCAGCCGGGGCACAAAGGCAAGAATGATGACCGCCGCAGCAATCGCCCGCAGCCCGATGGCATGCGCCGCCAGAAAGAAACTGTCAGCCTGCGGTTCATGACCCTGCTGCACCGCAAAGAGCATCTTGAAGAGGGGAAAGCTCAGTCCCCATGCCGCCGTGGCCAGCACCAGCTGCACGACTGCCTTGCGATGACGGGGAGTATCAGGAGCGGTCGGCTGCATGGGAACGCTGCCTTCCGGCGGAATCCTGATTTCCGCAAGGATTCACTCGGCCGCGTGTTCCTGCTCGGCCATCCGCGTGATGGTGGCGTCCAGAAGCGCAATGTATTCCTGCACCGGCATGGCATCGGCTCCCGGAATACCACGAACTGCATACAGCCAGCCGTCAATGTACGGATCCGTCCGCACCAGACAGGCGTCCGCCGCAAGGGCCGGATTGCCACCCGCAAAGCTCCCGTTCATCACACAGTAGACATCGCTGGCGGCCTTGAAGCCTTCCACATGCCCGATCTCCATTCCGGCTTCCACCGGTTCGCCCAAAGCCGGCCGGAACACGAAGTCGACCAGTTCCCCGAGCATGCGGGTCGCAAACTTCGTGAACCCGACCTGCCACAGGCCGGGTTCCACTTCCCGCATGCAGTAATGCGAGGCCGAGTACAGAAAGTCCGCCGGAAATCTCGCGCTGAAACGGGCGTGCCGGTACCGGACCCATTCGCGCGCAGGAACGGACTCACTCATGCGCCCGTGCCGAACTGAACCTTCACCGGTGCGCGTTCCGCTTCGGTGGCCACCTCGAAGAGTTGGGCCGGCGTGAAGCCGAAGCCAGTTGCCAGAATGCTTCCCGGGAACATTTCGCGCTGGTTGTTGTAATCCGTCACCGCCGCGTTGTACCCCTGCCGTGCATAGGCAATGCGGTCTTCCGTCGCCGCCAGTTCCGCACTCAGCTGCGTCATCACCGTGTTCGTCTTCAGATCCGGATACGCTTCCGTCAGCGCCATGAAACGCGTCATGGCCCCGGTCAGTCCGGTCTCCGCCTGCGTGAGCGACTGCACGGCCGCCGCATCGCCGGGATTGGCATGGACGGCCTGACGCGCCGCCGATGCCTGATTGCGGGCATTGATGACGGCCTCCAGCGTCCCCTTTTCATGGGACATGTAGGATTTGGCGGTCTCGATGAGGTTCGGAATGAGATCGTGACGGCGCTTCAGCTGCACGTCGATCTGCGCGAAGGCATTCCGGTAGCGGTTCCTCAGGGAAACCAGTCCATTATAGAGGCTGAGCCCCCAGATGGCCATCAGCAGGGTGAGGCCGGCAATGAGAGCAATGACAATGAGCAAGGCGTTGATCATGGAGAGCAGAGGGTTCCGTTTGCGGGCTGACTGTAGCCGCTCCGGCGCAGGCGCAAAGGAAATCGCAGGGCATCCCGCTTTTGTGTCAGGGCGCCCCGGGCACGCCAAGGCGAGCCGCCGCATGCACCAGTTCCACCACGCTCGTCAGCCCCAGCTTTTCCATGAGCCGCATCCGGTGCACCTTGATGGTCTGCTCGCTCGTCCCCAGCTTCTGGGCAATCTGCTTGTTGAGAAGCCCGGTGATCACATGCTGCATCACTTCGTACTCCCGCGGCGTCAGCTTCTGCAGCCGCGTCCTCAGCCCGCGTTCCTGTTCCTCTTCCGCTGCCAGCCGCCCAGCCTGCTCAAGGGCAGCACGCACCGCCCCGAGCAGGTCCTCGTCATGCACCGGCTTGGTCAGAAAATCGACCGCCCCGGATTTGATGGCGCGGACACTCATGGGAATGTCCCCATGCCCCGTCAGAAAAACGACGGGAGCCCGGATCCCCTCGGAATGCAGACGCGACTGCAGCTCAAGCCCGCTCATCCCGCTCATTGCCATGTCCAGAATGAGGCACCACGCTCCGGTCATCCGGGGAGCCTCCAGAAAGGCCTCGGCCGATCCGAAACTCCGCACGGCAAAACCCTCGGCCTGCAGCAACCGGGTCAGCGCCCGCAGCATACCCGGTTCATCATCGACCAGCACAACCGTTCCCGATTCCATGCCCCATCGTTTCCACGGCGGCGGCGGCCCGCCAGCGCCAATTTGTGAGGAAATCCACGGTTCCGGCCCCGCGTCCGGGAATCCCCCGCAAAGGCAAATGCCATTTGACAGATGGCTCCAGGAGAGTAGGATCCCGCCCCTGCTTCCAGGGGCAATTTGCAAACATCCTTGATTTTCAACGACAAATGAAAACGATCTCCGCCAAAGCTGAAGATATCCAGCGCAAATGGTATCTCATCGATGCCAAGGACCGCGTCCTCGGGGACGTGGCCGTCGAAGCCGCCAATCTGCTCCGCGGCAAGAGCAAGGTGACCTACACCCCCCACATCGACAATGGCGACCATGTCGTCATCATCAATGCCGAGAAAGTCGTCCTCACCGGTAAAAAGGAGACCGCCAAGGTCTACCACCGCTTCTCGGGCTATGTCGGCGGCCATCACACGGATTCTCCCCGCTCCCTGCGGGCCCGCCGTCCGGAACAGATCATCCTTCTTGCCGTCCGCGGCATGATCCCCCACAATAAACTGGGACGCCGGATCTACACCAAGCTGCGCGTGTACCGCGGCGAAAAGCACAACCACGAAGCCCAGCAACCGACGGTGCATCAGTTCTGATTCCCTGAACCTTTAGCGAATACCATACCATGGCCGAAACAGTCTACGCCGCCACCGGACGCCGCAAAACCGCGAGTGCCCGCGCCCGCCTCACCGCCGGTGAAGGTCACATCACCATCAATGAACGGTCCTTCGAGGACTACTTCACGACGGAAACCATGAGGAATGCGGTTCTCGCTCCCCTCCAGGTCACCGGAAATGCCAATAAATTCGACATCGCAGTGACCGCCGTCGGCGGCGGCCTCAACGGTCAGGCGGGAGCCGTCCGCCTCGCGATTGCCCGGGCTCTCCTCCAGGTCGATGCCGGTTTCCGCTCCCAGCTCAAGCAAGGACGTCACCTGACCCGCGATGCGCGGGCCAAGGAACGGAAGAAGTACGGCCGTCCGGGTGCCCGCAAGCGCTTCCAGTTCAGCAAGCGCTGATGCCGGGGCTCCCCTTGGAGCAGCCTCATCCGCAGAATCACGGCGGCACCCGGAAACGGGTGCCGTTCTGCTGTCGGCAGGAATCGTTCTTGCCGCATGATTGCGGGACAGGCTAACAGAGGGCCAGAACCATGAAATTCCTGATTCCCGGAGGACTCCTCATCGCAGTGGAAGGCATCGACGGAGCCGGCAAGACGAGCGCCGCCTCTCTGCTGGCCCAGTACTGCGGCGAACGCGGCATTGCCTGCGTGCTTTCCAAGGAGCCAACCAGTCTCCGCTGGGGTCAGGAACTGCGGCGCTCAGCCCAGGAAGGACGGCTGACCCTCGAGGAAGAACTGCGCCTCTTCCGGCTCGACCGCGCCATGCACGTCCGGGGAACCATCCGCCCGGCGCTTGCCGCAGGCTGCGTCGTCATTGTCGACCGCTACTACTGGAGCACCGCGGCGTACCAGGGAGCCCGCGGAGCGAACCCCGCAGCCCTCGTCGCCGACCACGAAACCTTCGCCCCGCGTCCCCATGCCGTGCTCCTCCTCGATATCCCGGCCATCGCGGGACTCGAACGGATCCGCCGGCGCGGCGACGAACCGAATTCCTTCGAAAACGCCCAAGCCCTCGAATCGGCCCGCGCCATCTTCCTCGACCTCGCCGCCCGCTTTCCGGAAACCGCCCACGTCATCGACGCCTCTGCCTCCGCCCGCGAGGTCGCCCGCCGCTGCCTCGCCACCATGACGGCCCTCGCTTCGTCGCGGCTCTCCGCCGACCCCGCGGCCCTCGCATGGCTGCGCGACGGGATTGCTTCCACCGGGGATTGATGCGGAGGAAACTCTGGTTGTGCCGCGGCATCTCCGTCCCATCATCCGGAGCCCATCCGGGGCCTTGACAACTATGTCCGCTGACCGTTCCAAACACACAGCTCACCTGCTGATCTTCCTGACGGTCCTGATCGATCTGATCGGCTTCGGGATTCTCATTCCCATTCTCCAGCCGTTTGCGGTGCAGTTCGGGGCGACGGATCAGCAGGCCATGTGGCTCATGGGGATCTACAGCCTCATGCAGTTCTTCTTTTCCCCGGTCCTCGGGAGGATTTCGGACCGCGTGGGCCGCCGTCCGGTGATCATCGCGAGCCTGCTGGGCAGCATGCTCGGCTACCTCATCATCGCGCAGGCCGCCAATCCGGTCCTCAGCATGGGCGGAAAGCTCAGTCTCTTCCTCCTGTTCTTTGCCCGCGTCGTCACAGGCATCTGCGGAGCCAGCTTTTCGACGGCTCAGGCGTACCTCGCCGACATCACGGCCCCGGAAAAGCGCGCCGGGGTCATGGGAATGATCGGAGCGGCCTTCGGGCTCGGCTTTGTGCTTGGTCCGGTGATCGGCGGCCTCACCAGTTCAACCCGGTTCGGTCCCTCCCTGCCGTTCTACATTGCGGCCGCCATGAGTCTGGCCAATGCCGTCTTCTGCATGACGAGCCTCCCGGAGACACTGCCTCCGGATCGCCGCGGCACTCCACGCGCCCATGCGTCCATCCGGGAAACCATGCGCCGCATGAGCCACACGCATTTCCCCGCCGTCCTCGTCTCCAATTTCCTCGTCATCATGGCGTTTTCGATCATGACGGCGACCTTTGTGATCTGGGCGGGGCGGGCGCTTGGCTACAGCCAGCGCGGCATCGGTCTGCTCTTTGGCTTCGTCGGCATGATCGCGATCCTCATCCAGGGCGGCCTCATCCGGAGAATTGCGCGCAACGGCAATGAGAGACGGCTCGCGCTCGCGGGAGCCGTGGCCATGACGCTGAGTCTGGCGCTCCTGCCATGGGGCGTCGCCCTGCCGGCGCTCCTTGGAATCATGGGCCTGCTCTCCACGGGCAACAGCCTCGCCACGCCCACCCTCAATACCCTCGCCTCGCGCTGCGGTACGGTCCAGAATCAGGGTGAAACCATGGGAGCCATGTCCGGAGCAGGCAGCCTCGGCCGCTTCTTCGGCCCCTTCATCGGTGGCTGGGTCATGAAGCTGGCCCCGGGCCGCTACGAATGGGCTTTCTGGCTGGCCGCCGCCATCATGGCCGTCGCCGCCGTCGCCATCGCCCGCATCCGGCCTGCCCCTCCGGAGGATAGGCCGCCGACCGGCCCGACGCCCTGAACGCTTTCTCCGGCCATGAACGACGTTCCCAAACCAGCAGCCCGCGAGGAAGAAACCCTCACGCTGTGGGACATCTTCATGCTGTTTCTATCGGTCGCGGTGCTCGTCACGCTCGCGGTCGAAATGCTCGTGCCCATGGACGAGGAAGGTCAGCGTCTCCTGAGCCGCATCGATGCCGCCACCTGCCTTGTCTTTTTTGGCGACTTCCTCTGGCGCTTCACAAGGGCCAAAAACCGGAAGGAATACATGAAATGGGGCTGGCTGGACCTTGTCTCCAGCATTCCATGGCAGGACTTCTTCGCATGGGGCCGGCTTTACCGCGTGGTCCGCGTGGTGCGGGCGGTCAGGTCGGCCCGGCACATCATTCTCGTGCTGCAGCGGCAGCGGCGGCAGAGCGTGTTCTTCGCTGCCTTCCTCCTCGGTTTCCTGCTCATCGAAATCTCTGCCTTTGCCATCTGGCATTTCGAACGCGGAGCCCCGGGCGCTTCCATCACCGACCCGCAGCGCGCCTTCTGGTGGGCCATCGTCACGGTCACCACAGTCGGCTACGGCGACGTCTATCCAGTGACCACGGAGGGGCGCGTGGTGGCCGCCGTCCTCATGTTCAGCGGCATCGGGATCTTTTCCTCGCTGGCTGCGGTCCTCTCCTCATGGCTCACCACCAAGGAAGTCGAACAGGTCGAAATCGAAGATGAGCAGCACCTGAAGATCATGCTCGCGGAAATGCGCGAAATGCGCGCGGAGATCAGTCAGCTGCGCGGGGAACTCCGGCAGGTGCGCGGTGAGCCGCCGCCCCCTCCGCTGGAATGATCCGGCCGAGCGCTTCGCCGAGCTGCGGGGCTGCAAAGCGGAATCCGCGCGCCAGCAGGGCGGCCGGAAAAGCCCTCCGGCCATGCAGCAGCGGTTCTGCAGCCATGCCTCCCAGCCACGCTCCGGCCTGCACCAGCAGGGCGGGCCAGCCCGGACACCACGGGCGTCCCCATGCCTTGCGCAGCGCTGCCATGAAGGCCGCATTGCGTTCAGCCCCCGGTGCCGCCGCCACGACGGGCCCATGCAGCGTGGCATCCTGAAGCGCCCACAGAAACGACCTCACGGCGTCATCCTCATGCACCCAGCTCACCCATTGCCGCCCGTGCCCGATGGCTCCGCCCAGCCCGGCCTTCACCAACGGGGCCAGCGCCCTCAGGATTCCACCCTGCCCGGAGAGCACAAAACCGAGCCGCAGCGAAACCCGCCGCACTTCCGGCAGCGGTGCCGTGAAGAATTCCCGTTCCCATGCCCGGCAGACTTCCGCACAGAAGCCCGTGCCGCCCCCCGCCTGCTCATCGCAGGCCGCCTCTCCGCCATCCCCGTACCATGCCACCGAATTCGCCTGCACCCACACCAGCGGAGGCGACGACGCACGCCGCACCGCCTCTGCCAGCGCCCGCACCGTATTCAGCCGCGAGGTCATGATCTCCCGGCGGTTCGCCTCCGAAAACCGGCACATACTGCTGCGCCCGGCCAGATTGATGAGCGCCGCGGCCCCGTCCAGACTCCCCACCCACGACCCGAACGTAAGACCATCCCACTGCACCGCCCTCACCCCGGCAGGCAACGCCCCGCCTCCCCCGCGCGTCAGCACATCCACCTGCCATCCCGCCGCCCGCAGCGCAGGAATGAGCAGCCGGCCGAGCATTCCCGCGCCGCCCGCCAGCACCACCCGCGGAGCCATTTCGTTCGGATTCATGTTGTTCATAAGCATTCGGCATTCAGTCGTTCCCCAGCCCCAGCAGCGCGAAAACCTTGTCCCCCAGCTTCATCGCCTTCTTGAGCCGCGCGGCCGGCATCTGACTCATCTTGTCAAACCACGAGGCACTCAGCGTGAAAAACCCCTGCAGTTCCTCCAGCCGCTGCCGCGTGTAGGCATCCGAAGCATTCCTCCCATCCGCATGCGCAATGCAGTCGCGCAGCAGCGCCAGCGTCGGATCCACCTCCCGCTTCTTCCGCTCCGCCGCAATCACCCGGAACATCTCGAAAACATCCTTGAGCGTCTCGAAATGATCCCGCCGGTCCCCCGGCAGATGCACCACCTTCACCACACCCCAGTTCTGCAGCTCCCGCAGACTGTTGCTCACATTCGACCGCGCCACCCCCAGCGCCGCACAGATGTCCTCAGCATGCCGCGGTCCCTCGCTCACATAGAGATACGCATGAATCTGCGCCATGGTCCGGTTGATGCCCCAGCGGGCCCCCATCTCGCCCCAGTGAAGAATGAACTTCCGCGCCGTCGGTGTCAGGTTTTCCATGTCTGATGTTTCTGTTGCGACAGAAATATACAAAATTCGGGAAACCGCAAGCTGATTCTGCGGCGGTTGTTCCGGAGCACTGGTTGGCAGTGGTGGGCGGTTGCGGAGGGGCGGGGAGGAGGCAGGGGAGGAAGAGATGCACAGGGAATGGAAGCACCGACCGGAGATTGATGGCCTGAGGGCGCTGGCGGTGCTTGGGGTCATCCTGTTTCATCTGGATGCCGGGCTGCTGCCGGGTGGCTTCATGGGGGTGGATGTGTTCTTTGTGATCTCCGGCTATCTGGTGGGCTGGGTGCTGCTGGGTGGGGAGGAACCTCGCGGTGTGAGGCTGGGGGAATTCTGGCAGCGGCGGGTGGCGCGCATCTGGCCGGCCTTCGGGATGATGCTGATGGCGGTGCTGGGAGCGGCGCTGGTGCTGTACGATGACTGGGACCGGGCGGCGGCGGGGGCGGCGGCGGCAGCGGCACTCTGTGCGTGGTCGAATCATCATCAGCTTGGGCTTGGGGGATACTTTGCGGTTTCGGAGGACACGCAGCCGCTGCTGCACTGCTGGTCGCTGGCGGTGGAGGAACAGTTCTATCTGCTGCTGCCGCTTGGCTTCATGGCGCTCCGGCGCTGCCGCCCGGTCGTCCGGCTGAGGCTGGCGGTGCTGCTGGCCGCAGTGAGTTTTGTGCTCTGCCAGTGGATGACGGAACGCCATCCGGCCCATGCGTTCTATCTGCTGCCGGCGCGTGCATGGGAACTGCTTGCCGGAGTCATCATGGCCATGGCGGAAAGCATCCACGGGCCGATGCGGCGCGGACGCGCCCCCGCTGGCTGGCTGGGTCTCGCGATGATCGGGATGGTCTTTGCCACCGGTCGCGGCAGCAGCGGTTTTCCTGGCTGGCTGGCGCTCGTGCCGGTCGCGGGAGCCGCCGCGGTGATCAGCGGAAACGGAGCCGGTTGGGCGGGACGCTTCCTGTCTGCCAAGCCGATGCAGGCGGTGGGCCGCTGGTCGTATTCTCTTTATCTCTGGCACTGGCCGGTCTTCAGCTTCACCGATTACCGGATGCTGACGGCGACAGAGGGCGCGCGCACCGCCGTGAAGCTTCTCCTGACTGCGTGCCTGGCACTGGCCTGCCACTACGGAGTCGAGGCTCCCGCGCGGACCGCCCTGCGGAAGCCCGCCAACCGGAAGTGCGCATGGGTCGCAGCCGCCGCCCTGCTGATCGCAGGCATTCCCGCCGGGCTTGCCCTCCGGAGCCACTTCTACAAGGATGGTGCCGATTCCGCTGACGGCCGACTCGTCTTCCCGGGCACGGGAGCGCCGGACCGCACCATCATGCTGGCCGGCGACAGCCACGCCACCATGTACGCCAGCGCTGTACGCAGCATGGCTGCGGCACAGAGCCGCCGCTTCGTGCTTGTCTCCGAGGCCGGCGGCGACCCCCTCGCCCCGGGACCACTCAACGACCGCGTGACCGCCAGCATCGCCGCCGAGAAACCAGAGGTCGTCATACTTGCCTGCCACTGGGCCTACAAACTGTCCACGCAGCCGGAACGCCTCGCCGCGTTCAACCAGCAGACTCTAGGAAATGCCGGACGACTCGTCCTCCTCATGCAGCCACCCCTTCCTCCCCCGGAAGCAGAACGCAGCGCCCTCCGCCATGGCCGGCAGCCACCCTTCCGCGAAACTTCAGCCGATGCCGCGGCCCGGCTCCATGCCCGCCGCTTCGTGGAGGCCTGCGCCAGTCCACGCATCGCCATCATCGACCCCGCTCCCCTCTTCCAGAACCCTGATGGCTCCCTCCGCATTCTCGACACCGATGGCCGCCCGGTTTTCCACGACCGTAACCACCTCACCACCCGCGCCTCCCTGCTAGTCCGCCCACTGCTTGAACATGAATTACAGGAAAAACCATAATTTCCGTAGTTCGGACGGGATGAACCCGCCCACTTTCCCTCGGACGCGGAAACGGCCTTCAGAAAAGATTGGTTGCCCGCTCTGCCACGGTGTTTCATGATGTACGCCACTCCTCAAACCCTACCCTCTTCATGAACGAATCGAATGATCCCAAATCTGCCCGGAGCGGTCGCCTCGCCCTCGGAGCAAGCGGAGTTCTGCTCGCCGCCCTCGGCGTTTCCCAGACGCAGAACCAGAACGTCACCACTATAAACAACAGCCTGACCGCCCGGAACGGCGAACTCGTGCGCGACCTCGGGACGGAAAAGGAAGCAACCACGCGGCTCACCGGTGAACTCGGTGCCACCCAGAAGGAAGTGGCCCGCCTCAATGCCTCCGTGAACGAACTCACAGGATCGGTCGCCCGGCTCAACGGAATCGTCAGCGAGCGTGACAAGGCCATTGCCGCCCTCGATGGCAAGCTGACCGATGCCATGCAGACCCTTGCGAAAACATCGTCCGACCTCGACGCCAGCCGCGGCCGCGAAAAGAATCTCACGGAACAAATCACCCTCGCGGAACGCCGCGAAGTGGCCCTCAAGACCGATGTCGCTGCCGGCATGGACCGCGAGAAGTCGATGAAATCGACCATTGAAAGCCTCGAGAAGGCCAAGGGCGACCTCAATGTCGCCCTTGATACCCGCGGCAAGCAGCTTGCCGACGCCGCGGCCCGCGAAGCTTCCCTCAAGACGGAAATCACGGCCGCCATGGACCGCGAGAACAGCATGAAGGGCAGCATGGCCACTCTCGAAAAGGAGAAGATGGACCTCGCCAACGCCATCAGCACCCGCTCGGCGGAACTCGGTGAACTGAAGAAAGGCCTCGAAGACCTCAACAAGGCGTATTCGGATCAGCAGTCGCTCAACAGCAACCTCGCGAAGAACAACGAAGCCCTTGCGAAGGAAAAGGCGGAACTCATGTCCGCCCGCGAGAACCTTCAGAAGCAGATCGACGAACTGAGTGCCCGTCTCAAAGCCCTCACGGAGCAGAACAAGGATCAGCAGAACGCCATGGATCAACTCCGCCAGGAACGCGATTCCCTTGCGGCCGAACAGAAGATCCTCACCGTCCGGGCCGAGAGCGCCGAGCAGGAAAAGGGCATGGCCAGATCGGAGCGTGACCAGTTCCAGCAGGCCTGCACCGATCTCGTGGGCCGACTCGAATCACTCACGCAGAAGGTGCGTGTGCTCGAACAGGATTTCGCCTCGCTGAGCGGAGTCGGAGAAACGCCGATCACGACAAACGCGCAGTGATTCCTCCGCTTCTGGAGCGCAGAGATTACTGCGCCTCAGTGCATGGAAGTCCGTCCCGCTGATTCCTGTACCGTCACGGTTCGCAGGGACCCGTCGCGTTGTCGCTCAATCTGCTGGGCCGGGCCGATGATTCCGCCATGAAGCTCCGCCGCCGGCACCTGCTCCAGCGCCTCGGTTCCGATGTGGCTCTGCTCGCGAAAGCCGCTGCCGCGGTGGTCGTGACCGGCATGCTTCTGGCATGGCTGGTGGCGGTGCCGCCGGAAGCTGGGATTTTTCCGGATGGCGAGGATTCACCCCATTCATTCAAGGTGGCCTCGCGTGAGGACATCCCCAAGCTGCTCGACACGATCCGGTTTCTGTCGGGAGCGCACCGCGGGACTGCTGGTTTGGAAGATCCGGCCGACCCGCCGGATCCAGACCCCGGCCGCCCGGTCTTTGCCGGCTTGGCGATCGATTCCCTCGATCTGCCGGATGCCGAGGTGAACCTCCTTACGGATTACCTTGCAGCCTTCCGTGATGGCCGCCCTCCCCGCGGAATGACGGCAAGGTTCCTGCCGCGTGCCACACGGTTTCCACCATCCGCGGATAAGGCGCTGGCCGCTGCGGTGGCGGGAGATGTGCTCCGGCATGCAGGAGAGTACGAGGCCGCCCTGCAAAGCTACGACGATGGGGCTGCCATGGATAATGCCTGTGCGGTCTACTGCCGCCGCCGTGCCCTCGAACTCTGTGCCGACAAAGTCTGGAAGGACCAGCTCCGCTCCCGCTACCAGCGGCCCGGGTGGGCGGAATCGCTTGCGGATGAATCTCCGTTCGCAGAGACCGACCGCATCATCGTCGCCGCAGGCGACTGGCGCGGTCTCCTGCGCCACGCATGGAGTCATTTCCGCCGCGGTCTCGCCCGGCCCCTGTGGATCGCTCTCACCCTTGTCATGGCCGCCGTCTGGCTCGTCACCATCGGTCTTGTCTGCGGGATCCGCCGTGCCGGCTGGCTGCTCTGCTGCTTCGCACTCATCACCGGTGCTCTCGGTGTCGTGCCTGTCCTCATGATGGTCGTACTCCAGAATCGGCTCGCGAGCCTTCAGGAAAATGGAACGGCTCTCAACGACCTCATTTTCTACACAAGTGGGGTCGGCCTGCGCGAGGAACTCGGGAAACTGATGGCCTTCCTGCCGCTCCTGCCCTTCCTGCGGGGCGCGACGCCGGGGACCTGCTTCGCCGTCGCCTCCTGCTGCGGGCTTGGCTTCGCCGTCGCCGAAAACCTTTCGTATCTCTCGGCAAGCATGGGCCTCGCCGCCCTGCCGCGTTTCCTGACGGCCAATTTCCTGCACCTCGCCCTCACCGGGCTCTGTGGCGGATACCTCTGCCTTGCCATCCGTTGGTCCCGCTCGTTTTCCCACCAGTTCAGCACTGTCCTCCTCGGTTCCGTGCTCGCCCATGGCATCTACGACTGGTCCATCAGCGGAGCCTCAGGCCCCGAAGGCAGCGCCATCCATTTCTTCTGCTTCCTAGCCATCGCATGGCAATACTTCCAGACCCTCCACCGCTTCTCGGATCGCTCGACGTCCGAAGTTCAGCCGGAAGCCATCTGGGTCATGGGCGTCGCCTTCCTCTCCGCCACCCTCATGATCGTCACCGCACGGCAATCCGGATTCGCCTCCGCCATGGACGCCGTCATCCCCACGGCCGGCAGCCTCTTCGCCACCGCTGCCCTCATGATCTGGAAAATCCGGCATTCCTGACCGCGGACGGAAAAGGGGGAGGCATGACTCCCTGCTTTCCTTTGTCCCCGTGGGCTTCGGCTCGTTGAGGCTTTGAGGCTTATTCCCGATCCGCATCCAGCCATCCAGGGAGCCCGCTGAAAACCGGGCATTTCGCGAAGGCCACGCCGCGTTAGCGACAAAAGGACAGACCTCTTGCCGGAATGCCCCACAGGCGCACAACCGTCCCGCCTGTCGCTTCCTGCGTCCCGCGGAAAACCATCGAATCCGCCTCGTCGTCAACCATCGGCGGCAGAAGGCCAGACCTTTTCGCGTCGGCGGAACCTGCGCGTCCCCAGAAGGGGCGCGAGAGCTGTGCGGTCATGAGAAAAGAGTCCGACAACGGGACAGACCACTTATGCTCGACAATTTCGTCTCGGTCCCACGGCGGTTTTCCGCGCGGGGAGCGCGGATCGTGGGGGGGCCCATGGCAGGCCGATTCAACGGGTGAGGAATTCCGTGTGGAAATCCTGTTCCGGGCTCCCTGGAAGAGGGCGCAAAAAAGGGGTCGGTGCCGCCATGGCACCGACCCCATGATTCTGTGCAGGTTCCGGTTCGTCCGGAGGCTGCTTGTGCTTAGTAGCGGAGACGGACGCCGGCGTTCACCGTGGTCTCGTTCTTCCCGGCGCTGATGCCGGCGGCGAGGTCCCAGTTGGGAGTGATGCCGAAATAGAGACGGCCAAAGCCAGCCCACTCGTTGGTGATGTCGGCGTTGGTCCAGGCAGCGCCGGCGTGTGCTTCGAAGTTGCCCCAGCGGCCACGGAAGTGCGGACGGACATAGAGGCTCGATTCATCATCCGATCCGATCGGACTGTTGTCGAAACCGTAGAAGGCAGCGCCCACTTCGGTGACAAAGTGAATGTTGCTGGTCAGCGGGATGTAGCCACCGAGGCCGACGTTTGCGGTCCAGAGGTCAGCGGAATCACGGGCCGTATCCACCTGCTGCCAGCTGCCGCCAGCCGTAATGTACAGGCTCTGCACGGGTGAATAGCTCAGGTTCAGACCAACTCCATCGCTGGAATCGAGACCAACGACGTCCCATTCGGTGTGCAGCCAGTTCACTTCGAGCAGATTGTAGGAAATGTCGCTGGCCACGGGCGAGACAACGCCACCGCTGACGGCAGGACCGCCGTAGGAAGCTTCAGTACCGGCACGGGCCGTCATCGCAGCGGCCGCAAAGGCACCAAGAGAGAGAATCAGAGACGTTTTCATTAGGGTTTTCAGGAGGCGTTTTGGTTTGGTTGCATGACCCCGGCCATCAGAGCCGGGGCTTCAGTCCCCATGAAAGAAAACCACCCCGCATCAGCAGGAAGAATTCACTCCATGGATCCCGATAATCAATAAATACGAGATTTATTGGAAATTTGCAAACAAAGATTGCGGGTGGTCTGCCATGGACAGAAATCGGCGCATGAATGTGGTCCCGGCTGGATGCGACGGAAGATTCACAGGATTTCCGCTTTCACGATGGGGGGAAGCACGCATGCTGCGCGCCCTTCGGTTCCTGAGGGTGTGGATTCTTCCATTGCCAGTGAGCTGACGGGACCGGGTTTGCTGCCGGCATGGCGCAGACCATGGAGGGTAACGGATCGCCGTCCCGGCACATGCCATCAATCATTTTTCATCACCGCAGCATTTCATGAACGATCACATCCGCAACATTGCCATCATTGCCCACGTTGACCATGGGAAGACGACCCTGGTCGACAAACTCCTGCGCGCTGGGGGTGCCTTCCGGGACAATCAGGTCGTGGAGGAACGGGCCATGGACAGCATGGATCTTGAGCGGGAGAAGGGGATCACCATCCGTGCCAAGAACACATCGGTGCGCTGGGGCGACCGCATCATCAACATTGTGGACACGCCCGGTCACGCGGATTTCGGGGCGGAAGTGGAACGGGTCATGAAGATGGTCGATGGCGTCCTGCTTGTGGTTGATGCCTACGAAGGGCCGCAGGCGCAGACCCGGTTTGTGCTGCGCAAGGCGATTCAGGAGGGTCTCAAGCCCATCATTGTGATCAACAAGATCGACCGGGAGCATTCGGACCCGGCGGGCATGCATGACAAGGTGCTGGAGCTGTTTCTGGAGCTGGATGCGACGGAGGACCAGTTCGACGCCCCTACCTACTACGGCTCGGCGCGCGATGGTTACTTCAAGGAGAAGCTGAGCGAAGAGAACAAGGACATGATGCCCCTGCTCGAGGGGATCTGGAATCACATTCCGCCGCCCAAGGCTGACCCGGATGGTCCATTCCGCATGCTCGCCAGCAACATTGGGTATGATGACTACGTGGGCCGTATTGCCATGGGCAAGGTGCTCAGCGGCAAGGCAGCGAAGGGCGATACCCTTTTTCTTCTGCGCAAGGACGGGACCAAAGTGAAGGCCAAGGTGACGCGGATCTTTGAATATTCGGCTCTGCAGACCCAGTCCAGCGAGGTTGCCGAGGCAGGGAACATCGTGGGCATTGCCGGATTCGAAGATGTCGACATTGGAGAGACTCTCACGTCATCGGAAGAAGATGTCGCCATCACCTTCGTCGACATTGATCCTCCGACGATCAGCATGGAGTTCTCGGTGAATGACAGTCCGGGGGCCGGCCGCGAAGGCAAGTATGTGACCAGCCGCCAGATCCGCGATCGCCTCATGCGGGAAACCAAGACGAATATTTCCATTCACGTGGCCGATACCGATCTTGCGGGTGTCTTCGCTGTTTCCGCGCGGGGAGCCATGCAGATTGCGGTGCTGGTCGAACAGATGCGCCGCGAAGGATTTGAGCTGCTTGTTTCCCGGCCGAATGTCATTATCCGCCGCAACGAAGCCGGAGAACGCCAGGAACCGTACGAGACTCTCTACATTGAAGTTCCCGAGGAACACGTCAGCGGCGTTCTCAAGAGCCTCAACGAACGCAAGGGAACCCTTGTGGACATGAAGCCCCACCGGACTTCCACGCTCATCGAGGCCAACATCACCACCCGTGGACTCATCGGCTTTGAGTTTGAACTCATGAACATGACGAGCGGTCACGGTGTCATGAGCCACCTTTTCAAGGAGTATGGTCCGTGGGCCGGCCAGATCGCCACCCGCACCAGCGGTACCCTTGTGAGCATGGAAACCGGAGTTGGTACTGCCTACAGCCTCGAAGCCTGTGCTGTCCGCGGCAAACTCTTCGTGGCTCCGGGCGACTATATCTACACGGGCATGATCGTCGGTGAGAACCCGCGTGCCGATGACCTGCCTGTCAATCCCTGCAAGGAAAAGCACCTCACTAACTTCCGCAGCGCAGGCTCTGAAAAAGGCGATGGTCTCCCCCCGCCACTCAAGTTCTCCCTCGAACGCGCCATTGAATATGTCGCGTCGGACGAACTCGTCGAGGCCACTCCGCAGAATATCCGTCTCCGGAAGCGCATTCTCGACCCCAACGAACGCCGCCGCATCAAAAAGCAGATGGACACCGCCGGGGCGTCCTGAGGCACAGGCCAGTGGGTCCTGGCAAAGTCTGCAAAGGGTTTTCCGGGCATCCGGAAAACCCTTTGCCGTGTCTGCGGTCGGGCATTTATCCTGACGCCAGATGAATTGAGATGATTCCGATGTCAGGAGCCCGGAAAGAATACGTTGAGCATCCCCGCTATGGTACCGCGCCCCGCTTGACCGGGCTGGATGCGGACATGGACAGCATGGAGGTGCATCTTCACTACCGCCTGTGCGCCTTCACGAAGCCGCTGCTGGAGGCGTTTCGCAGGGGAGGATGGTGGATTCCGCAGCCGAGGGACGACGGCCCCAGACTCATTCCCGGGACTGCCATTGCTGCCGACCTGACGCGGCAGAGCGCGGCCACTGTGCCGGTGACGCACTATTTTGATGAGGAGAGGCGCTGCCTTGATTGCCGCCGGTGGTTTCTCTTTTTCGCGGAGGAACAGCGATTCTGGTACGAGGAACTGCGGTTTCCGATCGAAGCCGACTGCGTGCGCTGCCATCCCTGCAGGCGAGTCGAGCGGGAAAGGCAGCGGACGAAGCAGGAGTACGACGATCTGATGACCCTTGCGGAGCCCACTCCTGATGAGATGGCCCGCATGGCCTTCGCCCGGATCCTCCTTGTGGAGGCCGGCAGATTCCACGCCCGCCAGCTGGAGCATGTCCGCGCCTTCCTGCGGCGTCATCCGGACCATGAACAGTCAGCGGCTCTCAGGTCGAGGATGGAGCAGTCCGTTTAATCCAGATCAGAACGGGTGGAAGCCATGGGATCCTCCGAGCCCGTTTCGGCAGACGCAGCCGTAGCGCGATGACGGCTGCTTCCGTGCAGCCAAGTTGTCACGCGGCAGGGCAACCCGGCTGGGGTGATTACTGTTTTCCGAGGGCGGCGCGGATGTCGTCGATGGTGGCCGGGTCGTCGGCGGGACGGCTCATGACCATGGAGGTGACTTTTTCCGAGGCTGCCTTGCCGGCATTGACCATTTTGGGTTCCGTGAGCCGTGGATTGTCGGCCTTCTGGGCTGGGTAGAAGTCGCGGGTGGTGGTCATGCGCGAGCCATCGCGGTATTCGCTGGTGCTGGCGAGCCGACCGTCTTCGCGGCTGGCCGGGGTGGAGAGGGAGCGGGAACCCTCGCGGTAGGACTGACCTGATTCGCGCGCGGCCCCGGATTCCCGGGCTGATGCGTCGGTGAAGCGGGACGACATGCGCTGGAGGAATGACTGTTTTTCCGCGCGGCTGAAATCGCGGGTGCCGCTGTAGCGCCGGGTCACGAAATCGCGGGTCTGCGTGAATTCCTTCATGTGCTTCTCGGCCGTGCTGCCGGAAAACATTTTGCCGCTGAGGGCATTGAGGCCGCCGCTTTTATTGTCCTGGTAGCCGAAGGGGTCGGCTGCCTGGAAGCGGGAATTGGGATCCACTTCGGAACCGCCGAACGACTGCGAGAGGCTCGTCTTGGTGGGTCCGGCCACGACCGTCCGTTCCGTGCGGCAGCAGGGGAGCAGCAGCAGGGACAGAGCCAGGAATGCGGTGGTGGCTGGATGCATCGTGGGGGTCAGCGGGGCTGGTTCTGCCATTCGCTGAGGACGCCTTCGAGGTAGCGACGGTAATCCGGGCTGCGGGTGGAGGCGATCACCCCGGAGAATTCGGCTTCCGTGATGAATCCGCGGTTAAAGGCGATTTCCTCGATGCAGGCGACCTTGAGATTCTGCTGGTGTTCGATGGTGGCGATGTAGTTGCCGGCCTCGAGGAGGCTGGCGGGTGTGCCGGTATCGAGCCATGCGATGCCGCGGCCGAGCAGTTCGACGCTGAGTGCTCCGTCGCGGAGGTAGGCATTGTTGAGGTCGGTGATTTCCAGTTCCCCGCGGGCTGAGGGCTGCTGTTTTTTGACGCGTTCGACGACCGATTCGTCATACACGTACAGGCCGGGGACAGCGTAGCTGCTGCGGGGTTTCTTTGGTTTTTCCTCGATGCTGAGGACGCGGCGCTGGGCATCGAATTCGACGACACCGAACCGTTCGGGGTCGCGCACGTGGTAGCCGAAGACGCAGGCTCCCTGGTTCTTCTGGAGAGCGGCGCGGAAGAAGTCGAGTTTTCCGTAGAAGATATTGTCGCCGAGGATGAGGGTGGCACCGGAGCCGGCGAGGAAATCTTCTGCGAGCAGGAAGGCCTGGGCGATGCCTTCGGGGGCGGGTTGTTCCTTGTATTCGAGGCGGATGCCGAGGCGGCTGCCATCGCCGAGCAGGTCGCGGAAGGCCGGCAGGTCCTTGGGAGTGGAGATGATGAGGATTTCCTGGATGCCGCCGAGCATGAGCGTGCTGAGCGGATAGTAGATCATCGGTTTGTCGTAGATGGGAAGCAGCTGCTTGCAGGCGATCCGCGTGAGGGGATCGAGGCGGGTACCGGCTCCGCCGGCGAGGATGATGCCTTTCTTGTTCATGGGAAGGGTGCGGAGAGGAATGGTGGTGAGCGAGTAAGCGCTGGTTGGCCGGGTAGGCAAGCGCTTGGGCAGACGGCTGGAGGTGGAATCTGCCGGCGGTCAGTGAGCGGTGACGCGGGTGAGGGTGCCGCGCTGGCGTCCGGTGCGGAGGACCCAGAGGTAGATGCCTGAGGCGATGGCCATCCACACGAGGTTGGTGATGAGGGCCAGGCCAAGGAGGGACCAGTTGACGGGTTGGCCGCGGACGATGGCGCGCATCCCTTCGAAGACCGGGGCACAGGGCAGGCAGAGCCCCAGGTTCTGGGCCCATGACGGCAGCACGGAAAGAGGGTAGTAGACTGCGGCGAGGGGCTGGATGAGAAAGGGGACGGCCCATGCGAGGCTTTCGGCGGCCTGTCCCCAGCGGAGGATGAGGGCACTGGAGATCATGCCGAGGCTCCAGCCGAACATCATGAGCAGGGCGAAGAAGGGAAGCAGGTGCCAGCTGAAGAGGAAGACATTGAAGTGGTAGGCGATGCCCGAGAGGAGGGCGAGGGCCGTGACCGTGATGGCGATGCGGAGAGAGCCCACCACGAAGCCGCTGAGGATGTATTCGATGGGGCGGACGGGAGCGGCGAAGATGTTGAGGAGGTTTCTCGTCCAGACATCCTCGAGGAAGGAAATGGCGACACCCTGCTGGGCGCGGAAGACGACATCCCACAGGAGAACGCCTCCAATGAGGGAGGGAATGAAGACCGGCACGGCGGGACCTCCCTTGGACGACTCCAGCCACAGGGCCAGATTTCCCCAGACCAGCAGTTCCATGACCGGCCAGAAGAGGAGTTCGACGAGCCGGATGGGATTCCGGGCGTAGAGGAAGAGGTGGCGGAGGACGAGAGCCTGAATGACGTGCAGGGACATCGAATCAGGGATGGCCGCGCGGACGAGTGGCGTCAAGGCCCGGGGTGGTTTGTTCCGTGGGGGGCCTCGCCATGGAATCAGCCGGAAAAGCGGCGGCGCCAGTCGCGCGGGGGCATCTGCTTGAGGCGGAGGAACTGGCGGTTGAAGTTGGCGAGGTTGGTGAAGCCGCAGCTCAGGGCGATGGTGGTGACGGGGATATCGGTTTCGGCGAGGAGGCGGCAGGCGCGTCCGATGCGGAGTTCGTTGATGAAGCCGGGGACGGTTTTACCCGTGCGGGTCTTGAAGAAGCGGCTGAAGGCCCCGGCGCTGAGGTGCACGAGGCTGGCGAGGTGATCGAGGTAGATGGTTTCGTCGAGGTGCTTCTGGATGTACTGGACGACGCGGTTGACGCGGTCTTCGTCGCGGGGGTCGAGTTCCGGGGCGAAGCCACGGCTGGCGATGGGGTGCAGTTCCCTTGATTCGGCAAGCCGCTGCAGGATTTCGAGGACCGTGATGACTCTGGGGAGGCCGTATTGGTGGGGGCAGCGGAGCAGGAGGGATTCGATGTCATCGCGGGTTCGGCCGGTGACGTGGAGGCCGAGGGCTGCGCGGTGGAGGAGGCGCTGGACCTGCTGCATGGCCGGGAGGTCGAGCCAGCCGCGTCCCAGCCAATCGGGATGGAAGTGGATGCAGATGCTTTCGACGGTCTGGGGGCCGCCGGGGGCATGGGCGTCGTTCTGCCAGTCGTGCGGGAGATTCGAGCCGACGAGCACCATGTCGCCGGGCTGGAGGCTGGTGAGGGCATCACCGACGAGGCGGTGCCCGCGGGCCTTCTGCACCATGGTGATTTCGAATTCCGGGTGGCAGTGCCAGACGCAGCCGAACGTGTTGCCGCGGACGACGTTGCAGTGGATGCCGTCTTCCGAGCTGGCGGCGAGTTTTTCAAAGGCAGGCTTCATCCGAGGGGAGCGGTAGCGATTCCACTATCATGGAGGATTCTCCGCTCGCAAGGCCAGCGGACCGGGAAAATGCCACGAATCGGAATGCCGTTCCGTGGGTGCGGGAGGCGGAAGCTTGCGGGTGCGGGTGCGGGCTGGCATTCTTGCGCGGATGAAAACCGAGATAATGGGACTGATGGGCTGTCCGCTGCTGATGCTGGTGGTTTCTGCGGGAGTGATCCGGGCCGGAGAAGGGCTGGAGAGCAGGGAATTCATTTACGAACGGGCTCCGTTCCCGTCGTGTCATGCCTCGACGCTGGCGGAGACATCCACAGGCCTGGTGGCCGCGTGGTTCGGGGGCACGGAAGAGAAGCATCCCGATGTGGGAATCTGGATGGCGCGGAAGGAGGGAGGGAAGTGGAGCGAGCCTGTGGAAGTGGCCAACGGGGCTCCGGCCGAGGGTTCCGGGGACAAGCGGTATCCGACCTGGAACCCTGTGCTGTTTCAGTCTCAGGGTGGGCCACTGGTGCTTTTCTACAAGCTTGGTCCGTCCCCTGAGGCATGGTGGGGCATGCGGATGACGTCGGGTGACGGGGGCAAAACGTGGAGTCGGCCCGAGCGTTTGCCCGATGGAATGATCGGGCCGGTGAAGAACAAGCCGGTGGTGCTGCCGGACGGGTCGCTGCTGTGCGGGTCGAGTACCGAAGATGATGGATGGCGGGTGCATTTCGAGAGGACCACGGATCTGGGGAAGACGTGGAGCCGGACGGCGGCGGTGCATGATGGGAAGGCCATCGCAGCGATTCAGCCGTCGATTCTGTTCACGGGTGGGGACGGGCTGCTGGCGGTGGGGCGGACACGGAACGGAAAGATCTTCCGGATTGCTTCGCCCGATGCGGGCCATCATTGGGGAGAAATGGGGCTGACGAACCTGCCCAATCCGAACAGCGGGACTGATGCGGTGACGCTCAAGGACGGGCGGCATCTGCTGGTGTACAACCATGCTCCCGGCTCGCCGCCGCGCTGGGGTGGGCCGCGTTCGCCGCTCAATGTCGCGGTTTCCGAAGACGGGCTGGTCTGGCAGGCCGCACTGGTCCTCGAGGATGAAAAGGGCGGGGAATTCAGTTATCCGGCGGTGCTGCAGTCAGCCGATGGCCGGGTGCACGTGACGTGGACATGGAAGCGCCAGCGGATCCGGTATGCGGTCATTGATCCTGCGAGGCTGCGGCCGGTGGCGATGCCCGATGGGACCTGGCCCTCCGCGGTGCGCTGATGGGTGGCGGCGGCGGGGCGTTCCTTTCAGCCCTTTCCCTTGCGGCGGGGGCGGTGTTCGCTGCGGAACTGGCCGGGCGGCATGCCTGTCTTGTTCTTGAAGACGGCCGAGAGATACTCGACATAGCGGAAGCCGGTGCGGTCTGCGATTTCTGCGAGGGGAAGATCGGTTTCCGCGAGGAGTTCCTTGACGCGGCGGAGCTGGACGCGGGTGATCTCGTCGTGCGGGCTCCGGCCGAGGAGTTTCTTGAAGCGGGTTTCGAGCAGGCGGCGCGAGAGGGCGGCATGGGAGACGACATCGTCGACGCAGATTCCTTCGCAGGCGTGTTCCCTGATGTAGCGCACGGCGCGGGCCACATTGCGGTCTTCCACGGCGAGGACGTCGGTGCTCTGGCGGGTGACCACGCCGATGGGAGGAACGAGGCGCGTCATGGGGCCGGGATCGCGGCCGGCCATGAGAGCTTCGAGGACCGCGGCGGCTTCGTAGCCAGTGCGGCGTGCATTCGGAACGACACTCGAGAGAGGCGGAAAGGCGAGAGCGCAGAGGAGTTCGTCATTGTCGACGCCCAGCACGGCAATTTCGTCCGGTACCGGGATCGAAAAGCGGCGGCAGGCGTCGAGCACTTCGCGGCCGCGGATATCGTAGCAGGTGAAGACAGCGACCGGGCGGGGCAACTGAAGCAGCCATTGGCCAAGGGCCTCGAGGCCCGCGTCGTCGTCCGTCTCCGCGCTGGCCGATGGTGGCTGGTATTCCGAAACGGAAAATCCGGCTTCCGCAAGGGCTGCGGCATACCCATCGCCGCGGAGCTTCGACCAGACGAAGCGGGGGTCGCCGCACCATGCGAAGTGTCGGAAGCCCCGCTCGAGGAAGTGTTCTGCGGCCATGCGGCCGACCGCTCCCTCGTCGATCTCCAGCATGGGCAGGTCCGGCAGGAGCCGGGCCGCACTGAGATCGACGGCGGGGATGGCCAGAGTCGAGATCACACGGGCGATGGCCGGATTCTCGATGCGGGCGATGATGCCATCACCTTTCCATTTGGTGAGCCAGTGGGGAGGCTCGTCGCCGCGGCTCTGCTCATCAAGGTAGACCGACCATGGCCGATGTTCCCTGATGAACGCCTGGATACCCCCGAGGAGACCGCGGGCATAGGCATTCGAGGTTTCGATGAGCAGCGCTACTTTCGGGAAGGCAGGCATCGGAGGGGGGTGCCACCCCGGCCCGTCTCAGGAGGACAGAGTGAAGGCCGGCAGCTTGATGATCTGTCCGCCCTTCATGGCGGACTCGTGTGCGCAGAGACCCACGCAGGTCCAGTTGGCGGACTGGCGGGCATTGGGGAAAGGTTCGCGGTCGTCGACGAGCGCACTGATGATTTCGTGAGCAAGATGGGGGTGACTGCCTCCGTGGCCCGCTCCCTGGGTGAAACTGAGGTGCGTCTTCTTCCCGAGATCGTAGACCCCCTTGGTGGTGAACGGCTGAATGGCCTTCGGGAGGCGTTTGGCGTAGTCGGGAGCCGTCACCTTTTTGGGGATCTTGGTTTCCGGCAGCTTGGCGCGGTGCATGACGAGCGGTTCGTGTTCGATGAGGGGCCATTCGACTGAGATTTTGTCGCCATACACATCGATGCTCTCGCGGTACTGGCGGGCCGTGTCGAAGAGGCTCCGGATGATGCGGGCCGAGAGGTCGCTTTTGCGGAACTTGATGTGAGCGGTTTCGACGGCAAAGGGGCTGCCATAGTGCTTCTGCAGTTCCTCGCGGACGGTACCGGAACCGAAGCAGCTGACGTATTCGGCATCGGCCTCGGCGAGGCCGGCCACGGGCCCGACGCAGTGGGTGGCGTACCACATGGGGGGGAGCCCGGGCCAGTAGTTTGGCCATCCGTCCATGTCCTGCTGGTGCGAAGCCTGCACAAACTGAAGCTTCCCGAGAATACCTTTGTCCTTGAGTTCCTTCATGTAGAGATACTCGCGGGCGTAGACCACCGTTTCCGCCATCATGTACTTGAGGCCCGTCTTCCTGACGAGGTCGACGATCTGCCTGCACTCCTCGATGCTGGTGGCCATCGGCACGGTACAGCAGACGTGCTTGCCGGCTTTGAGAGCGGCAATGGACTGCCAGCCGTGGTCCGGGATGGGCGAATTGATGTGGACCAGGTCAATGTCCGGGTCCTTGAGCATCTCGCTGAAATCGGTGTAGCGCTTTTCGATCTCGAAGGCGTCGCCAATGGCGTCGAGCTTCGGGCGCGTGCGCTGGCAGATCGCGTACATGTTCGCCTGCGGGTGACGCTGGTAGATCGGGATGAATTCGGCTCCGAAGCCGAGGCCGACGATGGCCACGTTCACCTTCTTGTAGGATTTTTTCGCTTTGGCTGGCATGGGGTGCTGAGATGAGTGGAAAGGTGGAATGGACTGAGAAAACGCGACACACTGTGGTCCCGGAAAACCGGACGATCCAGTGATTCTTGCGTATTTGACTTGAGGAAATGAACACCCCGTCCGGTCAGGACGAGGCAACGGCTTCCCGGTCTCGCTTCGCGGGGCGCTCCCCGGAGCCATTCACTTCCGTGGCGGCATGGTCTTGGCCGTGGTCTTGGCCGCTGCTTTGGGCAGCGATTTCTTGCGGGGGGCGCGCTTGATTTCGACCGGGCCGAGTTCGCGCTTCATGATGGCGAAGAGGCGCTGCAGTTCGAGTTTCTTGGAAGCCGGGATCTCGTTCCAGTGGGTATCGGTGAGGGCTCCTTCAATCGCGTAGGCAGCCACCACGGAAACGGGGTGACCGGCCTGGAGCATGCGGCGGCAGACTTCGATGGCTCCCAGCTTGGCGAGTTCCGATTTGGTTTTGACTCCGGCATCAAGGAGCCAAAGGGCGGTTTTTTCCCCGAGATTCTTCAGGGCGGCAAGCTGGCGGAGGCTGGTTTCTGCGTCTGGCATAGCGGAAAGTCTATAAGCGCCGATCCGGCTCTTGTCAGCGAATCAATCGCAAACCTTGGAAAAAAATTTCCCGACAATTGCCGATACCTGGCACGGTGCCTGCTTTCCCCGAAAAGTCGTCTGCTTTGCAGGTGCACCGGAGCGGGCCCAGCAACCACAAACCCCATCAATCATGAAAAAAGTAGAAGCGATTATCAAGCCCTTCAAGCTGGAGGACGTCAAGGAGGCCCTCCACGAGATCGGGATCGAAGGCATGACGGTGACTGAAGTGAAGGGCTTCGGGCGTCAGAAGGGACACACGGAGATTTACCGCGGCAGCGAGTACACGGTCGATTTTCTTCCGAAGATCAAGGTGGAGGTGGTGACCTCCGATGACCGGGTGGCGGGAGCGGTCGAAGCGATTGTGAAGGCGGCGCGCACCGGAAAAATTGGAGACGGCAAGGTCTTCATTTCGCCGGTCGAGTCGGCGGTGCGGATCCGGACCCAGGAGAGGGACGAGGCGGCCGTGTGAAAACAGATAACCAGAAGAAATCTACAGCATGAAAACAATTCTTGGAATCATAGCATTGACGATGTGGACGGCCTTCGGAGGCCTGACGGCGGTGGCGCAGGACGCGGCCGCACCGGCGGCGGCGGAAACGGTGGCTCCTGCTGCGGAAGCTCCGGCCGCGGCCGAGGAAGCGCCCAAGCCCCTTGATCCGGGGCATCAGGCCTGGCAGATGACATCGACGGCGCTGGTGCTCTTCATGACGCTGCCGGGGCTGGCGCTCTTCTACGGTGGCCTCGTCCGGAAGAGGAACGTGCTTTCCGTGCTGGCGCAGTGTCTTGGCATTGCGGGCATGGTGACGATCCTGTGGTGGCTGTGCGGCTATAGTCTGGCGTTCAGCGGGGCGGGGAAATTCATCGGGAATCTGGACATGATTTTCTTCCGGGGGATTGATTCTGCGAAGACCGGGGAAGGCAGCGCTGACATTTCGAATGGGATCTGGGTAATCTTCCAGCTTACTTTTGCGATCATCACACCGGCGCTCATTGTCGGGGCGATTGCCGAGCGGATGAAGTTCGCGGCTGTGATGCTGTTTGTGCTGCTGTGGATGTTTGCGGTCTATTTCCCGCTGGCGCACATGGTGTGGGATTCCGACGGGTTCATGTGCGGCGGTCTGGCTGGTGACAAGGCACCGATTGCCGCGCTTGATTTTGCGGGCGGCACGGTGGTGCACATGAGTTCGGGATTCAGTGCCCTGGTGCTTTGCATCCTGCTTGGAAAGCGTCACAACTACGGCAAGGAGAAGATGTCCCCTCACAGCATGGTGCTGTGCATGGTGGGTACCGGGATGCTCTGGGTGGGCTGGTATGGATTCAATGCAGGTTCGGCACTTGGTTCGAATGCCCTCGCGGTGACTGCCTTTGTGACGACGACGCTGGCCGCCGGTACGGCCGGGTTCGTTTGGGGCATGGTGGAATGGCTGCACCGCGGCAAACCGAGCGTGCTGGGATTCTGTTCCGGGATTGTCGCCGGACTGGTGGTGGTGACCCCGGCCTGCGGGTTCATCACCTTCAATGGAGCCATGATCATCGGGCTGCTGGCCGGCATCATTCCGTACTTTGCGGTGGTCGTGCTGAAGGCGAAGCTGGGATACGACGATGCTCTCGACACCTTTGGTGTTCATGGAGTGGGTGGGACCCTCGGAGCCATTCTGACCGGTGTGCTCGCGGATCCATCCAATTCGACCGTTGCCGCGGTTAAGGACGGCCTGCTGCTCAATCAGATCAAGGCGGGAGCGGTGACCATTGTGCTGAGCGTGGTCGCGACGGTGGTGATAACCTTTATTGTGAAGGCCGTGGTGGGTCTGCGTCCGTCTGCCGAAGACGAGACGATCGGACTCGACCTTACCGATCACGGTGAGGAAGGCTACCACGTCTGAGCAGTATCCAATCGGGGTTGCTGCAGAAACGCTGTGCCCGGGACCGGCCGCAAGGCTGAACCGGGCACAGCCATTTTGCGGTGGAGAGGAAAGCGGAGTGCGGGAATGGCGGGTGTTCCGTGAGTGGCATGTCATTCCAGCCCCGCCAGAGTGGGATGAGCGGGCCGGGAACGGGAGACCGGAAAACCGGTCAGATGGTGCGGCGCTGGGCGTCTGCGGACGGCCGTTCTCCGCCGTGACGGATATCGTATGCGGTGAGGAGGTAGACGGCGTCTTCCGAGACATTGACCGACTGGTCGCCGATGCGTTCGAGGAGGCTGGTGATGAAGAGGGCGTCGACGTGTTCCCGGATGCGGACGGGATTCTGTTCCATGCGCGCGATGATGTCGCGGTGGAAGGCCTTGTAGGCGGCGTCGATTTCGTCATCGCGGCCCTGGATGCGGAGGGCGAGTTCGAGGTCGCCATTGCAGAAGGAATCGACACTGTCCTTGAGCTGGGCGGCGACCAGTTCGTGGATGCCGCGGATGCCCTCGACTTCCTCGGTGGCTGGGTGCTGCATGATCTGGCGGGCGCGGCGGGCGAGGCTGACGGCGTGGTCGGTGATCCGTTCCAGAGCGGTGGAGACCTTCATGGTGGCGACGACGCGGCGCAGGTTGCGGGCGACCGGGCTGTATTTGACCATGATTTCGATCCCTTCGCGGTCGATCTTCTTCTGGAGTTCATCGACTTCGTCGTCGTCGGCGATGGTGCGGTTGCAGAGGTCCGGATTTCTTTCGTAGAGGCCCTGCATGGCGTGGCCCAGGCTGCGCTGGGCGATGTCGCCCATCTGGCGGATGTCGGCTTTGAGGTTATTGATGGCGTCTTCAAACACCCCGAGAATATGGCGGGAATCTGTGCTCATGTGCGTGTCAGTTTTGTAACGGAGTCCGGAGCACGGTGGTGCCCGGGAGGGAGAGAGGAAGGGCGTGGGTGATCAGCCGTAGCGGCCCTCGATGTACATGCCGGTTTTCTCGTGCCGGGGAGCCGTGAAGAGATCGAGGGTGGGCGAGTGTTCGATGATTTCGCCCATGAGCATGAAGATGCATTCGTCACTGGCGCGGCGTGCCTGGGCCATATTGTGGGTGACCATGACGATGGTGAACGTGCGCTTCAGTTCCGAGATGAGTTCCTCGATGCGTTCGATGCCTGCAGCGTCGAGAGCTGAGCAGGGTTCGTCCATGAGGATGATGTCCGGTTTGAGCGGAAGCAGTCTGGCGATGCAGAGTTTCTGCTGCTGTTCGAGGGTCAGCTCTGTGGCTTTGCGGCGGAGGTTGTCGCGCACGGTATCCCAGAGTGAGACCTCGCGGAGGGCGGATTCGACAGCCTGGTCGAGAACGCTGCGGGAGAGCTGGGAGGCTGGGGTGTGGGCCCTCAGGCCGAAGACTATGTTTTCGTAAATGGAGACGGGGAGCGGATTGGGCCGCTGGAAGACCATGCCGGTGCGTTTCCGGAGGGACGCGAGGGAGACATCTTCATCGAGGATGTTCTTCCCGAGGATGGTGATGCGCCCGGTGGTGCGCACGTTGCCGTAGCGTTCGTTGATGCGGTTGAACGAGCGGAGCAGGGTGGTTTTGCCGCAGCCGGAAGGTCCGATGAGGGAAGTGATGATGCCCGGGCGGATCTGCACGCTCACGTCGGTGAGGGCCTGAAAGCTGCCGTACCAGAGGTTGAAATTCTGAACGTCGATGCTGATGGGAGATGGCATGGCGCGGGTGGGGGGAGTTCAGCCGAATTCGCCGTTGAGGTAGCGTCCGGTGATTTCCTTTTCCGGGGAAGTGAACATTTGGGAGGTTTCGCCCCATTCGACGAGCGACGAAGCGTTGATGAACGCTACGTGGTCGGCCATGCGGCGGGCCTGCTGGGTGAGGTTGGTGACGAGCACGATGGTCATGCGTTCGCGGAGGCGGGAGAGGACCTCCTCGATCTTCATGGTGGTCACCGGGTCGATGGCGATGGAGAATTCATCGAGGCAGAGGATCTCGGGGTCGAGGGAGAGGGCGCGGGCGAGGGTGAGCCGCTGCTGCTGGCCACCGGAGAGTCTGGTCCCGAGAAGGTCGAGGCGGTCCTTGACCTCGTCCCAGAGCACGGAGTCGCGCAGGCAGCGTTCCACGATGGCGTCGAGGCTGGCCCGGTCGTGGATACCCATGCGGCGCGGGGCGTAGGCGACATTGTCGTAGACGCTCATGGGCAGGCCCACGGGGAGGGGGAAGACCATGCCGATGCGGCGTCGCAGGGCGTAGACATTCCGGATCGTCCGGACGTTTTCGCCCGCCACGAAGACATCTCCGCCGACGTGGGCGCTGGTGATGAACTCGATGGTGCGGTTGATGGTTTTGAGGAGGGTGGTTTTGCCGGAGTTGGCTGGGCCGACGATTCCGAGGATGGTATTGCGGGGGACCGAGAGGGAGATCCGGTCGAGCGCGGTGCGTCCGCTGTAGG
>Ga0315907_10000620_pt1 | contig 50518 bp, 45 predicted proteins | sample LakEriMetagenome_3_FD_203525 | JGI IMG/M metagenome (GOLD analysis project Ga0315907, IMG submission 203525) | Freshwater fungal communities from buoy surface, Lake Erie, Ohio, United States - Buoy 12 MA123 | ecosystem: Environmental > Aquatic > Freshwater > Lake > Lake biofilm | place: USA... | reverse complement strand
GTATATCAACATTTTGCATACCCGGGGGGTTTCCGGGTATCATTAGTAATCCTGTATACCCTGCTATGTTATTTATGCTGTAACCAGTAGAGTCTATTGATCCACTTACTTGCAATTTATTTCCGTTGTCTGTTGTTGTTCCAACCAAGAAGTTGCCCGTAGAATCTACTAGTCGTATTCTTTCTTGGTTACCGGTTCCCATCACAAAGTCAGTAGACGAGAATGTTCCAATTAAGAACTTACCACTTCCTCCGAGGTTTGCCAATAAAGATGCACTTCTTGCTAAAGATATTCCCATCTGAGACCCAGTTACTGCCGACCCAAACACACGGTACACCACGTTGTCTACTTGGTCGTTCTGTGCAACCCAAGCAGCAGATGCGTCTGTACCACCGGCAGATATGCGTGCAAACTTATTTCCATTGGTGTTGTCTACGATGTGGAGCTTGTCTGTTGGGGTAGTAGTTCCTATACCTACGTTGCCCGTGTTGTAGTAGATGTTGCTTCCGCTTACTACCCAAGGCTGTGATGTTAGGTATCCTTGTGCTGAGACCCAACTTTCAGTTGCTACGTTCTGCCAAGCCGTTCCGTTGTAGAGTAAGTTTTTGTTGTTGGTGGTGTCGTATGCTTGAAGACCAGTAGCCGGCGTAGTGATTGCTAACACTTGCCCATTGGTCATTCTTGGTTGTAGGAAGCCTTGAGTTGTGGAATCTACTTGTAAAATAGCTGACGCATTAGGTGATGTAGTATTGAAGTATGCACCTCCTCTTGGTGCTTCTATCGCTCTCACTGTTGTAAACCCTGTGTAGGTAGTTGTATCGTTGATATCAATATAGATACCTCGGAGAGTTGTTGCGTTTGAAAGGTTGGAGAAAGATGTTGATTGTACTAAAAGAACGGATTTGTTTGTTGCTGCCACGTTACCAAAAAATCCCCTTACAACTCTAATTGGATTTTCTGTAACGCTACTGACATTACTGTTATGCCATTCTAACCCCATATAATCCTCTCTTATTCGCAAAAATCTACTTCCGCTAGAACTTTGTAAATATGTTTCAGAACTTGCTACACCATTTGGAAATGATTGTAAAATAATCATGTTATTTTTATCGTACAGGCGTATGTTGTTAGTATCCCCATATAAGTAAGAACCAGCTGCACCAAATAATAAACTCCCACTAACCCTCGCAGTACCATTTACATCCAACTTATACCCAGTATCCGTTGACGGACTTGCCCCAACATAAACATTACCCGTAGTTGGCCAAATGGTAATACCACTGTACAGCGTTGTGTATAATCCCAAGTAACCAGCCCCAGGGTTATTAAATAGTAAGTTATTTCCTACCGCCCAGATTTGACCTCTTAGTGTTTGTGCTGTTGGGTTTGTACCTACGTACATTTGTAAATAAACTCCACTGCTGCCACCTATTGCCATTGTGGTATACCCTGCATTTGCCGATGCACTCTGGGTATTAATTATTACATCACCACTAGTTGTCTCTATTGCTCTGTGGGTAGTTCCTGTGACAGATGTGAGAGTTGGGTTATAATAAATTCCTCTTACTGTGTGCGTTCCAAATGTGAAATTTATTTCTGGAACAATGTTAATCACGTTAGCTACATCTACAGAACCGCTAGACTGAGTTGTTATTGGAGAAACTAGTCCAAATGTGAATAAATTTTTAGTGTTATTTAATAAGTTGTTGTTGTATGATATAAAATTTATACCTGTTACATTGTAAGCGCTATTGCTTTCTAGTTGAAGAGGTAGAGAAGTACTTGCATTTGTCCACCTATATGCCTTTAGGTATCTGTTGTTATCAATTGTAAAATCATTTCCTACCCTCGCAGTACCATTCACATCTAGTTTGTATCCTGCGTCTGTGGTTGAATTAATAGTTACATTTCCAGTAGACTGGAAGAACTTCATTGTTGTTGAACTCAAAGACCCCGTACTTGCAGCAACTCCTATGCTTAAATTATGAGCGGATATAGTGGTAATTGCTGCTTCTCCTGTAGATGGAAAATTCATTCTAATAGTAGCATTAACTCCATCAGAGAATACTATTCCTGTATTTGCTACGTTTGTTGATAGTTGAATGCCTGGATTACCGATTTGGTTTAATACAATTTGAGAGTGTACTGCACTTGGATTCGAATTATCAGCAGTTATTTTACCAAGGGTCATTCCTCCATTTCCACCTATGAAAAACCCTGTTGCTGTTGTTGATGAAAAACCTAACCAAGCAGTACCATTAGTATTATCGGTTAATTTTAATATTGAATTTGTAGAAGCAGTATTTGTATTAAAAAGAACTCTACTTTGTACTCTGAGACCCAAGTTCGTAACCCCCGTAAAAGCACCATTAGTAAACGTAGGATTGATGTCTAGTCCTACTAATACGTCATTGTTTGCTGCTGCTGTGTGAGTTTGGTTGATGTAAACACCTCTTGATATACCTGCTGACGCACTTGGTAATTCACCTTCAAAAATAACTCTTCCTCCTACGGATTGAAACGCTATTACGTCAACGAGTTTTTGTGTATTATATAGTCCGTTTGCAAAATAAAACCCTCGAATTGTTCCAGTTATTCTGTTATAAAAAGGAGCTGAGTTCCAATAAGGAGTTGAAGAAAACGAAGTATAAGAAACCGTATTATCTGCAGTTGGATACAAAGCGTAACTGTGTCTTACAGCTACTACATTACCCGTACCTGCCCCTGGGTTATAACTTTGTAAAATATCAACGCTAGTTCCATTTAATGCACCTCCAATGTTGTTAAACCTAGCTACAGGTGCGTTATTAGCATAAATTGTAGGACCAGAATTGTCAGCCAAGCCTGAGAATCCAGAATCTCCAAATATCGGACTTCTTAAATTGTATCCTCCTGCTGCGGTAATAGTACCTGTAGTCGCAAAAGTATATGCACTTGCTCCTGCTCCTGGAGTAAACGTACCAGCATCTATTCTAGTCACTACACGTGCTATGCCATTAACATCTAACTTATATCCTGCATCGGTAGTAGTGCCTATCAGGATATTTCCATTTGTATTTACTCTTAAAGCAGTTCCAGCAGATCCATTAAAGTCTGCAACAGGAGACCATGCGGCATTACCTTGCTGAACAACCAATGCTGCTGCTCCAGTAATTCCCGTAATTGTAGTTGATCCAGTTAATTCTATTTGCCCACTGCCATATACCTTAACATAAGTATTACTTACTCTAAGGTTTAAACTATTGCTAGCATATTGAGTGAAGATAGATGCTGCAAATCCACTTGTTGTAGTAGGAAAACTTATAGTACCACTTCCACCTACTTGTCCAACGGTCAATCCCCCTACAGTAATCGCATTGGTGGTGGTGTTCCCTGCTGTGGTTACTTGTGCTAGGGTAGGAACTGAGACCAAAGGCGTACCTCCGAAGATGGTAGATATGCTTTTGTTCTTCCATAAATCCGTAGACGATTCATAAACTAAAAGATCGTTGTTAACTTCTGAGGCAATGGCTACATCGTGAAGTTCGTATAACTCGTATCCATTTTGAATCCTATAAACTATAGTTCCATTGGTAGGAGAGGTCCTAGTTACGACTCCTACGTAAACTAAGTGCTGAGGAGCTGATGGTTTTATATTGGTTACATACCCTGCGATTGTAGGGTGAAGAAAAAGTAAATCTCCATCTACTAAGGTTACGTCTGTAAATGGGTGTGTAGCACCTCCAGCCCCAGTTCTTGTATCTAAATCGTGAAGAGTTCCTTGAACCAAAACATAGCCATCTGAGTTGTTGGCTATGTCAGTCATAACTACTCCGAATGTCTGAGCAGAGTTTGCATCATTATTCGCTTGAGCCTTTACAAAATTAGGACGGTTTCCTGTGGAGCCTTCAATCCGCACAATCGTACCCTCGTACAAAGTAGCTCCTGTACTATTTCTTCCTAGAGTCGTGAGAGCCTCTGCCTTATCTACAATTCCACTATTGTCAGTGTCATATGTGGCTTTTAACATATCACCACCTCCACCACCACCAGCAGGAGTTTGATTCTCCCACTGACTAGTAGTAGAGTTGTATGTTAGCACCTGAGCATTGGCAGGTGCACTGATTGTCACATCAGTTAAACCATTGAGATTTGTCGGAGGCGTATATCCTAACGCACCTGTGACATCAGCACTCGTTAATACGACTGCTCCAGTTCTGCCATTGAAAGAGTTTACTGAACTAGTACTACTAGAACTAAGTAAAAGCTTGACATTCTCAGCAATCCTGCGAAGACGCTGTTCCTTTACTTTATACTCGTTGTTCTTTGTAGTATCATACAGTCTCTTATATTCAATAGCCGAACTGAGTATGTTGGACGCTATGATTTCGGCCTCATTTGCCATAAACCTTATGCAATATCCTTAGACTCAATTAGGGTATAAGTAAATGAGTTTCCTTGGGCTTTAGCAGCTGCCTTACAAATTTTCATGAACTCATCAAAATCTTTTACACGTTTAAAAACTTGACAACCATGTGACCAGTGGTCAATCCAAGTTGAGTCCAATCCTGCCTTGTGAATATTAATTCCATATACCCCTTCGGTGATCTTGGTTTCATCATAAGTCATGTCTTTGTTAGCATCACGGTAAACCTTTACGTTTGCCTTCTGTTTCAAAGCTTCATACTTACCTTGGTGCAAACCTACATGGTGCGACCCGGGGTATTGACCGGGAACTACACGTGCAGTACCAGTACCATTGTTGCCTTCAGCCATGGGAGCTTTTCCGGGATCAGTTGTTGCCAACCAAATGAAGAATTTCCATGCCCCATTTTCCTTGTAAGACAAAGTCAACCAGTCATCAAATTTGTTGGTCACTTCTTTTCCGGGTGCACTATTTCTAATGCCAATGATGTTTAGGTTCAAATCTCCGTTCTCGAAATATTTGTAACCTTTAGCTTTAACAGCTTTTTCTACTTGTTCTCTAGTGAAGCTCATATGTTTTTATTTTAAGTTCCTGCTGGGTCTAAATAATCTGGTGTTCCATCACCATCGGTATCTTGTGGCATGTTAGGATTAGGACCTGCCTCTAATTGGTCAGGTATACCGTCACCATCTGAGTCCCAATCCAAGTAATTCGGAATAGTATCTCCATCTGCATCACCAATTCCTTCTACTACGTCTGGAATAGTATCGCCATCGGTATCTTGCAACGGATTTTCTTCACCCCCACCGCCTTCACCTTCTCCCGGTATAATATCAATTTCTCCACCGCCAGTTCCAATGTCGGGGTTTCCGTCACCATCTCCGTCCACTAAAAACTCCTGACCAGATAAACTATTTACGAAAGCGTAGTACTCAGCCATACTTACTGAAAAGTTTACCCCACATACTCCGGCCGATTTTGACAACAGTATATTAACTTGATCAGCACTTAAATAGCCTGCATGATCTACCGCAAACAAATACTGCAATGCATGCTTCTGGTCTTTTACTTTGCTAGAACATGGAATATCATACTGGGCAGCTGTTTGTAATGCAGTCTCGCTCGTAACAATAAACTTTCTAAGATAAATCTTAGCCTTGACTAAGTTCTCTATTTGTATTGAAGTAAGTGCCATTAGCAACCACAGCTTGAAGATAACCCAGTGTTGCCGCAACCAGCAACAAGATCATTAAACTCACCCATCAAGGTTTCAGCCAAAGTGTAGTTTTCATACTCTTCTGCCAATACCATTTTGTCATAGATGAACTTAAGCTCCTCAAAATCAGAATTGTCTTGAATAGCCAACTGAGCTAGTGTCGCTTTAGCTGCCTCGTACCGCAAGAAGTAAAAGGTTTCAACAATATCTCCGGGATCAAACTCAATAACTACTTCATATAAACCGTCAGGTGTTGTTGGCAACTGACTGAAAATGTCGACTTGTCTATACGCAGTAGTCCAAAAGGTTGAAGTAAATAGCCCAGTCAAGTTATCGAACGATGTTTGACCCGGTCTTTTTACCTTTTGTTGAGGTATAGATGTTATAGAGGCTCTTGTAGTATTCGGAGTACCCCAACCCTCAGGGTTGGTCGTAGCGTTGTAGTCACCGGTCACATCGCTCAAAAGCATCGTGTACTGACCGTTTACAACATCAAGTTTAACATTAAGTGCCATATTTCAAAATTAATAATTATTTTTCATAAAACGTGCTACAAAGGAATATCTACGAAACCCTCTTCATTAGTAATAACTTTCTGAGTTTTTGGCCCCTCCGACTGTTTAGAGGTTGTCTTAGGGGTATTCAACGGAATATCCTCATAATCCAGCTCCCCTGTTGGTTGACCAGTCGCATTTGCCTTCATGATAGTTTTACCTTCTTTGTCAAATTGCTTGACCAAATCAATGGCTCCAGTAGCAAATTTCTTAAACCGCTTTGGATCTTGAATCAACTCTTGGTCTACTCTAAAGAATTTGTTCCCAGCTGCATTCTCAGCATCTGTAACATTCATAAAGCCTCCAACATATTCATTCAAGTTATTAACAGCCTGACCTTCTAATTCCTGACCACCGTAAAGAGTTTGTGCCAACCCACGTGTTGCAGTCTGCATCTCACTTTGAAGCATTTGCATATACCTTTCGGGATCGTCTCTATACAACTTTTCTCTTTCTTTGTCAATGAATGTATAGTTTGCAAACAAAGTCATTTGATTTGAAATGTTATATATGTCCGACATGATTCGTGCCATCAACTCAAATCCAAATGGAGTCTTGGGGTTATTAATACCCATGATCATTGTACCATCCTCTCTGCGGTTATACGATGACTGAAGATCAATCATTTCCTTATAGCGATCCGCATCAATCAGTACATCTTGAATCATTTGTCTGCGAAGCATTGCATTGTACTCAAGAATATTGTTATACTCATCGGGTGTCATCTTGTATGCCCCACTAGGAGTGCTAATTTTTCTAGGCAACGCTTGTGGCAAAGCATTCCACGCTTCCATTTTGCAACACAAATAAGCCAATGCCTCCCAATCAGGAATCTCATATCCTGCGTATGCTTTGGTAGCCTTAGTGATATCAAAAGTGTTGTACATGAATTCCCCCAATACACTTCCTTTTGGAGTCTGCAATATACGTTTACCAAAAGGATCTACTTTTACAGGAAGTAATTCCCTTTGCGATTCTACAAAAGGTAGGTTAACGTACTTGGTAGGATCACCAAATGGCCATCTTTCAGACAATTTTGTTGCCAGTTTCGTAAAGAACAATGTCGCTGACTCATTCTCCACTTGAATGCCAAATGCTTTAAATGGTTCTGCATCCCGAGAATCATAATCTACAGTATATTCACGTCTCCATTTATCAATCCAAGACAAACTATTTGGCACGATTGCACTTGCCATAGTCAATGTAATATCAGCAAAGAAGTTAGGTAACTTGTTTTCGTCATCATCACTGATGGCTTTTGCTATGCTTAATACGCCTCGAACAAATGTTTGATCAATAATGTACTTGTAAGCAGATTCATAGTTACCAAACAAACTTGAAGCAAACTCCTCGGAGATTTCTTCAAATGCCCCACGGTTTACAAACTTAGGGTCAGTTTGCATTCTATGTTTGTTTTCCTTGTACTGAAAATATAACGCTGCTCCCATTACACCAAAGCCTCTGTAGTCTATAATAAAATCATTTTCTCTGTCCCATAATTTACTTAAACGTGATGACTTGTAAGGTTCTCCAATACCCATTGCTGCCAATTTCTCTTTCATGTGTTCCTTGGCTAGTGTCAAGTTAATTGAATATGGTCTTTCAAACTGATAACTAAAGTCAGATGATTTGATTTTGTCATCTTCTTTTTCATCCTGAGGACCCCCAGACAAAGCACCTGCTTTTACAAATTCTAATGCAATATACTGTAAACCTGCTCCGACCATTGCTCGAGCCATTACTCGATCCATATTTCGGGCCTCCGTACGTCTTTCGTTAGCGAATGCCTCTTGAGTAGTAGCACCGCTCTTTAACTTTTGACCTCTGTCGTATGCTTTTTTACCTGCATTTGCAACTTTGAACAAAGCATATTCTGGCACCAAGAACTCCGTTAATTCGACTGCATAGTTAGTAGGAATTTTTGTGAATGGAATAGTACTAGTTCCAAACAATCTAGAAATCTTACCTACAAAACTACCCAATGAACCATCAGGACCAAAATTACGTGTACCTCGTTGCATACGTGCAAACTGCTCAGTAACCCAGTTGTCATTCGCATAAACAAAATTAAGTGCCTCTTGGCTTGCAACAGGGTTGCCATAATCTTGGTTAATTATCAAAAACGCTTTTCTAAGGTCGTTATATTCTTTAATCAAGTTTTGTCTGGTCGCTTTGTCTGTAGTAGAATCAATGCGTTTTTCAAGTTGAGTTGCTTGAACACTCTGTTTAAAATCTTCAGATACTGAAGTCATGTAAGCAAAATCACGGAACACGGCATCAGTTGCTGACATCACCCTAAAAATTATATCAGGGATAATTCCAAAGGTTGCTTCCAATGCTCGAACACTTTGCTGTTTATCGGGAATTTTACCCAACGCATTTATTCTAAACCCATGCTTATAAGCCAGCTCCTCATCCGTAATAGATGAGTAACCTGCTGCACGTTTCATTTGGTCTAACTTCAAACCAAAATATGAGCTAAATGCTTTGAATGAATTAAAGCCTTGTGCGTAGTTGTTTGTATCTACCAAACCCTGACTTACCGTACCATCCTTAAGAATTTTCAACCCTTTCTTTAAGCCCATTGGCATGCCATACTTAATACCTCGTGCAATATCTGACCATGTTACTTTTGTATATTGCTTGTCTACTAGACCAGTTTTCGCCCCAATATAACTTACAGCTGTTCTCAATGGATCAGTAAAAAATCCTACAAACAACTTGACTATGTTACTTGTGGTGTTTACTGACAGAGACCCGGGAGTCATCAAACCTCCTTTAATAAAGCTACGGAAAGCATCAGTTTTAGAATCACCCCCTTCATATGGGGCACGTGCCGCAATGTACTTTTCCGTTGTCGAAGTCAATTTATCATACAAGTCTTTATGGTATTCAAAATTTGTTTTTGATGCGTCTGCAGGAGATTGTCCATAAGGGTTTGCCATAGCCTGTTCACGACTTGCTTTGTACAACTCCTTTAGCCTATCTACCTCACGTGCTAAATCCATTATTTCCTCTTTCGCTTTTTCTGGAAGTGACTCGCCTTTTTTCAAAAGCTTGTCGATCATGGCTTGAGTACTGGTAGTATAAGTATCTTGAGTTAATTGACGGAACATCCGCAACATTCGACCAACTTGAGTTCCGGTTTTCAGAATGGCCGCATATTGTTGACGAATTGTTTCTGGGTCTGCTCCGCTGTGTTTTGCCTGAAGTAGTAACTCTATTTCTTTGGCCAGTAGAACATCACCCGATTCAAGAACGTCAGACAAAGTTTTAAGCAGCATCGGATACTCAGTAGGATCTATGTTTTCCATAGCATCCAAAAGTTCCTTCTTATCTCTGACTACCCTCATCGCATCTTCATCGTTCTCCATTACAGTTGCTTCATCTTCAAAAAGACCCTTACCGGTTTTCTGTTTTTCGATGTTTGCCCTTTGCTTCAAAGAAAAATAATCCTTAATGTCATCAGGTTCAAACCCACTCTTCATCAAAGCAGTATACAGTTCCTCATCCGTAATACCTTTGAACTGAGGATTTGCTTTTAAATCCGCAATGAAGTTACCAATGTCATCTATGACATCACTGCTTTTTTGTTGTTTTACATCCGCTACTGTCGTTCCATTTAACATTGCATTGTAAATCTTACGCATTGGATCACTCACTTGCATTTCTATAGGCGTACCTACAATGCCTCCATAGATTCTTAAAAGCCACGATTTAAAGTTTTCAAACGCTGATTTTACTGCTGGGTTATCAATTTTACCATCACCTAGAAATTTTTCAAATCCTCTGGCAAACAACTCAGATGTATCCTTACTCCACGTACTATGACCTACCTCGTCCATAAATACTTGCTTTTCATGAGCTGTCATATAGTGCTCAAACATATGAGCCAACTCGTGCATAGCAGTAGTTATGTTTGGGTTAGTCAAGGCAAATATTAAATTTTTACCTGACTCAGTTTTTAGAAATGCCCCGTGTGCCCCAGCCTTATTCTGTTGAAATAAAGCTTGCCCTTCTGCAGCTTTTAACAACGTATCTTGAGATAGTTCAATGGAATTAAATTCTGAATTTGGCAAATAATCTGAACCTACATATTCACGTAAGTATTTCATCAACTCTTCTTGAGACATATCAGAAAGTTTCATCATCTTGCCGTTGACATCAACTTCTTGATCTAAGTTTAGTCCTTGCAGTTTTTCAGCATCGCCAGACACCTGAGACGTTCCAAGTGTAAAACCAAGTTTCTTCTGCAAGTTTTTTAACCTTGACGGTATTTTTTCATTGTAGGTTTTGTTAATACCTGCTCTAGTTTTGGCTACAGACTTATTGGCTGGTGCTACAGATGGACCGATCCGACCGCCCCCGGTAAAGATTATCTTCGATAAACCATTATCACTTGCAACTTTAATGGCTTGTTTAATAAGCATATCCATAAAATTGTCTGTGTGTAATAGTGGCGTATCTTTCTTAATTGCTACAATTCTTTTGTCCAGTGCCGTTTGTTCATCAAACTTTTTAAATGCTTCCGAAAGCGTTTTTTCATTACGCAATGTTGCAGCATACTCAGCTGTTAACTCAACTAGCTTATCTATGTCACTTGGTGACCATTTAGTAGGTTTACCATAGTCAGCAGTATTAACTTTTCTACCTATGACCTGCTCAATTTTATTTTTGTTATCATTTAAAAATTTATTTAACTCAATTGCAAAACCCGTTCCGTAGTTAGGTGCGTTTTTAAATTTAAATATTTCTTTAAACATGAACTCAGAAAACAATTCGTTCTTGATTTTCTTGACTTGCTCTTGGCGTGCCTGAGATTTATCAGATTGCATTTCGTGAACAAATAGTGCCAAGTTACCATCACTATCAAGTACGATTTCCGTTCTCAAGTGACCAATCACCTCTAGAGGGTTGCCAGAAAAATGCTTTGAGTTATATAACTCTTTTCCGATGTCATCTCTTTTTTGCCTAGCTTTTTCTAGTTTTTGTTGTATCGCTGCAATTTCCCCTCTATTCTTGGCTACATCTTCTGGCGTTTTTGCTAAATCATTTAACTGTTCAAGATACAATAAAACTCTATTGTTGTATTCTTTGTACAGAGGATTTTGAGTAACTGGAACTGATATCAAGTGCTCTTTATAAGTATTAGGTACCGCACCAGAACCTAAATCTGGTTTGAATGATTCATAGTTATCAAACAAATTCGTTACCCCATCAAGACCAGTAGCACCACGATATCTCTTTAACCTTAGCAACTCCTCCTCAGCATTTACATACGATTTAATGTACGATTTAATAAGCTCTTTGGTAGATGCATCTGTATCAATGCTCTCCTTTGCTTTTTCAATATTATTAATAATGTCAGCTAATTTTGCATATTCTTCGGATCCAATATAGTTTTTAAAGGTTGTTAAATTATCAACATTAATATCCTGCAAATTAATTACTCGAACGCCACCATTTGCAAATCGTACTACAGCATTCGGGCTTCCTGTCTCTCCACCAAAATAATTTAGTTGATCAAACTTGTTTGAGTTTAATGTAAAAGGTAAATTAGTTCCAAAAGCAGTCAATGCTCCCTGTTCTATTTCAGGACTAGCTGACAACAAAACTACCGATTCTACAGTAGAGGTTTGAAATTCATCCGCAGGGTTGTAAGAAATAACTGATCGATGACTATCTTCTAACCAATCTATTAACTGATCTTTAGTAATAAATATTTCATTTGGATCAATTGCAGGATTTTTACTTTGGGCATCAATTCTCACATTATCAATAAACTCTGATAACCCTAGCCAATCCAATTCACCATCCTTGGCTCCCATGGTCTTTAACATGGCACGCAAGTCTTTACTTGGATATCTTTTTGCTGATGTCACCAATCTAGACACTGCTAAATCTACATTATTGTAGAAAGACGTGCCATAGTTTTCCATCATCGACTTCTGTATAGTGTTGAACTCAATTAGTCGCTGCGTTTCCTCTTTATTTAACTGACCTCTTGTTTCTAAAAAGTTAGATGCTACCGAACCGGCAAACGCTCCAGATGACTCATATTCACCATATACTTGATTAAACCTTGCTTCTGAAATCAACCCTCCATTAACAAGCACTGACTTTAATTGTTGTTTAGTAAAGTCAGTAATCTTTTTAAATGGATCATAAATTCCATCCATGTATTTATCGATACCGGGAAACAACTGATAATATACTTCTTTTGATTCTACCGCTGTAGTTGGTTGCTGAGCTCCGGTTAAATTACTTGAGTTGATTTTAGAATTTATCAGTGAACTCGCATCAAATAAAGCATCTGATAAATCTGTAACCTGATCCAAGAGTCTTCGACCATTAAATCCAAACTGATCAGCAACTAGATACTGTGTACCTACTACGTTACCATATGCATCAAACTCATCGATTGCGTATTCATTACCCAAGTTATCTAAAAACTCAACTACATCTTTACCCTCACGGCTTCCTAAATAACTTGCTATTTGATATACTGTGTTAGGATTTATTTTACCTTCCTTGACTTCATTTTTTAATATATCTATTGCCTCTAGTAAGACTTGTACTTGGCCGTTCAACTTAAATTTAACAAAGTCAGGGTGATCAATAAGCTTTTGCAAACCAGACAATAAACTTGGAATTTCTCCCACAAATGATTCATCAGAGAATATCTCCTTAATCGTTAATACATTTTCAGACTCCAGAGTATAATCTAATCGGTTAGCAAAGGTTGAAGCAAAGTCAAAGTCTATTAACTTCTTGTCACTTAAACTTCCTAACTTCATCGCAAAATTGAAAGTATTGTTGTACGCTTTACCTTCTGACTTTGTTTTAGCCACATAATCCATATAGATACTCTTCAGCGTGTTTATGTCACTGTCGCTAAGCGAGTAAGCCGCTCCTAGTTTTTCAAAGTGATCATCTAGATTTTTATTAATTGGTGTTTTATATAAAATCTGAGCGATATCTAAAAACAAACTTTGATAGCTCCCGAATTGAAATACGCCCTTATCAATGTAAAAATTAAGAACTGAATTCATGAAATCAGTGGCATCTTTATCTAGAACATCAGCTTTTGCTGCTTCCATGATTTTTGCTCTAATAGTTGTAGGCGTAACAAAATCATTGATTACTCGTGAATCATACTGCCCTTCCATATGCTGTACAGCTTGGCGAATCGCATTTTCTAATCCCAACTTGTCCTTTCCTACAACCGCTTGATTTACGTTAATTATAATGCTACCGGGAACACCTTGACTTTTACCTTTGCCTGTGTATAGCTCATTTGGTCTAAATGAAAATGCCGCACTAGTATTATCCATAACCAATCGGACTTTAACTTGACTTAAATCTGGATATTCAGCTAACAGTTCAGGACTGCCACCTAAAAATTCATTCAAATTAATTATAGTCTTTTCTGCCCCAAGATTGAGATTTCTATCGACTTTACTGAACGTAAATCTACCTAGAATCTTTCCTGCATTTGTTTTCTTGGCTAATGGGTCTGCTAATTCATTTTTAATAGCCTCTACGTTTCTTAAAAAATTAAGAGGATATTCAACATTAATGTTGTTTGGAGTAATGGTAGCTTCTCCATTTTGTCCAATGGTCAAACCAGTCATTACTTCAATTTGACGATCTGTAAATCCTTTACTCTTTAAATCATTAGCCTTTTCTATGTTTGCAATTAAATACTCAGGTGAGTAGTTAGCAGACATTTGATACAACGGATTTAACTGCGGTGTCATCTTCAAGAAATCTAAAAACTGATCTTCAGTACGTTTAAGTACTCCAATCTGCGTTTCCATAAATGTCTGAAGAGTCATTTCAGCACGTGTAGATGCTTCTTCTACTGCTGCAACGTATGCTTCAATATATGCTTTTCTTTCCTTACGTGATCTACGTGCTTTAAAAGGACTTTTTAAACTTGGTCTGAAACCCCATACCAAACCAGCTTCTTGAAATAAATGCTTTCTGTATCTTTCTCTTGCTCGGTCATTTTGCTTGATTAGTTCTACCCCCTGTTCATACTTAGTTGCGTCAACCATATTAGCGGATTCAGCCTTTGCTAAATTAGTAATATCTTGCTGAGTAGCTCCCTGTGGAATATCTTTACCGATGTTCTGCAAGAACTCTAGGGCTGATATATCTCCATTGTTAAACCTGATCGCATCTACTTGATCATCAGTTACAAACGCCCCTTCTTTTTGTGTAGATTTTAATACACCTTTGATTTTCAATCGGTTTTGCTTTTCCTTCTCTAAATCCAAAACCTGTTTTTTCAAATCAGACTTTCGGTTTTTAGTAGTATTTGTAGACATCACCGTACCGTTTAAGAACTTTTCAGTTGTACCAAACGTGGATGCTCCGGTATATTTAACTGCCACAAAGTTGTTCAAATCTGCTCTCAACTTTGTGAATGCATCTAAGCCAGCTTTATCATTACCCAAAACCTCTTTGACTTTACTTCTACTGTTAATCAACAATATCCCAATAAAGTTATCAATTGCATCCTCTTTAGTAATTCGACCATCGTTAATCATGTCTCCAAAAACTTCATTGAAGAAATTGTTGCGACTAACTGATTCTCGAACTTTATCAGTAACAGCATCTTTCTTACGAGTGCGTATTGGCTGATTTGTATTCAAGTCTTGATCTTCTGTATTAAATAGAGTATCATCAAACTCCTTGAGCAAAGGAGCTATGTAACTTGCAACTTTATTCAATTTGCTTCTTGATGCATTAGAGATGTACGCAACTCCATCCTTAACAAATGAAGTCATGTTTAACTTCAACTTGTTTCCTATTTTTCTGCTGATGTCATTCATGAAGGTTCGCACCGCATCATCATTCACATCAGCTTCTTTGGCCGTGTTTGTAAACAAGCCAAAGATTTGAGACGCTGCCATATTAAATTGACTTGCGTACCTTGTTTTGGTACTAGCAGCCGCCTTATCAATACGCTCCTTCTTACTTCTTCCAGTACTTGTGTTGTTCTGAAATAACACTTGGTCCTTGTTTACTTGACCAGCTGCTTGAGCTTCTGGATCAATACCAAGATTTGCTTTTGCAACATTTTCAACATTTGCTTTTGAAACGATTCCATATTCTTTTGATTGTTTGTCGATAAATTCAGCAGTTTTGTCGTTAACCTCTACAAATTCATCTGTAACTGAAGTTAACCCTTTTGCTTCTAGTTTTGTGGTTTCTGGGTTGTAACGGTAAACCACCTTATTATCTACCACTCCGTTTTTAGAGGATACATAAAACTCTTCTCCCAAATTACCTGCACGCTGCTCTACTTTTACTCCTTCTGTTCCAGCACCACTGCTTGCAGAACTTGAAGTCGTAGTACTTGTATTGTCTTCTACCGGGCCTGATGTCATAACCGGGTTGAATGCAAATGACGGTGCATTGGTTGCATTCGGAAACCCAGCTACAGCCATAGCCGGAGCAGTTACCACTTCAGGTTTTGTAGTATTGTTTTCGTCATAGTCAGAGTTCTTTATTGTTTGATCCAACAGCTTCAGAATTTCTACATCTACCGCATCAACATCTTCACCATAAACTCTATCTAAATAGTCTTGAAAGTTTTGACGAGTCTTAAATAACACACCCAAGTTTTCCAAATTCAATGATGAAAAACTCATACACATAAGTGCAGTGGCTCTTAAGTTAAATAACCTTTCGTCTTCAGTTTTACCATATGCGTTTTCAGTAGCCGCTACAATATCAAAACCATTTGCTTTGAACTCAGACCAAATATTTGAAAAAGTCTCTTCAGTCATTGAAGCTGCGGCACCAGAAAAAGACCGCCCCATTACTGTAGCCATCTTACCAATTAAATTAGTTGGAAGAAATCTACCTAAATTCATTATTCCAGTTGCCCTGTCATACATCTGACTGCCGACTTTTTCCGCAACTCCCATACCTCCATCTTGTCCTGCAAGTTCGTAAGCCAAGAAATCAACTCCATAATTAACCGCTGCTTTTTCAAACAGTGTAAACACCCCTACTCCAGTTTGCCCATACTTATTGGCCATGTAACTTCTTGCGGCTACTGCTGCTTCTCCTGTAAATAATGCCTTTGTGCTATTTGCAACAGGTTTACGCATTAAGCCTATCTGAAGACCCATCGCCAAAGAAGTAAGAAAACCTTTGCCCAACTGTGAGTCTTCATTCAAAGTTTTTAAAGATTCTACTACATTCGGATTAACATACATTCCTTGCTCAGTTAAGAAGTTAGCAACTGTTAATACTTCCTCTGCAGGTGTTTGGAACTCCTCTTGTTGAACTAAATTAACGGTATTTGTCACAAGGGTATTTGCCATATTATTGACAATACCTTCTGCCTGTAATTTAGTGATATCCGCATTCGTATAAATTACTCGGTTTAACGCTTTGATTTGAGCCTTCTTTTCAAGAATACGAGAGTTTAGTTTGTACAGATATATTGCATTTGCTTTCTGTTGATCACTTACAACTGTAGTTCCTTCAAAAGATGAAAAAGGTACAACAAGGGCATATAACTTTTGTAAAAAATTACCGTTTTCTGCCGCCAATGTTTTGTATTCAGCATCTAGTTCTTCCGCACTGTAATTATCAGGCAGAACAACTTTTTTGCTTTGCATGTCTTTAAACCTTTGACTCATGTAGTCTAACTGCTCATACAAAACATTTCGCTTCTCTTTTAAAATTGCGGCATCAGTTTTTTGTTCAGCCTGAGCAGTTTGGGTATAAACCTTAACTACCTTTTGTTTTTCCTTACCTTCTAAACGATTTCCAAACGCATCAAAAAACTCCTCCTTTGGTAATGCATTTACACCAAAAAATCCAACATCTTGTTTTTTCTGACTGATTTGATTCTTCAGTGCTTGCAATTTCTGAAATTGATCTGGTGAAAGTTTTACTTGGTTTTTACCTTTGACTTTGACTCCAGACTTATAAATCTCTTGGACTTGCTCATATAAAGCAGCGATTTCTCTTTCTTCTTTTGTTAATTCTGCCTGTGCTCTATTTTCTTTGATTTCGTCATAGTTAGATATCAACTGACCTTTTTCATTCTTAATAAAGCCTGCTTTGCTGCGTTTTTCCTGATAGGTTTTTCCTACCATATTGTTCATGTACCTTGACTTGTACTCTTCAAGTATATCTGCTACTTCAACATCGTCTAAGTTGTTTCTCCTTAAAATATTTTCAAACTCATCTCGATCCAACTTCTTAAAGGATGAACGATAGTTAGGATCTTGATAATCAAAAGAAATATTGTTACCTAATTCGGCTTCAAACAACATCTTACCAATTTGCTCTTCGTCTAATTTAGCTACCGAAGATGACTGATCGTTCTCATCAAAAACTGTTGCAGTTTTATTTAAGAACTCAGTAGCCATATCCTTTTCAGCATTTGATCTACGGATTTCCTTTTGATCCTCGTATCTAGCTATGTCAATGCCTAATTTTCCTTTGTCGTAATAAGAGCTAGCAAATAAATCCTGTGCACTTGTAAACCCTAGTTCATTTAATTTTTTCTTATGAACTCTTCCGTAAGAATCACGGTTGATTGGATCTTTTAAGTATTCATAAAAGTCAGATGCATTATCAATAGGTTGACCGTATGCATCAACATTTAAATTATTTTCACGTAAAGTATTAAAGTTTCTATCAGCTTCAATTCGCTTTTGCACTGATCCAAACTTTTCCGCAACAGGGTCAGAAGCAAACTGATCTAAACTCGAATTGTATCGAGGTGCATTTGCTGCAAGAAACGGTTTATTGAATCTTGGGTCATATACACTTACCGCATCTTGGTTTGAGTATATACTTTTTTCATATTGAGTAAGACCGCCTTGTAATTTATCAGTAAGTTCTTTTGAACTGCCGATTCTAAAATACTGAGCTAATTCACTTCTATTTGCCAGAAAAAATTGATCTAAGTTGTATGGGTCTTGCAATGCTTGACCTAACTCATCAGCATTGTTGACTTTTACTTCATACTTTCCTCCACCAATACTCAGTGGCATTGGCGATGCTGGATTATGAACAGCCTTAAATAAATTATCAAAAGTTAAATCTTTACCTACAATACTTTCTAATTCCTTGTCCCTAACTACTTGCTCATCAATAGTTTGCACTCTAAAACTCTCGTTTATAAGAGCCTGTGCTCCTTTACTAGCAGCCTGCATTAATTGAGTATCCCTTGACGAAACCTGTTGGCTACCTTGGCGTGGTGTCTGAAAGCCTCCTGTTTTAGGTACTATAGGTTTAGGTGCAGGTTGATTTCCTTTAGGTGTTATTGTTTCTACTTCCTTGTCTGTAGCCAATCTAAACTCCGGCTTTGACTTCGGAGTGGTACTAGCATTTATCCTTGGGGTAGGCTTGGAATCTTTTTTCTCTTCAGGCATATTACAAATATAATACCTAGAAGAAAATTAAAACAGAAGTAAATTATTTTATTGGCGTAGGCACTACTGCATTCTTTTGGTCTTTAATACCGCCTTTAATATTAGAATAAGCTTTATTCCAGTTTTTTAAATCAGCTTCATTCCATTTTGCTCTACGTGTTAAATCGTCCAATACAACTGATTGTTTATCTGGACCAATTATTACATCACCATTTTCTTCTGGATAATATAAAGGAACTAAATATGATTCAACTCCTACTTGAGGTGCTGCTGCTACTGCAAATTGATTCTGACTAGCCAGTGCCCACGGCAAATACATAATTTTTTCTCCATTCGCAGCTGCTGCGTTTACTTCTTCTGCTTCTAAAACACGTAAGAATATCTGCCCATTTTTATCTTTACTCTTCTTAGTTGGGAAAACTCCAATATGACTAGCGTAAAAATTAGTTTCTGCCACATCATTGAATGCCGGTAAACCAGTTTTCATACTGAGAATGTTTCGGTTTTTAGGTATCCTAATCATGGTACCCCCATTTGCAGACGCAACTGATACCATTTTTTCAGTTCGCAATGCGTTAGGCTTATTTTTAAAGTTCAAAATCATCGATGCTACTTGGAATGTAGTAGGAGCAGCATCGTTATTTGAGTTATTAACTGTGATATTTGTTCTAGTACCTAAAAATATATTTTTATCAATTGATTTTTTTGGTACATTAGGTTTAATTTTTTCATTGTAAAAATACTCATACAACCCTTCTGCACCTTGTGACATTATTTCATCTCGATTCGCTTGATCCGTAGTTGACCAAAACTTCTCACTAAAAAACTGTGCTCGTACATCTGGTGAACTTAAAAACCACTGCTTCCCAATTTCGTAAGCGTTATCTTTTTCCGTCAAACGTAAACTTGGGTTATTCTTTTTTAATAACCTAGCCTCTTCAGCATTAAATGGAATACTATACACTTTTTCTTGAGTCAATGTCTTTCCTCCAGTCCCTGCTACTTTTTCAACATTTTCACTGATTTCAACTCCCTGAGCGTTAATATCAAAAAGCTTATTTTGAATGTATTCATTTATATCAATAAATGGTTTTGGAGAAAATTCTAAAAATCCTGTTTCGGGTGAAACGCCAATATAGCCATCAGCAAAAACATCAGGGTTTTCCTGAAGCTTTTTTAACATTGAAACTTCATTTTTTGCATCTTTAATAATACTATATGCTTTATCAATGGACGGTGACACATAATTTTTACCCGGTTGCTTAACAAAGTTTTCAATATCAAAAAGAACTTTTGACTTTAACACCATTCTATCTGTTTCAGTATCCCAGTTGATAAGACCATAATCAGCTCGTTCAACTATATTAGGATCTCTTGACTTTTCCATACTTGCCAATGTCCCAATATAATTAGTAGTCAAATCTTTTGCATCATTTAAATATGCGTTGTGATAAACCTTTTTATTCAACGCTATTTGTTGACGAATACGATCTAAGTTTTTGTCTATACGTTGATCGGTATCCCCACTCGGTACTTTTAACCGAGGAGCTTTGCCGGTGGCACCAATTGCTGCTCCTAATGAAAATTCTGCCATGTTTATGCTTGTTTTTCTTCTGGCGTTGTACCTGCCATTATATTTTCAGTACCTGTTTTTATAGCAGTTCCTGCAGCTTGTTCAGCCATGATTCTGTATGATCGCTGTGCCGAAATATCCTTTTGAATTATGTTCGACATTGCTAAATTCATCCGATCTAGACCGCTCAACATCCCCTCCTTGTAACCAAGGTTTTGTTGCATAATATTCGCCTCTCCACTAACTCTATCCATAGAAGCTATTCTACCTACTACGGCTGATGATTGAGGTGAAACTAATCGTGCTTTATTTTCAAATTGAGCAAGTCTAGTTGTCAAATTTGATCTCAGTTGCCCGGAAACCTCACTAGGTAAACCAGATTTATAACCTTGCTCGTAAAGACTCTTCATACCTGCATATGGGCCCATAGCACTACGAAAACTCGGCAAAGGAAGTCTGCGTGCTTTGTTCAACTGGTTTTGGCCGATAATCATTTGATATATACCGCCCATGATACCAGCTGACCCAGCCATATCCAAACCGGATGGGTTTGCAGATCCACCACCGCTCAGACCGCTCAGATCAGGACCAGTGGTGCCGTAATCCATACTAGTTTGATTGGGATTAAGTTTTACTTGTCCAGAGGGAAAACCGGGTGATGCCATCTTATGCTATACCTCCTGTAGCTACTTTACCAGCCATTTTACCTGTATACTCGATTCCCATAACAAGGTTTTCAGAACCTTGTTTGATCGCTTCTCCTGCGGCTGTTTCAGCCATAATTCTATAGTCTCGTTGTGCTTGTACTGATCTCATTTTAACACTTGATATCTCACTCGCTGTTCTCGCCATATTGCTCAATTGATTTTGGCGATACTGTTGATCCATATTCGCTATAATGCCTTCTGTTTTAATCCTATCCATTGAAGCAATTCTACTAGAAACTTGACCACCGAACTGCGGTGAAGTTTCCGTCAGTGATCGCATAGTTTTAGCTGTTTGTGCTGCCGTTGCTGTACGCATACCCTCCATTGTCGTTTGCCCTAATCCTGTTTTAAAATTATCACGATACATGTTCTGATTTTCCTGAAGGTACTGAAGCCCCTCGGTGTAATCTGGAAAAGGTAGCTTTTTTGCCTTCCGTGCTTGGTTCATTCCCTTTGCCATCTGTATGCCACCTTGGACAGTCCGTGCCATCGCCCCTGCTGCCATGATAAGTAATGAGATCGTAATTGGGTCCATATTACAAATTTAATTTATTTTACTTATTATACAACCTCGGGTTTGGTCTATATTTAACCACGTAGTTAATTAGTTTCTGAAAGATATTTGGAGCAAACCTTAATTTAATTTTTAAGTATCTACCCCACAACCGAGAAGTATCATTAGAGTTGACTCCAGTTCCTGTAGAATCATTTTTAATTGGAGCGTAGTAAAAGTCCTCTAACTCTTCAAACTCCGCACTCGTTAAAAATGAAACGTGATCTCTTGTTGCAAAATCCAATCTTTCAGGAGTGATATCACTAACTACTTGAACTGCTTCAAAGTTTTTACTCAAGTTAGGATCAATGTTAACGACACCCTCAATATGTCCATTGTACTGAGTTCCGTAAAACGTGCTATAATTACCAGAGTTTGCAACATAAATTTTATTCTGATCGTCTGGCTTACTTGTATAGTAAGTATTTCCACGAGCAGAAATAATATTTGGGTACTCCGTCATAAATCCAATAAAACCATTTTTGACTTCATCATAAACCAAAGTAAATATTTTAAAATACTGCGGATGTGTGTCGGGTGTTAACTTCTGCCACCTGTTAGGCCATGTTGCCCCAAACTGGGGTACTGAATTAATTGTATCTAAGTTATTTACTGTTTTCAAGTACACAAATGGAACACCAGAAATATGACGATCCGCTACTTCACTTTCTCCGTAGTAATTAAAATCTAGGACATCGCCATTGTGACTATTAACCACTAATGAGTTTATCGGGTATTGAACAACCGGAGTATAGGTCGTGTCAGTATATGTTTGAAACTCAGCAATACTTGGGTCTACCGCTGTAAATGACATAACAACTTCATAGAATCTTTGGTTGTAGCCAATAACTACCCCCTGCCCATTGATTGGTTGATCTTGCCTAGTATGCCAGTCAGTATTATTGATCAAATAGGATATTAAGCCTTTATCCGAAATAACTTGAACTCCGTTTCCACCAAATCGTATTAACTTCTTCGCTCTACTATTCCACCAGTACAAATTCTCATCCCCAGTAAATGTCTTACCTTTAGCGATTGCAAATTTACTAGTCGCTCCAAAACTGCTTAGTTGCTGACCTTTATTGTTCAGAACCCCACCTGAACCAATAATCAATTCAGTTCCAGACTCGCTGTTTACAATTTGATTATCGGATACATAATGTCGAGTAAATGAATCCGGTTGTAGCGAATACAAATTGCCATTAACCGTTACAATATCAACTATCTCACCTTGATTCGTATCTAAATCCACTACATCAATTGGTTTAAATACTCTATAGTTATCCCTCTCCGATCCAGTGCTCTTAATTTGCGAAAACCTTATTGACGCTGGACGCTTACCATCCCATGTTGAATTTGGATCAAAGCCGGTTTCTGTAAAGACATTGTCTATAACTGAAAACTGAGAATCATAATTATTCTGATTATCTACTTCGGGCCATTGCTCAAGCCAGTAAAGTAGACCGGTACCCCAAGAACCTTGCGGCAGCTCTACATACGTAACTACGTTTGAAGCCAATGTCGTTACACCTGTAAATGTAGGTGACCAATCTCGAATGTATGCATTACCTGCACGCTGGTAGCCTGTTTCGTTTAATCCAGTAACGAACTTTTCCATGTACTGAGGATAAATATACCCCGGACCTTCTTGTTCATCGTTGTGGTCTATGGTATGAAACATTTGAGTGTTAGCAATGTTCTGTGAGTAAAAAGCATAACCCAAACCAAATCCATAATTCAATGAGTTAAATGTACTCATACGCATCTTTAAATGCGACTTCTGAGTAAATACATCTCCTCCAAAAACAGATACATTTGTTTGTATACCTCTTTCATTGCCAGTCATTATATACAAATGATTTGTCGTTTCGTATACACTCTGCTCTTTGTTTGCAGGATATTTTGCTGTATTACCCTTATCACGAAAAATCTGAGCATATACTAATCCTTCTTTATTAAATGTTCCTGAACCAGTAGCATACAAGCCGGTGTATCCTGCAATAGTACTCAGCTTTGTTGTCAACTTGAATACTGTGCATGCTTTCATGTTACTAAAGAAAGGGTTTACATTCGCATACGTTCTACCCTCTGGCGGTACACTAATTCCGTTCTTCACTTTATCCATTCCTCCAAATGGCCGTGCTTCACCTGTTTGGAATTTTTCGGCTTCCGCAATAGTAAAGTCAGTGTATGGCACTAGAGTGTTTTTAAAATATCCTGTATACTCTTGATGTACAGATTCATAATCTCCAGTATTAAAACCTTGCAAGGTGTACTCATCATAAGGAACTGGTACACTCAATACTTTCATCTTATCACCAGCTGTGTAAGTATATTGAACTTGGTTAAAATAAAGATCAGGCGAATGAAAATATCCAAACTCAGAGTTATCAGCATTAGCCAGTAAGATATCGTTTTGATATGATGATGTTCTAAATGCTAAACTATGATCTCTTCTACAGTAATTTGAAGGAAATGTTGAGAATGTAAAAGTTGGAGTTCTTACTATGTCTTTGTGATAAGGAACTAAGTTATCTACACCCAAGCCCGGATCTGTGTCTTCTCTAACCCCTCCTACAAGTAAACCAGTTGCCAATACTTCTGGTATCCGATCACATCTTACAATTCGATAAGCCTTAATCAAACGATACAAAGGCTCACCATCAATTTGGTAATCCAAATCAATATTGTGAAACTTAGGATAATATATGTTTACGTAATCAGAATCTAGGTTCGTAAAATTCGTAGTTGTAATGCTGTTAGACAATCTTCGTGTTGGTGAAGTACAATTGGTTGCAGACAAATCAAAGCGAATATCATCTACCCAATATGGAGACGACCATTTACCAGTTTTCTTCCACTGAACCTGTATTCCAAACCGGTACGTATCGTTCATCATGTACCCAGTATAATTTAGTACATTCTGCGGATCCTGATATTCGCCAAATCGATAATTAGGATATGTCTTGTTTGTATCTCCTTTTCCAAATCGATTCCCACGCCATACGCTTGGAATCTGCTGAATTTCCAGACTGTGTGTTATCTGAGATGCCCACTGTGTCAAATCAGCATCTACCATTTCTTCAATGTTTGAAATAAACAATCGATTACTGTTAATCCGCAAACTCTTTACCTTGGTGACTTTCGCAGTCAATGCCAATATTTCAGCAGGCGACAAAGGAAAGTTATCTTGGCCATTGTTACTATGAACAACTTCGATTGATGTTTCGTTATTCAAGCGATATCTTTGAACCATGGTAGCAGTAAAGGTGTCTCCTTCATACTCAATGGCTACTAGTTCAAAATACTCATATTCTCCCGAAGGAATATTGTTTACTCTAAGTTTGATTGATTTGTTTGTCAGAGTCCCCGGCTGATCACCTTTGACCAATGATGCACTAGTTGTGTTTGTGCTAAATACATTAATTAATCCACTGGGGTATAAATAATCTGTACCTACAAAATCATCTGTTACAAATCGCCCAGAATATCTTTTGTTACCGCACTTGAGTGACCCTCCACCTTCAGTGCTTTCTAAATAAGTCATTGTTGCAGATGGCGTATCTACAAACAATGCTGTTTCTTTATCTACTTTAGAAATGTCAATAGTTCCTCCGTTGCCACTCAATACTCCGTCTTGTACATACGGGTACGGTACACTCAGTGCTCGAGGTTTATTATAGTTGTCAGTCCAATAAATATTGACATCTTGTGTACGTTTTTCTACATCAGCTTGGATTTGATAATCAACATTAAATCCTAACCTTTTTGATTTTAACAACCTTGTATATGTATACGAGTCTGTCGCTGAGTTATATTGAACTACTCCAATTTCACTTAAACTACGGTACGGTGTGATATAACTTGATGACAAATAATTTGGAGTTGCCAAAAACACGATCGTATCATCACCTACACTTTCCATTCCAATGATTTTATATTTCGCAACTAGCGAAGTAAAATCAACCCACTCTGACAACTGAACTACTCTATCAATAACATTACCTGATTCAATAATTTCAAAATCGTCAAATGTAGAATGCGATACATCAAAATATCCACTTTCGCTATCGATATATGTAAATGTAGTATAGACAAACCCAGCACTAAATGCAGTAAGAATTGACTGAATTTGTGTGGTCAATGTATTGACTGGAGTTGATGTTAACTCTTGAGAGCCTGAGCCTGCCGAAGTTATGTCGATAATTGAAGTTAAAGCTGCATTGGAATACAATTCAATTACAGTTCCAGTAATGACCTTTACATAATACGATGATCCAGATACAAGCGGTGTGGCAGCTGAGCCAAATAAATTCAAGTAGGTTACAAGTTGACCATTAGAAAACGAGTGAGCTCCCGAAAAACTAATTCTGTTTAAAACTGTATCAATACTAGCAATTATTATGCTAGTGGGCGATAATGAAGCTGTGTAAGTAGTAGGACCACTCAGTACATTATTTCTATAAAGACCAATAGACCCATTGATTACATATGGGTAAGTTGCCTTTACATATACTCTCCAAACAGTTTCTGTAGACGTAGGATCAGGTATAGTTACTTTTAGACTGTTCCCCTTCATTGGAGAAACGGCCTGTAAATTAGACGATGAATCGTCACGATGTCTAATATTTTGGGCATCAATGTAATTACCACCAGATACACCCTGAGGGTCTGTATCCTTATCCATTACACCATTCTGAAGTAATTTTACGTGTATACCCATACTTATAAATTAGCTGCTCTTTGTAGTTGATACTCTCGCTTATAGTTATCCATTACCGGTGCATAACGATCAAAGTGTCTCCTACTATATTTCCAACCAATATAAGCTACAAGCATACGCTCCCACTCATCTTTCAAATAAACTGTGCCATCCTCATCTACAGGATAACCTTTATACGAAATCACAAACTTAGTACCATCTGCAATTTCTAATGCCGACATAAATATAGCATAGTCGTTCTGAATTTCAAAATCATAAGACTCACAATACGTCTGACCCTCACAAGTTGATACACTCAGAACTTGATTCCAAGAATTAGGCAATGGCAAACGAGAATCTTCTATCTCGCTGATGTAGGTGTAATTACGCAAATTACTCCCGGATCTGAAAGTTTTTAGTACTTGGTTTACCAATATCTTAAACCAAAGTGCATTTTCAGAATAACTGATTTGCAATTCCTCACAGGCTGCTGCAATTACATCTTCAATTTTCATCGGTAATCAAATTAATTTTGTTTGTTTGGAACAGTGTCTAACGAATCAGATATTACATCAGCTGTACGAACCATCTTACGCATGAGTTCTACACTAATCTGCTCAACAATGTCGTTCTCCATAGCCGCATCAATTGGGTATTGATCAATGTCAGTGCGGTAGTTTGGAACTTTAGTTGGATCGTTAAATAACGCTTTCACCAATAACTTCCTAAATTTAGGATTTTTATAAATGTGAATGTAGAATTTGCCATCATAATCTACTTGGTAATCCCATACGATTCCTTTTTCCTTCTGAAACATAGAATGCATTGACAAGGCTGTATAGTTTGACCGAATCCTCATAAAAGGCTTTTGCGAGTTTACATGTCCAACATAAACAAAGCCATCATGACGATCATCCAAACGAATAACAGTAGGACATGGAAATTTAACCACATCACACCCTGCTTCAACCTGAGCTTCCAACAGTTCAACACTATATGCTTGTACACATGCTTCGTTGATGCGATCACTCAATGACTGCTTTGTCAGGGCAGATAATATAGATGCTCGAGCAGTGTGTATTTCTGACTCGATATATGGTTCATCAAACCGTGTTTCATCAGTCGTATTACCCCCACCAATATTAGATAGGATTCTATGTACTATTTCTCGTAGAGTACTCATCTATTAAGGATTTATTGAAATGTCTGCAGCCGCATTCTGCCGAACTTCAGCATCTCGTACTTGTGCAGAATATGTCATTACACACTCATCAGCCAGACGATACAAGAACTTTTCTGTGTATGCTGTGATCTGAGTGGCCCCAGTCGCTAAAAATATATGTCCAGTCGCACTCGTAGGTTGCGAAAAATAATCTATTGTGATTGCTACTGGCTGTGGAAACAAATACAATGCTTTGTTATTGACAGAACCTGCAATACGGTTTTGTATTTGATATTTGGGTTGAAATATTGTAGGCGTGTGATACACATCTTTTTTTCTGTCTGAAAAACGAGGCGTGGCTTCAAAAGTTCTAGTCAAATAAACAGCAGCTCCCGGATCTACAGCCGTAGCACTGCTAATAGTAAATGTTGTTTTAGTTGCTGCAGTAACTACTCCAGTAACTGCGATTACTTTGATTGTATCACCAACCCTAACTGTGTGACCAGTAGAAGTAAATACTGTAGTATATGGACCTGCACCTGTAGTAACACGAGTCAGAACACCCAATAATGTATCAAATGTACATGCAACTCTGAACAAGTGCATATAGGTTCTATCCAAACCTACTAGATCAAAATAAGGATTGGATACAGTTTTTACCTCATCCTTAATTAAAAGACTCCAGAGTTCATCGTATTCTTTTTGAGCATCGAGATCCCTGTAAGTTCTTTCACACAAACGGTATATTGTTTCCTCAATAATACGATTAGCTTTGCCAGTGTCTATGTAGGCACTGTACGCTTTATCGATTTTCTGTTGAAGTAATGTGTAAAATTCAGCCCCGGTCATTTAACACAAATATACAAAAATTAATTATTTCAATCGAATATACTTTTTTCATGCTTCAGTTGATCGACTTCAATTTTATAATGCTCGATGAGTTCAAGCATTTCGTCAGTGGTAAATTTTTTGACTGCTTTAGATAAACTGACCATTTTATCCGCTGTACCGTTACCATATTTCAAGTCTAATTGCCTACCAAATTCGTACTGCATACCGCTTAACCCAACATTACATGCGTAACACTGCGGTGCACAATTATTCTCATGAAATCTTGTAGACATAAAACGCCTAGACTGAAAATGACCATTCTGCATTGATTTATAGTAGTCTATGCGATCACAAGTAAAGCATTTAACCTTCCCATGTTTATTTGAATTGACCAATCTAATGTACACAGAAAATACTGTGTCTAATTTTTTAGTCAGTTGAGAAATACTGAGTCTTTTCTTTTCTCGTTTTACCAACTTGCGTTCTTTTACCTTCGCTATTTGTGATTTTTTCACACAAACAGCACATAACTTCTTGGTTTTGTTACTATACGGGCGTTTTTTGCCGCATTCTGAGCAAATTGTTTCTTTAACTACTGTGGTAGAAACTCCTTTAACTGGGGTTTTCTTTTCTTTCTTTAGAATCATAAATACATTAAATAAAAAACCCCTCCGAAGAGGGGTTTCATGTGATCAAATAAACTCCTTAGACGGTTAAACCATCAACAAGGGCGGTCTTCTTTTCTCGGGTTTTCTTAACGTCTTTGATTTTTTCAGCAACTGCTTCAGTAATATCTGATTTAGTTACATCGTCAAGATTTTTAGCAGGTTGAGTAACATTTTTATCTACTTCTGGCACAATGAAGCCATAAAATAAATCTTTGTCGCTGTTGCACACGTCAACTACGTCTCTCTCAGTAGGGCCAAGAGTACGACCCCCAACACGATAGAAACCGTTTTCAAATTTTATCAAACCTAAAGTAATTGCCTTGTTAGCATATACTTTAACTTTTTTGTCTGAGTCTACTGCGGTATAGAAATAATCAAATACGTTTTTACGTACGATAGCATCTCCAGTTAAGTTTGGTCCAATCAAACGAGAAATCAATTCTTTGTGCGATAGACTTCTGGCATCAATGCCCAAAGCAAATGCCAAATCATATTTCTCTTCAAATGAAAGTGACATGCATTTCAATGCAGTGTCAAAGTTTTCTCCCAACTTTGCTACTTCATTATCAATGATTTTGTGTTGCAAAACCAATGTAAACAATGCACTGATCAAGTTAGAGTTTTCATGTCCTTCAGATAAAACCAAGGGGTGATTCATGTAAAAATCGACTACTGCCAACTCATAAGGATTGCTATCCTCATACTCTAGCGTGTAGATCGCACCGTCATTTAACAGTACGTCAAATTGTTTAAATGAACCATCTTGTTCAAAGTCTGAAATAATTCGTTTACCGTTTTCTACACAGTAAAGATGTTTACGACTTACTTTGTCGTAGTACGCTCCTTGTAAGGTATACGTACCTTTAGGAGAGCGAGATGATAAGAGTATTTTACGTAGCATATAAATATTTGTCGAAGATAAAGAAATTAACGAAATAAAAAAATGGGGGAGTTTCCCCCCCCATTAAAAGCACTAAACTAATTACAAGTTGTAAGCAGGAGTAGTGAAAGGAGCACCAACAAAGGTTGTACCTAAGGCAGTGATCAAAGTGGTCTGAAGTGTGTTGACCCAGATTGTCTGTTCCAAAAACTCATTACCAGCGTTTACGTGACCTGCAGCCATACCTTGTTTTACTTTAAAAGTAAACTTCGTATACAACTGACCAGTTACTGCACTAGCCAAACCACGAGCCTGCAACTCAGCAGCCAAACCGTAAGGCTTAGCAAAAGCTACAGTCTGAGCTACAGCCAAAGTACCTGCACCAGAACTAATACAGTTGATATTCTGAGGAATAGTTGTATTAGAAGTTACAGTTACCAAGGTAGCACCGTCAGTTGCAGTTACACCGTAAGCTACACCGATAGCGTTGATAGCTGCGGTCAAACCAGCAGTAATCTCAGCAGCAAGTGCAGAAGCATCAGAAGTGTAACTAGCAGTGAAAGTCTGCAAGGTAGGACCAAAGTAACCCCAATCAGACTCTTTGTACACTTGAATAGTCACAGAGTAAACTGTGCTGTTCGCAGCAGTAGGAGTCAAAGTTTGGCTACGTGAAGTACCTGCAGCACCAGCTTGAATTTCAACGCCAAAGATACCAGCAACATCCATAGGGACGTAACGTGAAGCATCTACGTTATTGATATCAACACCTACACGAGTGATCAGCAATTTACCGCCATCAACGGCAAGAGTGCTAGCACCATTTAATAAAGTTTGATTTTGCATTTTCTTAAAAATTAAGCGATTAATTCAACCAATCCGCAACGCTCAGCAGCGACATACAGACCGCAATCAGAAAGAATGTGGAAATCCACACCATCAACATCACTTGTAGCCATAGATCCGCTCATTCCGTTGGCAATTACTTGCTTCAAAGTAGAAGGATTAGAATCTTGCAAGCCAATCATACCGGGGACGTAAGCTGCCAACATTTCGTCATTGTTGAAGTGATACTTCTGCAATGGAGAAATTGAACCGCTACCATCAGCAGCAGGGATTGGGGTCAAATCCAATACATACATACTGTGAGATTGACGAGGCTTACCAGTAACACCTGACAAATCGCCTTTGAATGCATCGTCATCCAACAATGCCCAACGAACGAAGTCAATTTTGATACCAGCATAGCTATAAGTCATTACATTCAAACCTTCAACAGAAACTCCACCCAAAGTGTTGGTATTACCAGCATACTGGATGTAAGCAGACAACAAGGTTTGCAAACGAGCCATCATAGCAGTACCCATCAAAGCGACAAGGTTACGACCATTTTCAGCACTTTTACGAACCAAAGTTTCCAAGAAATCGTTGAACTGAGTTTGAGTGATTTCAGCAGTCAAAGGCAAATAAACACCACCGTTGTTGATGATAGACCAACGCAAACCGGCAGTAGTGTAAGACTCACCTTGAGGACCTGAAATAATAGCACGCTCAGAGAATGCATATTTGAATTCCAAACTCTTAGAGAATTTACGGAGAGTCAAATCATCATATGAACGATACCAGAAATCACCTTGCCACTTAACGAAAGAAGAAGCACGATCTCTACGAGCTTGGCTTGAGCTTTCACGAGTGATAGCAGTGTAGGTATAATCAGTCTGAGGAACAAAGTTCAAAGGAGTTTTACCATTGCTATAACGGTTAGCAGAAGAGTCAAACAACACTTTAGCCATACTACCACTCAAGAAGTGGGTAGCTGTAGCAAAAGTAGTGCTAACACGCTTGATAACGATCAAGTTTCCACCACCAGAAGGTTTGTCTACAATGATACCCTGAACCATGTTGTTATCAGCGATAATATCACCGATACGGAAGTTAGAAGCATCATCAAGAGTAACCTGCAAAGCTTCCCCTACAGCGTATCCTGTTGGAGTAGTAGAAGCGGCTGACACACGAGAATAAACAGAAAGATTTCCAAGTGCACTAATTTCTACTTTGGGCTGAGGGCTTGAAATAGAAGAAGACAACTTAGAAGTCAACTGAGTCAAAACATTGTACCCATAATCTTGGGCGTAAACCATTGCCATTTTATTTGGCAGGCTCAACCCCCTAAGGAGGAGCGACTGGTTTAAATCGAGGTTAGTAACTGGACTTGCCATTTTGTTTTTTTATTATAGTTTTTTGGCGGTTAGGTAGGCATTAAACGCATCATCAGCGTTAGTAGCTTTAAAGCCACCGGTCGCATTTGAAGGTCCTTTGCCGCTGCTAGGATTTGTTGTCGCCATCAACATTTCTTTCCTACCAGCATTTTTGGCTGCTGTAACATTGGTACGGACGATATCCTTTCCATACAAACGCCACAATGCAAAGTCAGCCATTAATTCTGTGTCAAGTGAACCATCTGCACGATTCAATGAAATTTCTTTTTTCAAAAAGTTCTTGATTTTAGTCGACATTTCGTCAGTCACTTTCAACCCATAAACTTCTTTACCTGAAATTTCTTTCGCCAATGTATCCACTTCACTTTCAAAACGCTCTACAGTCTCACGGTACTTATCTTCTTGAACAGCGTTTTTCTTGGTCAGTTGTTTCAACTTCGACTCAGATTGCTGCAAAAAGGTATTACGATATTCCTGTATAAGCTTTTTTCTTTGGAAAAGCGACATGCCGTTGAATTCTTCAACTGCCTGTGCGTAGTCATCACCATCAAATCCTTCTAATTGCTTGAGACCAAGCTCAACAATAGTAGCATCATCAATGGTAGAGTAATCCGGTAGGTTAAACTCGCTAACAAAGTCTTTGAGTGTTTTACCAGATTTTTTAAATTCACGAAGCAATTGAATGTCTTCGTCTTCATCTTCAACTTGAACCTTTGGGGTTTCAGTTGTTTCTGCAGGTTTTGCGTCAACAGTATTGGTACCTGCTGATTCTGTTTTCTCATACCACGGGGTTTCTTCAACTTCTACAGGATCTTCTGTATTAATTACTGGTTCAGAAACCTCAGGCGAGGGTTTTTCTTGTGTAACCGAATCTGTAATTTGATCATTTACAGAAGTAGGTTCAGCTGTAACAGGTTTAACTTGCTCAACTTCCACCTTAGGCTGCTGAGGTTCTTTCTGTTGTTGCTGCAAAATTTGTTGTTCGATTGTATCGTACATATAGTGCAAAATTAATTAAATTTTTCAAAAAGCAATGTGTTTAAAAAAATATACACATTTTATAATTATTCGGGCACAACAGCCTCATTTGTTGGCTGCGACTCTGCTGCCATCTCTTCAGATGGTGCGGCAGGTGCTTCTTCTACAGTTGGTTCTTCGTTTGCTTGGGGCGGCATGTTTTTAGCCATGTTGCCAGCAACTTGCAACTCAGCTCTATAGTTGTTACCGTCTTGAGCCATTTGTGTTTGTTCTTTTTGCATTGCCATCTGTGCCTCCATTTGTGCAGCCTGCATCATCTGAGCTCTTTGTGCTTCTTGTTTACGCTCACGGTCTTTTTTGTCCATAGCATACTCAAGTTCTTTTAACAACTCAGTATAAGTTTTAGCCGTTTCAATGCGAATGTAATCACGCATGTCGATCATTTGGTTCTGCATAGCAGCCTGTGCGATAGCCAACAGACGCTCTCTTGCTGCTTCATCCACAAAGTCTTTGATCTTAATGTATACTCCGAAGTCTTCAAACTGAAACTCTTCAGTTAGTTCCAAGTATTCAATACCACGATTATCAACTAAACCAATGGTATCTGTTTCTAAATCCATTAAAGAAATTTTATACTGGTTCAAAGAGTATTGCAAATCCTTTTCTAAGAATTGAATAAAGCCTTGATATAAATAAGCAGTACCCAAGTTAGATTGAGCGATAGTACCGGCTTGAGTTTTAGCACCTAAGTAACCAGCCTGTTGTCCCATTGCCACTTTTGGTACGTTGACAATCTCTTCCATGATACGCTCTTCTTCACGTTTCAATGCAATAATTTGTTGTACGTTAGGATCCAATGTCATATCAACAACTTCAACGACTTTGTTGTAATCGGCATTGTTAAAATCTTCACCGGTCATGTTGCCATCAGTTATGTGAATCCCCATTCTCTGGAAATCATTCAACACATCCTGTGCAGTGGCCGATCCTAACTTGTGCTTGTTTAAAATAAAGACTTTGCCTTTGGCTCTATCTGTCATTTTAGTGATCTCGTGATTTAAGTAATCAATACGATCTTGGTGTTTATGTAAACGAGAAGCGATAGATCGGGTCTCACCCATAACCATGTTAGGTAGAAAAACTTGAATTGGTAACTGAACATCAGTAGGATCATCCGTTCTACGAACAATGTTATTTGCTTCTCCGTAGTCCACAACGTATTTGTTGGCGATCAAAGTTCCTTTGTAGATTGTCTTAACAAAGTACTTGGAATTGGTACGAGTTCTCATTTTAGCAAAGTGTTCATTGCCATATTGATCTTTAACTTGTTCGTATCTTAATTCTTTGTAGCCAACCCAATATCCTGTAACGCACGCCATTTTCGGAACCCCTGAGTAGTTGTACCACCAACGCAACTTGTTGGAGGTAATGTATTCCTCTCCCAACATTTTGTCCATTGTTTGGGTGTTGACGGTTTTAATTTCTTCTATTTCTTGGGGTGTCAGATGCTGAATGTATTCCGGCTTGGCTAAAATTTCTCCGGGAGTAAGCCAATCAATTTTACCACAGTAGTGTGCCCTGTTGTTAAAGTCATCATCTACTGAGTTATCCCATATCAAATTGTAAGGCAGAATGATTTCTTTAAACTGTCTTCCGTTTTTGATTGAGTTTTCAATACCACACACGCCACCCAACAACAGATACAAGAATGCTTGCTTGTATTTTTCAATAAATTTGTTTCGGTGTAGAATGTCTTCTGCAAGTCTTTGTGCAATAACTTCTGAGTATTCCTTGTAGTCATACATCATGAACTTACGTAGGTCCTCAGGCATTTCAAACTGATCCATACCAGTGGGAGTAAACTCCACTCCCTTTTGTGACATAATGTCAAAAATCTCTTGGTATTTAATTTTAAGCATTCCAAGAGCCAACATCTCATTCTTTTTAGAAACCAGTGCTTCTGAAGTCGCCCGAACTGATGGTTCAATGTTTTCAATCATTTTGATTGCATTGCCAATCATAAAATCAATCATTGAAGTCAACTTTTGCCCATTAATCCATACACTTGGTAGATCGCAGTTGTCTTCGTCTTTGGTTTTATAATAATAGTCTCGGTTCTCTTGTTTGCCTAGATAGTAGGTGAACATGCGAAGCATCTCATCTACAGGTTTTTCAAATGTTGCGGTATTTTGATAGCCCAACATATTCTGCTGCGTATTGTATTTTTCTGCAACATACCGCAGCGAATCCATATACCACTTTACATCTTTCTGTATCTCTGGTATAAACTGATTGGGTTGATCTCTTAAAGCAATCATTTATTACAAATTTACACAAATATAGAAAAGTAAAACAAGAAACTTCTTATTTTACTCTTATAGTACTAGTATTACATATTTGCTTGGTACAGGACCAATGAGTGAGTTATCCCTAAAAAAGGGTTATCACATTGGTCATACTGTGACTTGCTCGTACACAGTCCCAATATCAATGAGGCATGCAAGCTCATTAACTTGGAATCAACTGTCGAAGGTTGCATCCTCCGTCCGATCTTGCGACTCATTCCTTAGTGCCATCGCTGTGCTGTGTCGGAATCCCATGGTAGCACACTAACCTAAATCGCCACCGTGTTCTCACCGACCGATTTAGGGGGATACAAATTTATACTAGTTTTTGATAAATCAAAACGTACTGAGTAAATTTTTTGAAGAAAGATACTCCATGTCATGAAACATCATATCCCACGGGCTCACATTAAAAGTAAAAGCCAAGACAAGTGTAGTATGCAAGATGTTTTCATCTATGTAGTAATCTTCTGACACCAGTAGATTGCTTTTGTACATGTAGTTATCTTGTCCGGTTTTACGCTTGACCTCTTCGTAAAGCTTTGAGAAGTTCATATTCTTCTCACGCATGATGAACTTTATGTTCTGCGTAACATTCTTGATGATGTATTTGACTTTGAGTTCCTTCTGTTGAAAGAAGTATGTTTGGATTAAATTCTTGACTTTGATGTCTTCGATTAATTGTGAGTTTCCTTCTTGTTTGATAGAAATAATTTCCTGATCAATTTCATCCATGGTTAGTTTTTTTCTCGGCATTTTTATATATTTGTGTTAACGTCTCTAGGACACAAAAATAGGAAACCTTTATTACTTATATATATGGCACTCGGAAACAACTCGTCCTCAATTTACTTGGACTTAAGAAACGGTAAAGTTTATCGTTACAGCAAAACAAACGAACCCGGTACAACTGCAACTCAAACTGCAAAGGGTGAAACACGGTACTTTTACATTTACGATTTTGTAGAAGGGCATGTCACAAACTTCTCTACTCGTGAAGAAGACATTCAAGGAAAACTTAAACTGAAGTTTCAGATCCACCTAAAAGATGGAAATGACGATTACGTAGTCAAGATGGATGTAGACTCATCTTACTTCAGAATGTTCTGCAGTGTAATCCCAAACATCGATTGGAACTTCCCTGTACGTTTAATACCACGTATTAAAGAAGAGCAGGGTGTAAAGAAGTCCTCGTTGATTACAGTAAACAACGGTAAGCCGTGTAAGTTTGCTTTTACCAAGGACAACCCAAATGGAAAGCCAGAAGTAACTTTCACCAAAAACAAAAAGGGTGAAGTCATTGACATCGATCGTGAAGAGGAGCAACAGTTTTTCTTTAACTTGATTGCAGATGCCAAAACCAAATTGGTACATCCTGCCGTGGCACAACCTGCACCTACTGGTGATCGTGTCGCAACGAACGTAAAGCCAACCCAAAACTTTTCAGAGGATGAAGCCTTTGAAGATGACGACTTACCATTTTAATCTTTTAAAATGAAAAGCTCATCAAAGATTGCTAACCCAATGTTAGCAGAAGCCATTAGCAATACCATTGTTAAACCATCAAAACGCCCTCGTATCAAAAAGGATGAGGCTGCTCCAGAAAATGAAGTAGCCTCCCTCCCCGGGGGAGAAGCTCTACAAAAAGTAGAGAAAAAGGTTTTTGAACATATTCAACATCATTACGACAAGGACGCTAAGATCCAGAAGCAATCGTGCATGAAAGCAGCAGCTTCTGTTTACAACCCACCTTTTGGCGAGGAACCTGACACTATAGCCAACAAGGTAATTCAAATCGCAGAAAAACTATACCAATGGGTCAACTCAAACTAATCAACATCGACAAAGACAGTAACTATGACGAATGGCTAGCATTCCGTCAAAACGGTCTTGGGGCTTCAGACATAGGCACACTTATGGGTCTGAACCCCTACAAATCTAAAATTGAACTATTCTACCAAAAAGTAGGAGTAATACCCATCAAACAAGATGAAAACATTCCCATGTTTTACGGCAACCGCCTAGAAGACTTTGTAGCCAATATGTGGGAGTATTTTGATGGTGAAGATCCCGAATCCGTGATCACCAACTACAACTCAGGTACCAAACTAAAACACTGTAAAGCCGTTACCGGTTACATAGTAAATAGCGAATACCCCAATTTGTTCCTGTCACCAGACCGCATTATCGTAAACAAAGAAACTGATAAGCTCATCTACGCTGGTCGCCTAATCGAAAAAAATTTCAAAGGTGTCCTAGAAGTTAAAACCATTAACGGATTCGCATCCAAACAATGGGACGGTGGACTACCCCCATCCTACGTCACTCAACTCCAAACCTATTTGTTCGGACTTAATCTTACTCACGGTGAAATAGTGCTCTTTGAAGATGGTAGAAAACTCTCCTCCATACCAATGGAACTCAACACTACCCTAAAACAACAAATCCTTGAAGCAATGGAAGACTTCTGGGAACGTGTAGATGCAGCTAAAGCAGATCCAGAAAACATCCAACTCTACGAACCTGAACCAGATGGCACAGAAGCCTTTGAAAAGTTCCTCAACGATAAATACGCAAACTCCGAAATCAAAACCCTACAAGGTACTCCAGAACTCCTCCAAATCGCTCTAACACACAAAGTAATCGCAGCCGAAATAAAAGAACTAGAAGCCAAAAGTCGTGAATGCTCCAACCTGCTCAAAAATACCCTCAAAGAACACGAAGCTATCGACTTCGGTCAAAGCGGTAAAGTAATATGGCGTACAGACTCTAGAGGCGTGAGATCACTCCGTAACAATATTATCGTCAATGAATAACAAAAATACACCACCCGAAGTGAGAAGAATACTCTCCAATAGAGACGAAATACTCTACCACCTATCACGTCAAAATCGTACAATAGAAGAAGAATACTACCTCGTCCTTAACAAACAATCTAAACTCCCTAAACGCCTCCGGGACTTTATCATCCAATACTACGAACTCCAACCAACTGAAACCCCCAATGAAACCGATACCACTATCCCCCAGTGAAAAAAACTTCCTCGATCAAATTAGAACCTACTTCAATAACTCCATCGGGGAAGTACCATGGGAAAAAGATTACATAATCCTCCGCTTTACACAAAAAGCCTCCAATGACTACTCAGATATTATCTATATCCCTACCCTGAAACCAGACCCAAACGAATACTACTACCAAACATTCAAATGTAACTCCTTTAAACACGATAAAACTAAACTTATTACAGGCTCATTTACCTATCGCCTAGCCTCTAGGTTCAACTGCATCTACGCCCAACAAATATGCCCAGTATTCTACGAAAATACCATCTCCCAATCCATCCACTCCGATCACTATCAACCCAAACTTAACGGCCTTAACCTCCTCTTTCACCCAATTCACTCAATCCTACCCATCCTAAGCCCAATATCCCAGTCATCCAAAGGATCTATCATCATAGACCCAAAAGCTTACCCCCTCATCAAACAACACTATCTCAATGGACACCCCGAAATTAAACTCTTCGTCATCGATATGCACCTGCTCCTCTGATTTTGCGTTTTGTTTAACTTTTTAAAGTATAAACCCGGGAAATCGGCAGACAAAAGTTAAACAAAACTACATTCCCCCCCCCACTACAAGGCCCCGTACTACCATATACCGGGCCTTTTTTTATACCCCCCCCCACCCCAAATACCGTAAAATCCATGTTTGTACGTGTGCTGGTGGTTATACGTAACAAAAATCGAAGCGATACCGCAAAAAAAACATCCCCTCCCTTTCGTGCCTACGCCCATACGCAAAACGATGCGTTTGTCTTGCGAGTGGTTTCGGTTGCGAATTAAAAATCAAAGTGACCTTTGGTCAAGGCAGCCTTTAATAATGGTAACCAACATTTGTTGGTGTCGGAGTGGGGCAATTCCAGTGGCTTTAAAGGGATTCAACCTTAAGGTTGGCTTGCCTTAAATAAAAAGTTTGTGTCTCTCTTCAAATCAAACCCTTGGTTTGCCCTAGAAAATGTGTCCAATTTTGGCTGTCCACTTTTCTATACATAGTATAGGTTTATATATTTAACAGAGTTTCAAACTCTTAAGAGTTTGGTAGGACCTTAAAGAGAGAGATGAAGAGCCTCGTGCCGGTGTGCATGCGTATGACTTTGGCATGTAGAACTGCGGATTAAAGTGACAAGGCTGGATGTATGGCTGAGTATGTATGTTTGGATGTGTTCAGATGGATGGATGACGCGACATTAAACGAAGTTTAGGTATTTTGTGGATAACTAAGTTTATCCTTTAGGATAAGTAATGTGGATAAGGTGGTTTGGGGAACTTGGGGTGGACTGCCCTAATTACTTTGGGTTTTTATAGAGTTATTTACTCATCCCTTTAGGGTGAGATAATTAAATAACTCTTATATAAAAACACAAAGTAAAATTATGAAGACTACAAAAAACACCAAGACAATGCAAAGCATTACTGCCAACATCACTGAGTCAATGAAACAGAGTTTCGTTGAGACTAGCAAGACAATGAGTAAGGATGAAATCCTTAGTCATTTGAGTTCATTTGCTAACCGTAAGGTTAAGAAAGCGTGGTTAACCAAGAGAATCAACGACAGAGTCGTTTATCTTAACTTAGTTAAGCAAGCATCAACCGAAGGTTGGAAGCATTTTTATGGACAGCCTATTCATCAGAAGTTTGTAGAACTTCAGATGGCTACTCTTCAATCTATGATTGAGGTTAGGTTGAGACTATCTCCTGAAGCAGAGCGTGAGTCTCTTTTAGAGACTTTCTTAGGTGGCTTAGTTAATTCTCAACCAAAGGTTGTTCAGAAGCCCCAAGTCAAAGTTCAACCGAAGGTTGTCAAGGCAGTTCCTCAACCGAAGGTTGCTACGGTAGTCAAGACTACCAAGCCACAACCAAAGGTTGTTGAGCAAGACCAAATGACTAAAGTCATTGAACTTCTCGGTGAAGTGACCAAACAAGTCACAACTTGTCTTGACAAGTTGGTTGAACACAGCAATGCAATTGCTGAACTGCAAAAGGTTGTTAGTCAACCAAAGGTTGCCAAAGCACAACCAAAGGTTGTCAAGGCTGAACCAACCAAAGTTCAACCGAAGGTTGCTAAGGCAGTTCCTCAACCAAAGGTTGTCAAGACTGAACCAACAACTCCTAAAGGAGTCAAGGCTAAAAAACAACCAAAGGTTGGTCCTTTAGTAAGCCTCATTGAGGCTTTTTGGAAAACTGCTACACCAAAACAAGACAAGAAATCTAAGATTTCTCATGAAGATGCTTTTAACCATCGTTCCGATGTTGAGAAAGGTATTTACAAGAAGTTTCGCATGGAGGTTTATTAACCTCCATTTTATCCAAACTAATCAAAGAAAAAACCATGCAACTCATACAAGAATTAGCCATTGCCATCGCTTTACTTTCAGTAATTACTTACGGCATCTATTGGATGCTTGACATCAAAAACCTCAAGAAATAAATCTATGAATAACAAAAACACTCACACAACAGCAGCCCTCTTCTTTATGACGGCTTTCCTTGGAACTGCACTTTTTGCAATGACTCAACACGATTTACTTGCTATGGGAATTTCCATAGTACTAGCCACTACCTTCGGTCTTGTAGCCCTTCAATCAGAAAAAAGCAACTAATCTACGATTATGGAAAACAACATGCTTCGCAACTTTCAGCAAATTGACAAAATTAAACTCTACTATGTAGAAACTTACATTCATGGCGATCAACTAGAAGTTGAAACCTTTGTCAAAGAATTAAATACTCTTGCCAAACAACCAAGGTTTGAATACGAACTGACCGAGCCAGTTCCATCGTTAGATGGTGAGGAAGTTGACCCAAATCAACCTGTCTATCTTGTGTATGGAACAGTCACAGCAAAAGATATAAACGACCTAAACCTACATTTGGACTTTCTCATCAGCGACTACCAACAACCAAAGGTTGAATTCATTCCTCAAGTAGAAGACTATTGTCTTATGATTGACGGCAAATCTGATGGTTATGTTTATCATTATACAACTATAGTTGATATGATAAATGACGGCACAAAGTTTAACTCTAATGAAAAGTTCAAGAGGATGACTCGCATGACTCACGATGAGTTGCAACACTTCCTCAAAAACCGAAAAATGTGAACTACTTACTCTCTCTACTCTTTAGATATACCCTGAGTTCTTACGAAGGGTTATCTAAAGAGTTTAGAGAGAGTTAATAAGACTCCGAAACCCCAACCAAACGACAAACCAAATCACACATCAAAGAAAAATCATGTCTACTAACTTCGTTTACCTCGTATTTCAAGTCATGCCATTTGACGACTTTTACCACGAATTTGAAGGTGCTTTTAGCACTCTAGAATTGGCTGAAAAACACAAGCAACATCTAATTGCTTTAGAATCAGAGAAAAGTTCTCATTTTGACCCTCAAGACATCTATGTTTACAAGGCTAGCCTTGATCCTAATCAATCAAATTAATCACAGAAAAATATGAAAAAGAAAACATCAACCTCCATCCTCATCAACGGAATCAAAGATTTACATCCAATGTACCAAGGTTATCTTATAGATAGACTGAAACACGACATGGAACACATCAAAGAAGCGTTGCCAGAAATCTATGAAAAAGATAAAATAGACTCTGCCAACGGCAAAATCAGTATGTTTCACCCCAATTTCTATGTCACTTATGTGAATCAAATCATTGATATCATTGACGCAATTGATAGGAACTATCATGACAATTGGAAATCATCCGATGAATCATTTACACCAACCCCAAAAGTACCTTACTTTGAAAACTAATCACAGAAAAACTATGCTAATCTACATTGAACAAAAGTACACTCTTGAAATTTCCGAATGTTTTTGGTGTACCTCTGAATTCAGAGGGGTACTAGTAAAACTCTACCGAATTGCTCTATATGACCAAAGGTCAAAAGAGTTACTATCCGACATTAGAGTTCATCAAGATGAAATCCTTAACCAAATTATTGAAATTTTGCCGAACCATTACTTACAAATTAAAAACCAAATCAAAGCAGAACTTAATTTAATCTAACTATGAAAGACCAATCCTTTACCCATGGTGACCTCACCATTGAAATTCACTACGATGATTGTATTGACAATCCTCGCTACAATGAAAATCAAACTCAGTTTATTATGTTCCATAAAACATACAAGTTGCCAAACGAAAGTGGAATTGAAAACTATCACGAGTTTTTTAACTCATTCAGCCAAATGCAAATTGACTTGCAGTCAAAATTCAAGCATGTAAACCCTGTTTATATGTACAACCACAGCGGTCTTGCTTTTTCTCTGAAGAGTTTTCATGATCAGTGGGACTCTGGTCAAATCGGCTTTATTGTATCCAATGAGGGAACCTCAGAAGAATTTCTGAAAAATGCTGAGTCCGAACTAATAACCTATGGTTACTATGCTAATGGTGAATGCTTTGGTTACTGCGTTTATCCATCTGAAGATGAAGATTCTGAGTCCCAATGGGGTTTTTATGGCTATGACCACTACAAAAGTGGACTCGTAGAGTCACTCAGTGAAACTTTAAGGTTTGCTTTTGAGCAAAACGAAGAAACCATTCAATCAATTATATCTAAACTAAAATAATCATGAGAAAAATCACAGAAAAATCAATCAAAGCATTTATGAATGCTGAACGATTCAAAGAATCAAACACCGAAGTGGAAGTGTTACCAAATGTTACAATCTTACGATTGTTTGGAAATGCAATTGCTTATCGTTACAACGACCCAAACGGAACTATATCGGTAACAACCGCAGGTTGGAATACTCCGACAACTTTAAACCGACTTAATGGTTTACCTTTTGTAAAGGTAGGAAAAAGAAAAGGTCAATTGTACATAAATGACTATCCTTGGGACGGCTCTTTGGTAGATGTTTTACCTTACGAAACTTATTCAACTAAAAATTAAATCACAGAAATTATGGGACGCTATTATTCAGGAGACATTGAAGGCAAATTTTGGTTTGCTTTACAATCATCAAATTGTGCTGACCGATTCGGCAGAACTGGTCAAGTACCAAATTACATTGAGTATTCCTTTTGGATTGATGATTTACCTGAGGTTCAGGAAGAAATCCAAAGGATTGAAGACAAACTTGGCATTTTCAAAGAAAAAATAGATAAATTCTTTGAGGTCAACAATGGTTACAACGACCATCTTCTCGCCCAAAATGGCATTTCAAAAGAACTTTTGTCTGAGTATGCAGACTTGCTTCTTGGATATCAAATACGAGATGAACTCAACAAAAACGGAAGTTGTAATTTTACTGCTGAATTGTAACCAAAAACTACTTAAATTACCTTATCCCTCTCATATAACTCTGAGTTTATGAAGAGTTATCTGAGAGGTAGATAAGGTAAACTAAACTAATCCAACCAACAAAAAACACCATGAAAACACAAATTGACTTCACAGTGCCTGCACATCTTTTGTCTGATGGCAAAAGTAATGCAAAAACCAAGAAAAACCATCGTCCTACCAAGATTTTATATCTTGCTCCTGCCGAACAAAATGCTCTTGGCGTTAATTTATGCCCCTTTGCATCCAAAGGATGTACCAAATCTTGCTTGTTTACTGCAGGAATGGGAGTGTATGCCAATGTCAAGCAATCACGAATGAACCGAACTCACTACTATCTACAAGATAGGTTCAATTTTCTTAATCAAATGGCTCACGAAATTACCAACACCGCAAAGCGGTTACAAAAATACAATCAGCCTTTGGCTGTTCGTCTCAATGGTACTTCCGATGTCAAGTTGGTTGAGCAACTTGTTGCTTCTTACGGCAACGACATTCCATCCAATGTTGTATTCTACGACTACACAAAAATCCCGAAAAAAGCTGGCGAGTATACACTCAAAAGTGGTCATCGGTATGTTGTCACCTTTAGTTTATCGGAAGATAATTGGGAAAACTTTGAATGGCTTGTAGGTAACAAGTTGGCAGTCGGTGCTGCAGTCTTTGCAGTCAAGAAAGATCAACCTTTGCCAGAGTTTTACAAAGGAATGCCCGTTGTTGATGGTGACTCTCGAGACGACTTGATGCTTGATGTACCTAAAGGTACTATTTTGGGACTCAGAGCCAAAGGCAAAGCCTTAAAAGACCAAACAGGTTTCGTTATTCAAAACTTTTAATCACAAACACATATGATACTTCAAAAAGAATTAACCGAAGAAACGCTAGAAAATGCTAGAGCATGGTTTGAATCACTCGGCTTTTCAGTCGACATCTCCTTCAGTACTTTGTACCTTGAACTTGACTGCTGTTCAGTTGAACTATCTCAATCAGAGATTGAATGCAGAGCAGAACTATGGATTAACTCACTTAACAGAAAAGACTAAAATCATGGATATAAATCAGCAATCATCAGCAGACCACATCATTGAGCATTTAAATGCTATCGATGTTGACGGAGAAACAATGCAGTACATCATTGAAAAAACAGGCATGAGAATGCAAATGCTTTATCAACTGACTATGTCAGCGACTGAAAGCGAAATCAATGTAGTTCTTGCAGAACGAAACGAATTTTACAACCAACCAACCAACCACTAATCAAAGAAAAATCATGATAACCAAAACAAAAGCACTCGAAATCATTGACTCAGGCAAGTTCTTTTCTTGCAAGTTTGTAAAACAAAACGGAGAGGTTAGAACTCTCCGTGGCAGAACTGGTGTACGAAAGTACACTGATAAAAACGGCAAGTGCCAAACCATCAAAGGAGTTGGCATGAACTACAAGCCAAAAGATATGGGCTATCGTGTAGTATTGGATCTTGATAAAAGAGAATACCGCATGATTAACACCATTACTATCGTAGAATTTAACAACCAACCAATCGGAAACTTTAACCTATCAAAATCAATCTAAGAACTATGTTAACAGAAAAACAAAACGAAATCATCGAGCAAATCAAACAAGAGTTTGAAAGCCACAACCGAAGCGTTGACTTACGTAAAAAATCATCATCTTTTTTAAATCTTCAGACTATTATCTCTGACATTCAAGAAAGAGATGACTACATTGAAGAACAATACGCAATCAACCTTGCGAACTACAAAGTCGTTGAGCAACAAGTTCAAGAAGAAATCAAAGTATTAAATGATGAACTAAAAGTTCTTGGGTTTTATGCTGAACTTCACACTCACTTCGACCCTAAAGGTGGTAGTTATAGTTGGGATGTTCGTTTATCAAAGATAAATGCAGAATCAAGCCAGCATAAAAATTTCATGGCTTTACACATTGAAATAAAAAGAACTCAGTACGTCTTTTTCAAAGAAAAACGCATAGACAACCTTTGTCAAATACTTGCTCAATACGATTGGCGTTACAGTAACTATCGTGCTTCTAATTTCGTGGCTCTTTTAAAAAATGACTATGTCAGAGACCACCTGAGTTATTATTGGGAAAAATTCAACATTAAATAAATCTATGATAAAAGTATATTTTCAATCAGAAACAGGTAGCCACTCAGAGTTAGTGGCTACCTTCACAAATGACGACCTTTACAATCGGGCTTTGCCTTCACTTGAAAAATTGGCTGCTGAAATACGCTGTTTTGTTACTGAGACGGTGTCTCAGCTTAATATTGAAGACGCAACGGCATCTGAGACCGAAGACTACACCGAATCAAAAGTCTACGAAGTAGGTATTGATTTAGGTGAGATGGGGACTCAGACTATTGCTAAGTTTGATGTCATAGAAGAAGCCCAAGCATTCATGGATGGGTACAGACTTGCCGACTCAACCTCACATTTGTTCATCGACACAATCACTAGTGACTTTACATCTACATTACAAAACTAAAATCATGAAATTACACACACTAAACGAGCAAATCAACCATCAGGTTGGTATTCTTTTCTCTAGACTTTATTACACTCTAAACACGAACCTCAAAAAGGAAGGTTTACCTGACCATGAGATTGAGAACTTCACTATCTTCGATAGAGTTCGGGAAGACATCGAAAAGGAATTAGTAAAACTAACCCTGACAACTCCGTATGTTAGTGATGCTTTTGACCACAACGACTTGTTACATTTTGAGTCTTCAGATATCAACATAGTCAGAGATAAAATCTATGATAAGTATGCATTTTTGTGCAGTCCTAGAACTGAGTTTTTTGCAAGAAAATGCGATTTGACAGGAACATTGATGAACGAAGGATGGGTAGTCTATGACAATACATACATCGCTTCAGAGTTCGTCTTGGCTAATTTTCTAAGACATATTTCTGAAGAACCAGAGGTTGATAAAGAACTATCCGATATGGAACTCAGAAATAAATACTATTCAATGGGAGCACATTACTACACTGAATGGCACATCCCAACCCAAATCGCTTTTGCTAAACTTGATGGAACCACTTACCGAATCAATCACTAAAACCTACAATATAATCTATGTCATCTTTGAGTACACCCCATAGTTATGGGGGGTATACTCAAAGAGACAATAGATAACCACAACAAAACCAACAAAAATTATGGACAAAACACCACAACTCGAACACCGATTTTCAATGATTTACGATGACTTACAAGCCATCCAACATCACATTCACCGACATGACATTGCAAAGCAATTTGAAAAACCTACACCAATTGCTGATGAGTGTTGGAGTCACTTTGCCAACATTGAAATTGCTTGCAATTTAAACGATGATGAATGCCTTACATGGAAACCTTTTAATCCCTCACAAAAACCAACACCTATGACAAAAACTGATTTACAATCAATCGACAACCATTATTTTTGGGTAGAACGACCCAAAGCAGTATTGAACCAACTATTGCAATCCTTTACCAATGTAATTGATGCTAGTTTTGTTCACGATACTTGCCCTTCATTGCTGATCGAAAATTCTATTAGAATGTTTCTACCAACCTCAACTCATGATGATGGTGAACTTTTCACCAACCTGTATGCCGTAGTCATAGATGAAGAACACACTTTTGATGGTTGCGAAGTATTTACTTTTGCAGAACTTCACAAAGCCGTTGAGAAAGTCGAAGACTTGTTAACAGAAGTAACAGCAAAAAAGATTAAATTAGAATCTATGATGAGAATGGTATACGACCAATATTTATTCGCCAAGTTGTTGGCTGAACATGATGCTGACTTTGCACAACTTCCTTATGATGAGCAATGGGATTTAATTCCAACTTTGTGGAAAAAATACCTCTCTAGTGATTTTAACGACCCATTAAGACCCACATACGATTGTCTCCGTGATTTTATTGAATCAGAGGCTTGCTCTTGGTGGTCATAAATTTGCTTGATAACCTTGTAAACCATGAAAAAATATAAAATATACAGAAACCTCCATCGTAACTGCTTTAGTGTACTAAAGTACAATGTTGAAAAGAAAGGCTATCGATTACATGAATATCTTACCCATGGTATTCTAGATGGAGTTGTCGCAAAAGTTTCTGAAGCCGGCCGTCAAAGAGTTATCAAAGAAAAACAAAAGAATGTGCATGCATATCTTCTCTGTGATAGTTATCTTAAATTAGAGCAACCTGTTTTCAGTGACATGGAACACTCCGAAATTTACTACAATCCTTACTTTCACGATTCCTTTCAAGTGGGCTTGGCAAGGACATTTAAATCAGCTGCTAAAGTTGGTGTGACTATCGCTGACTATACAGCCAAAGCATTACTCTTAGAAAAATAAATTTTGAAATTACACAAACATCCATTTTATTTGCAAAACCAATCAACAAACTTTACACAACTTAAAACAAACAAATTATGAAAAACACAAATCAAATCAACAACGAATTCACAATGAACACACCTGCCTTGTCTATCGAAAACTTTGAGAAGACTATGAATCTTCTTGAAAGCACTGGTCTTAACTGGGAAGTTAAGAAAGAACAATTTGCACACCCTTCGGGGCTAACCACTCCTTTCTATGGTATCTTTAGATACGATCAACATGCTGACAGTCCGTCTCAATGTTTAGGCTCTGTAAAAGAAAGGTATACACCTTTTCAAAACTGGGAACTTGCCGACACAATTGTCCGTGCCACTGAGGGAATTGGTATTACTACCAACAAAGGTGGTCAACTGAGCAATGGCTCTAAGGTTTACCTTCAAGCACAATTGCCGGATGAGTATGTAGGTAAATCTGACATCAAACGATGGGTCACAGTATTGAACTCACATGATGGTTCATCATCTATTGGCTTTGGTTCTACCAATACCGTGGTAGTTTGCTCAAATACTTTTCACCGAGCCTTTAAAGAAACTGATAAGTTTCGCCACACTGCTAGTGCCAAGGAACGTATTGAAATTGCCATCCGTCAGTTTCAAGATACGATTAACGCAGACAAGAATCTATTCGATTCTTTCAAGCGAATGGCAGAACTTAAACCTGATGAGAGTCTTGTCCAAGCGGTTATAAACAAAATGTTTAAGGTCGATGTAGTCAAAACTTCATCAGAAGATATCTCAACTCGCAGAATGAATCAAATTCATTCTTTTGCTCAAGCCTACAACATCGAACGTGACCTAGAGGGTGACAATGTTTGGGGACTATTTAATGCTGTAACTCGTTACACTAATCACATGGCTTCTCCTGTTGAGGAATCTCGCAAGACTAACTATCTAATGACTGGTGGAGGCTACGAGATTAACAACACCGCTTATGATACTATCATGAGTTGGCTTGAGGAACGTACCGCTAAAACTGTGTTTTCGTTTTCATAATTAATTTAGTTGGTTGCCCCTCACCATATGGTGGGGGGCTTTTTAAAAACATTACTATGGCTAAAAAAATAAACAAAGAAGTATCATTAGAAAAATCTTTTAAGGACATGGATGACATGGAGCGTAGAATCTTCTTGACATATGTCTCCGAACACTTACTTCACTATGACTCCCATTTTAAAGAAATGGTAGATATCCTAACTAAATGGGAAAACACTAACCCAATACCTTCAAGACTGGAATACACTATCCACGAAACATTAAACTAGCACTATGAAAAAAATAAAACGCACTCTAGTAATTCATCCTAAGGATGTAACCACTGACTTCTTAATTCCTGTTTACAAATCATTGAATCCACATACCACAACGGTTCTTACTACGTACGAAGAAGTCAAAAACGATTATCTGACATCTCAAATCAAAAAGCATGATAAAATCATCATGTTGGGTCACGGATTTCCCGGGGGTCTTTGGGGATTTGATAGACTTCTTATCAATGACTCTAACGCAGAACTACTTCGCGGTAAAGAATTAGTTGGTATCTGGTGCCATGCAAATCAGTTTTTTGAACACCATGGTCTATTAGGTATTTATTCAGGTATGATTATTTCTGAGCCTTTGGAAGCTATATTCTATAGTGTTCCTTACACCAATAAAATGATCGATGAGTCCAATACCTTGTTTACCAAAGCAGTAACCAACTCCATTACATCTACCACTCCAATCGAAGTTTTTCGCAAAATGTATAGGAGTGATTCTAACCCAGTTATGATTTATAATCAAGATAATTTTTACCACGCTTACCAAACTATTCAAATCTAAAACTATGAAAAACAAAATAATTTTAATCGGACTAATTATGCTTACTTCTGTAAGCAAGGCACAATGGGTAACCAAAACAGTAGACAACAAACTTGATGCACCCTACAAGATTTCTTATTGTAGTGATGCATTAGATAAAGCATTTATCAAGTTAGAAGTTGTAGGCGAACAACTATCATTCTACTTAGGTGGAAGTTACTTTTGTGATGACATGATTACCGTAGATGTAGCACTGGTAGTTAACGGAGAGCCAAAGAGATACAGCATTGAAGGAATAAAGTCATCTAATTCTAAGGTTCTCTTCTTAATTGATGATCTTCTGGCCTCAGAGCAAGCAGAGTTTTTCAAGGACTTTAAAGCGTGTTCTTCGGCAGTAATTAGAGTTAACGAAAGCCATTGTACTTCTGATATGTTTAAGTTCAACATGTCTGGATCCACAAACGCAGTAAACTTTATGCTTAAATAAACGAACAATGAATGACAAAATCAAAAACTTAATAGATAAAGCATACAAAACCGATTCAATAGCAAAAAACAAATGGCGTATTGAAAACCGAGAAAAACTAAGAGAACAGAGAAAAAAAGAACTTAAAGAACTTATGGAAAAAGAAAAAACAATGAGCAACAATAAACAAAGTAGCATTGAGTGGTTGGTTGAACAAATCAAAAAAGACATCAATTTGAGATTGAGAGGATTTGAT
>Ga0315907_10000619_pt1 | contig 50544 bp, 34 predicted proteins | sample LakEriMetagenome_3_FD_203525 | JGI IMG/M metagenome (GOLD analysis project Ga0315907, IMG submission 203525) | Freshwater fungal communities from buoy surface, Lake Erie, Ohio, United States - Buoy 12 MA123 | ecosystem: Environmental > Aquatic > Freshwater > Lake > Lake biofilm | place: USA... | reverse complement strand
CGTGCACCTAAGCACCAGCTACCTTCCGCAATCAGCCTAAACCAACCACCTCCAGTAACCATCACCAGCAAAGCACCCCAATACCAGAGTACCCACCTCAATCGGTTGTCTAGTTTTTAAAGAACGATCAACGTAGTTGGTTGCGGGGGTAGGATTTGAACCTACGACCTTCGGGTTATGAGCCCGACGAGCTGCCAGACTGCTCCACCCCGCGCCCGCATTCAGCTTTGATTTTTGACGTCAATTCCGAACCTCACGTTGACTCCGAAACGCTTTTTTCAGCCGCTTTGGAGAACCGCGATTATACGCATACTTTTGGGGTCCATGCAAATTCGATTATGATTTTCTTTACAGGCGGAATGGACGAAGACACAAACTGCGGCCAGCCATATCCTCTCCGTTTACGTTAAGCAGTTGATTGCATTGGTGTAAGAGATATTCTTCTAGATTGCTTTCGGAATATCCGCATCAGGAGATGAGGCAACATTATTCAAAGTGGATCAAGTCACCGGCTTTGGTACCTTCCTGACCTTTGGTGTTTGCGGTGTGGGTGCCGCCAAAAATACGGCAACGCTCGAAAGACAGCTTTGACCAGCCTCTTTACTGTGAAAGATGCTGGCGCAAATCTGCATAAGATAAGCCGGTGCTAGTCAACCGCACGTCGATCGAGCAGTGCTTGCGCCAGCGTATTCGAATCAACGTATTCGAGTTCGCCGCCGATGGGCAGGCCGCGCGCAATCCGCGACACCCTTATTCCGTCAGACAAAAACATCTCGCTGATGTAATGGGCGGTCGCCTCACCTTCGACGGTGAAGTTGGTGGCGAGAATCACCTCCTTGACCATCCCATCACGTGCGCGCTTTAGCAGACGGTCAAGATGTATCTCCTTTGGACCGACGCCGTCCAACGGCGATAACTTACCCATCAGGACAAAGTACAGACCACGATAAGTCTGCGTCTGTTCCATCATCAGCAAATCGCTGGGTGATTCGACAACACAGAGGAGTGATTTATCCCGCTTCGGATGGGCACATGTTTCGCAGATCTCCAACTCTGTGAATGTATTACACATTGCACAATGCCGAGTTCGGGAGATCGCCCCCATTAACGCGGTTGCGAGCCTCGCGGCACCGTCTTGGTCCCTCTGTAGCAAGTGAAAGGCCATACGTTGCGCGGATTTCGGACCAACGCCCGGCAAGCAGCGTAGCGCATCAATCAACGCCGAAAGACTAGACGGCGCATTCATTTTTCTAAGTGCGCTTTCAAAACGGCAGCTTGAAGCCAGGCGGCATTCCCATACCCTGCGTGAATGCCCCCATCTTCGCCGACGAAATACTCTCAACTTTGCGTACGGCGTCATTAACTGCCGCCGCTATCAAGTCTTCCAGCATCTCACGATCATCCATGACCGAAGAGTCAATCATGACCCGCCTGACATCATATTTGCATGTCATGTTGACTTTAACCATGCCACCACCCGCACCACCTTCAACTTCAATCGACGCAAGCTCTTCTTGCGCGCGCTTCATGTTTTCTTGCATCTGCTGCGCCTGCTTCATCAGCGCACCCAAGCCACCTTTTGGAATCATCTTTTGCTCCGTACGTGTTGAATCGTCAACCTGCGGGACGGATCGCGGCATGATCGATAGTTGCGCCAAATTCATCCGTCAAACTCTTGATGAAAGGATCGTTGTTGATGGATAGAATCGCCGCCCGCTCTGCCTCACTCCGCGCGCGATCTTCTGCGGCCGCGAGACTATGACCTACCACTTGGCTAATCATCACCTGAATTCGCAGATTTTCACCAAGCAGGCCAACCAGATCCGCCTTAAGCTTTTCTTGGTATTTCTTGTCGGCCAGGTGTTTTTGCGCCTCAGCAACCGTGAGCGACAAAACACCATCCGCAAAGCTAACAAACTCGGACTGTTTGGCGAGCATCCCAGCCATACCTGTAAAGCTGCGCGATGCAACAAATGCTGGCCAGTCAGAAACTGCGGGCGCATCGGCCACGGTATAGGACTTGGTTGACTCGCCGACCACCGCAGCTTGTAGTGGAAGCCCCCCAACCAACTTTACTGTCGATGTGCTGCCAAGACCAACGGTCGATGATGTCGGTACGCCGGAAGGCACGTTTTTCGGCCCAGCCTCGCTCTCACTCCCGGAACGCAAAAATGCGATCGCCCGCAGCATGGTCATTGTAAAACCCGACTGTTCGTCTGGCGCAAGATGCAGGTCGCGTCGCCCGAGCAACGCGATTTGATACACCAGTTGCACCTCATCGACTGCGAATTTTCCCGCGAGATTAACCAGTCTCTCGGCATCCGGACCCGTCGCCGCCTCTGGTCCCACGGTCTGGACCAAAGCAAGTTTTGCCACCAATGTGGCGAGTTCTTTCAGTGTTAAGTCAAACGAAATCGCTCGTGATGCGATTGCCTCGATCTCGGCGACCAGCGCACGGGGGTTACGATCAGCGATGTATTCCAGAAGGGTAAACAGATACGTTTGATCAAGCGCGCCAAGCATGGTTGCCACTTCAGCGCTCTTGACAGCGCCCGCGCCATAGGCAATCGCCTGATCTAACAGTGACAGCGAATCACGAACACTGCCCTCACCTGCGCGACCGATCATGTCCAGCGCAGGTGCCTCGAAGACAATCTGTTCGGTTTGCAGAATCTTCGCCAAGTGTTCTGCCAATAACGATGGTGCCAGATTGCGCAGATTGAACTGTAGGCAGCGAGAGAGCACCGTGATGGGGAGCTTCTGCGGATCGGTCGTTGCGAGGATGAACTCCACATGTCCCGGCGGTTCTTCGAGCGTCTTCAACATCGCGTTGAAAGCCGACTTCGACAGCATATGTACTTCGTCGATGATGTAGACCTTGTAGCGGCCCGACACCGGCGCATATTGCGCCGTCTCTAGGAGTTCGCGCATTTCATCGACCTTGGTATTGGTCGCAGCGTCAACTTCGAGCAGGTCGACAAACCGACCTGCGTCGATTTCCGTGCAAGCCTGACAAACACCACACGGTTTGGAGGTAATGCCACCCTTTCCGTCCACCCCTAAACAATTCAGCGCCTTCGCCAGAATACGCGCGAGCGTCGTTTTGCCGACTCCGCGGGTTCCGGTGAAAAGGTAGGCATGATGAATCCGCCCTGTGTCGAGCGCGTTTGCCAGCGCTTTGACGACGTGCTCTTGCCCGATTACATCTTCGAACTTGCGCGGACGCCATTTACGAGCAAGAACTTGATGAGCCATTTGATCGGGGACGTGGTTCGGAAGGATGAATCGGTGGGCAAGAAGTTCAGCGTGTGATCGGTGGATAGGTAGAAAATGGACCCAAGGAGCAACGCCCAATTGTTCAGTTTTCCAACCAAATTGAATGCGAAGCCTGCGGTAGCCGCATTCAACTGCAATATGGTTGGCGAGCCTTGCCCCCGGCACTTCGACTAATTCGCTGTGGCTGCTTCGTTCCCGACCTGACCAGGTTCACAAACGTCGAATGCGGGGAGACCCGCCGACTGGTATTTTATCTTATTGAGACTTCCGCAACTGATTACATCATCGCAGCGTAGCTTGCACCCAGCAAGGTGGTGGTGATTGAAGGATGCCTCCGTGCACGCTTCAGCTTGTTGCGCGCATTGGTGTGCAACTGGCCAAGAGCGTTTGGACAGCCGTTGGCCAGCGCATGCAGCTTGAGCCAAACCCACTGGTACACGACCGGATTCATATCGCGTTGGACTGCTGTCACGGCTCCTTATTGATTGATTGTCATTGGCTTCTCTTTGGATTCTCATTGCACCCCATTGGTGCGAACATCAACCACTGCAACTGAGTGGCATCGCCGCTTGGGTGCCGGTGCGTACGTGAGCAGCCCCGACAGACATAAAGCACCAGTCCGATACTCTTCGCCAAGCCCAGAGTACGTGCAATTTGGTGGAACTTCATGTCTCGCGTGCCGCCAGAAACGGTGCGTTTTTGTTCATAATGCTTGCATCCGATTCTGCCTGACAGGTTGTAGGGATTCTTCCCACGTAGCGACTACCACCGACTAAACGTAGTTTGCAGCGATAAGTTTATGATTGTCATATGGTTTCGGTTTCAATGTGAATTTATGTAAATTATCTTAATATAATCAATACGTTATCTATCTTGATTGCAGTATTTTATGGGTGCATCATCTAGCCTGTCGTGATCGCTGTCCGGAACGTATACGATGCGCCTAGCCAGAACTAGAAGTTGCGATATTGACGGTAGGTCCCACGCGGGGGCGCGAAGCAACCGCCCCTCAGCCCGTTGAATTCGGTCTCATCCAGGTTGGCATTTGGAAAAGACGTGCGCGAATGGTCGAGGTATCGACCTGTCACCAACAATCCGGGGCGCGACACAAATTGGGATAAGGTCCACCTACAACCCTGCCCTGCCGAATCGGCAAATGCAGGTGGCACCACGGCAGCAACTTTCTATTCGGCTTCAGCCTGCAAGGGCTACCGGACACGCCGACGGGCGCTGCGGTATCTTGCTAACCCGCGTGACACGCGGCAGGAACTTGCTGCTCGCTCATCGAGGATGGTCAGCCCTTCCTAACCGCCAAGTCGACCTAGCTAACTGCTTCGCCATTGATTTCACTGGGCACGCCTTCGACATCCAGCGGGGAAAGTGAATTGTTCTGCCGGGGCAGCGCCTCTAGTCAATGGCATTTGCCCGCAGCTCCGCGAGTTCGACCACTTCAAGCGCCCGCTCGTGCGTCGACTCCAGCACTACCTTTGGCGCTTTGCCGACCACAAACGCTTCCTCCCAGCGCGACACACACACGCACCATTTGTCACCGGCTTTGAGCCCAGGAAAGCTGTATTCCGGGCGTGGTGTGCATAGGTCATTTCCCTGCGCCTTCGAGAACGCCAAGAACTCATCAGTCATGATGGCGCAGACCGTGTGTGAGCCATGATCTTCATCAATCGTGTGACAGAAGCCATCACGAAAGTAGCCGGTCATTGGATCAAAGCAGCACGGCTGCAGTTTATCCCCGAGGACATTGCGCGCTTTTGTTTCCGTCGTCATTTGGTTTCCCAGCGTTGTTGAGCGTCGTCATCTGCGTTACGCGCATCGACCCAACGGCTGCCGTCCGGCGTGGTTTCTTTCTTCCAAAACGGCGCACGTGTTTTCAAAAAATCCATGATGTACTCACATGCCTCAAAGGCGTGTCCGCGATGACGCGAGGCCACCAGCACCAACACAATCTGATCCGAGGGCTGCAGCGTGCCAACACGATGGATCACGGTTGCATCAATGACGTTCCAGCGCTTCGCGGCATCTTCAACGATCTTCGTTAGCGCAGCTTCGGTCATGCCGGGATAGTGCTCAAGCGACATTTCCGAGACACCACTGCCTTCGTTCACGTCGCGCACCACGCCGACAAAAGAGGTAATCGCACCCACGTCGCGGTGGCGGGCGCGAATCAACGCATGTTCGGCGGAAAGGTCGAAATCGTCTTGCTGAACGCGAATGGTGAACACAGGTGTGCCCTACCCGCCGGTGACCGGCGGGAAGATCGCAACCTCATCACCCGCTTTGAGGGGCTCACCCAGCCCGGCCATATCTTGATTAACCGCCACCCGCCAGCGCCGATTCGACGCCAGCGCTTCCGCATATGGCCCGGCTCTCGAGCGAAGTAGCTCAACCAGCCCGCCGACCGTCGCCGGGGTTGGCACCTCAACGGCCTCTGCATCTTTGCCGAGCGCCTCACGAATACTGGCGAAGTACAACACCTTCAACATGACATCCCCTACTTCACCATTTGCAGGTTGGACTTGCGCAGACCCAGATGCTGAATGATGAACCCGGCGACAGCCTCCGCATCCCCCAAGCCAAATTGCGGCAGTCGAGTCGCCAGCTTTTCATCGGTTGCGATCGCAACGACGTGTTTATCTTCTGGAAACAACAGCGGCACGCCGGCAAGTTTGCGATGCACTTCGATTTTTGGAATCGCATGGTGTTTCCAACCTTCAACGATCACCACATCACAAGGGGAAAAGTGCGCCAGCTGTGCCTCCAAGGAAGGTTCAACGTCGCCGCGCAGTTCGTGCATCAACGCCCAACGGTTACTTGACGACACCATCACTTCGGTTGCACCCGCCATACGATGGCGATGTGAATCTTTGCCGGGCACATCAACATCAAATTCATGATGGGCGTGTTTGATGAGCGATACACGAAACCCTTCCATCACGAGACACGGGATCACCTTCTCGATCAGGGTCGTTTTGCCGCTACCCGAATAACCTGCGATGGCGATAAGTTTCATGGGCTGTTACTTCACAGAGACGTCAAACGCGTTGGCGATAAATGCAAGGATGTCAGCGCGCTCTTCGATAATCTTTGAAGTTGGTTTGCCCGCGCCGTGACCCGCACTCGTCTCGATACGAATCAACTTCGGCGCACTACCTGTGTCGGCCGCCTGAAGCGCGGCAGCGTATTTAAAGCTATGCGCCGGCACCACACGGTCGTCGTGGTCGGCGGTGGTGATCATGATTGGCGGATACTTTTTCCCCCATGCAACGTTGTGCAGCGGCGAATAGGCATACAACCACTTGAAGTCATCCGGCTTGTCAGATATGCCGTAATCCGAAACCCATGCCCAGCCGATGGTGAATTTGTGGAAGCGCAACATATCCATCACACCCACCTGCGGGATCGCCGCGCCAAACAAATCAGGCCGCTGATTGACCACCGCTCCAACTAACAATCCGCCGTTAGAACCGCCATTCACCGCGAGGCGCGTCGAATTTGTGTACTTGTTAGCGACCAACCATTCACCTGCGGCGATGAAGTCGTCGAACACGTTCTGCTTTTTGCCTTTGGTGCCGGCATCGTGCCAAGCGGCACCGTATTCCCCACCGCCACGGATGGAAGCGGAAACGTAAACACCCCCCATCTTCATCCATGTGGATGCCGTGACGCGATAACTCGGCGTTTCTGAAACGTTAAAGCCACCATAACCGTACAACAACGTCGGGTTGCTGCCGTCGAGTTTGAGGCCCTTACGATGCGCGATAAAGATCGGAAAGCGCGTACCGTCTTTGCTGGTCACAAACTCACGTTTGGTTTCGTACTGGGTCGTGTCGAACGCCGTCTGTGGGCGCTTGAACAGAGTCGACTTGCCGGTGGACACGTCATACCGATAGATTTCGGTGGGGTTGATCAAACTCGTATACGAGTAGAAGGTTTCTTTGTCATTGAATTTTCCGCCGAAACCTGATGCCGATCCCACGCCGGGCAACGAGACACTGCTGAGTTTTTTGCCGTCCAACCCGTGCACGATGACAGCGGTGGCCGCGTCTTGCAGGTATTGCGCAAGAATCTTTCCGCCGACCACATCAGCTGACGTCAGAGTGTCCTTGGTTTCCACTACCACCGTTTTCCAGTTGGCGCGTTCGCGTTTGGTGAGATCAATTGCCACCACCCGGCCGCGTGGTGCAGCGAGATCGGTCTTTACCCACAGCGTGTTGCCGTTGGCACCGATCGGTGTGAATTCGGCGTCGAAGTCGAGTGTGATGGTTTTCAGCACACTCGCCGGTACTGCCGGTACGGCACCGCTTTTGAGCGGCATCACCAACAAGCCATTCTTGCGGCCAGACCCTTTCCACACGTTGATGATCACGTGTTTGCCGTCATCCGTCACTGACGCGCCGAAGCCCCACTCCTTCTCGACCGGATTTTCGTAGATCAACTGATCTGCCGACTGCGGTGTGCCGATGCGGTGGTAGTACAGCTTCTGAAAATAGTTAACTCCGCTAAGTGCGGCACCTTCTTTGGGCGCGTCGTAACGTGAATAAAAGAAACCTTTGCCATCCGGCGTCCACTCGGCGCTGGAGAACTTCACCCATTCTGTTTTATCTGCAAGGTCTTTGCCCGTATCCAGATCACGCACCTGCCACACTTGCCAATCCGAACCCGCAACCGCTTTGCCATAGGCTGCGTACCTGCCATTACGACTGACTTTCATTCCCGTGAGCGCAACCGTGCCGTCCTTCGCAAATTGGTTTGGATCGATTGCGACTACCGGCTTGTCAGCAAGCGACTTGGCCATATAGATTACTGACTGCTGCTGCAGGCCGTCGTTGCGCGACCAGAAATAGCGGCCACCTTCTTTAGAAGGCAGGCCATAACGTTCGAAGTTGTAAAGCTCCGTGTAAATCTTGCGCACCGGCATACGTTGCGGCATCGCTTCGAGAAACTTGTCCGTCACCGCGTTCTGAGCCTTCACCCAAGCCTTGGTCTCCGCACTGTTGTCGTCTTCCAACCACCGGTACGGATCGGTCACCACCGTGCCATGGTAGGTGTCGGTGTGGTCACTCTTGCGCGTTTCCGGATACTTAAGCGCCTGCGCTGACGATTGCGCATTTGCGGCGGTAACCAGAACCATCGTTGAAAGCGTGGCGGCAACGGTGCGACGAGCAAAAAAACTCTTTGACATGGTTCTACCTTATTTGGTGGTCAAGGATGCAATTGGAATTGAACTTGGCAGGGTTGCTGCGGCTGTGTCCGTGACAGCAGGGATGGCAACCTCAGCTGGTATAGCCGTCGGCGCGGGGATTGTATCGAATTCTGCGCGTTCAATTTTTTGAAAGCGTTCGCTAATTTTTTTGCTAGAAATATGCACCTGCTCCACGTCTTTGTAGGCTTGGCCGATGTGTTTGGAAAGGTCATCCATGCGCGACTGAAAGCGGCCGAAATCCGCACCCAACTTGCCGAGCTGGTCTTGGATGATGTGCACTTGTTTACGTGTTTCAACATCCTTCAAGACCACCCGCGCGGTGTTAAGTACCGCCATCAACGTCGTTGGTGACACCAGCCACACTCGACGCGTTGCAGCGTAGTCAACCAAGTCGCGATGATTTCCGTGTATTTCCGCAAACACCGCCTCGGCGGGGATAAACATCACGGCTCCCTCGCCGGTTTCGCCAAGCACAATATATTTACCCGCGATGTCATCGATATGTTTTTTAACACTCGCTTTAAAAACCGCCGGTGAAACACGATCCGCCCCTTCGGCAAACATACGCTCGTAACTTTCCAACGGAAACTTGGAATCCACGGCAATCATGCCGGTAGGCTCCGGCAGCTTCAGAACACAGTCGGCACGCACCTTGCCGCTGGAAAACGTGTACTGAAATTCGTAAACCGACTCGGGCAAGGCATTTTTAATGATGTCTTCCAACTGGCGTTCACCCAGGGCACCGCGTGATCGTTTATCGCCCAAGAGCTGCTGTAGCGAGACCACATTGGTCGTGAGGCCGTCAATTTTCTTTTGCGCTTCATCAATCGTGGCAAGGCGCGTCATCACGCTGACAAAGGTCTCGTTGGTTTTCTTGAAGCCCTCGTCGAGGCGCTCGGTGACTTTGCCGGAAATTTCAGCTAATCGTGTGTCGTTAGACTTCGCCAGGAGATCTACACGCTCGGCAAGCTGCTGAGTCAGCAGTCGCATCGTGCTTTGCATATGCTCCGTCTGCGCCCGCGATTGCTCGGCGAGCTTCTCCAGTGTTGTTGCCAGCATTTCAGTCTTCAGCGCGTCCTGCTTTTGTGTCAGCGTCTGCGTCAGCGCCGCCAGACTCTGCGACTGTTCCAACTGTAGCTTCGCCACCGCTTCACGTGTGGTTGTCAGCTCTTGCGCGACTGCGGTGCGCAATCGTTCACCGGCGTCAAGCTGGCTGGTGGCGATACGATCGCCTTGTTTCGCCAGACCGTCGGCCATGTCCGTCAGCATCTCGCGGTGCCGCGCGGATTGTTCGTTTGATTGCTGTACGGCAAGCTGTGCCGGCAACGCATCCAACGCTGCCTTGGCACGGCCGGATTTGGCGAGCAACGTCGCTGCCAGCACCAACAGCGCGGCGACCGCGACCAACAGAATCCACAACATGACCTCAGTGGGCAAAATTCATCCTAGCGTGGCAACAACACAATGGAAAACGGGCTGCACCGACTGGAAGACATTCCAAGCCCGTACAACCCGATTTTAGCCCCGCAAACCGCCAATGCCGCTGCATGCGCAAAACGCCGACGCCGGCTCGCCCTCGCCGCCTTCTTAAGCTGCCTCGCGGGACGCCTTTTTGCGCTCATGCTCCAGCAGGAAGCGTTTGCGGATCCGGATGGTCTTCGGCGTGATTTCCACCAACTCGTCATCTTCAATCATTTCGATCGCGGATTCCAGCGTGATCTGGATCGGCGGAACCAGTGCCACAGCTTCATCGGTGCCAGAGGAGCGTACGTTGGTCAGCTGCTTACCCTTGATCGGGTTCACCACCAAATCGTTATCGCGACTATGAAGGCCGATCACCATACCTTCGTAGAGACGATCACCTGGCGAAACAATCATACGGCCGCGATCCTGTAATTTCCAAAGTGCATATGCAACCGCGTCACCTTTTTCAGCCGAGATCAAAACTCCGTTGCGGCGTGAGGCGATGTCGCCGCGTACCGGAGCATATTCGTCGAACACGTTGCTCTTGAGTCCTGTGCCACGCGTCATGTTCATAAAATCGGTTTGGAAGCCGATCAAGCCACGGGCCGGGATGCGGTAATCCAAACGGACACGTCCTCGACCGTCCGGTACCATGTCAACGAGGTCGCCCTTACGCGCACCAAGCGCCTCCATGACCACACCTTGATGGGTGTCTTCGACGTCCACCGTGAGCATTTCGATTGGCTCGCACTTCACACCATCGATGTCACGATACACAACTGTCGGTTTACCTACCGCGAGCTCAAACCCTTCACGGCGCATGTTCTCCAACAAAATCGTCAGGTGCAATTCACCACGGCCTGAGACACGAAACACGTCGGTATCTTCGGTCTCTTCGACTTTAAGTGCGACGTTAACCAACAACTCTTTGTCCAATCGCTCGCGAATCTGGCGGCTGGTGACGAACTTACCTTCTTGCCCAGCAAGTGGTGATGAGTTCACCATAAAGTTCATCGTCAACGTTGGTTCATCCACTCCCATTGTCGGCAATGCCTCTGGCTTTTCAAGGTCGGCAATGGTGCAACCGATGGCCAAATCTTCAATACCGGTAATCAAGACGATTTCGCCAGCTTCTGCGACTTCCAGCGGCACTTTGTTCAACCCCTGAAAACCCTGCACCTGGTTCACACGAACCTTCTTGCGGGTGCCGCTCTCGCCACCAACCATAAGCATGACGTCCTGTGCGCCTTTGATTCTGCCGCGACGGACTCGGCCGATACCAATCCGGCCTACGTAGGTCGAATAATCCAACGCCGAAATTTGCAACTGCAACGGTTCATCAGGGTTGCCGACCGGCTCGGGAACGTACTTCAACACGGCCTCAAACAAGGCGCGCATGTCATTCGGCTTCTGCGTCAGATCCATCGTCGCCCAGCCGTTCAGGGCGGAGGCGTAGACAACCGGAAAATCCAATTGCGCTTCGGTGGCACCCAATTTATCCATCAAATCAAAGGTGTGGTTGACCACCCAATCCGGACGCGCACCGTCGCGGTCGATCTTATTGACCACCACAATCGGTTTCAAGCCCAGTGCCAGCGCCTTTTTGGTCACAAAGCGGGTTTGTGGCATCGGTCCTTCTACGGCATCCACCAGCAGCAACACGCCGTCAACCATCGACAAGACACGTTCGACCTCACCACCAAAATCCGCGTGTCCGGGGGTGTCAACAATGTTGATGTGCACACCCTCAAAGTCGATCGCGGTGTTCTTCGCCAGGATCGTAATCCCGCGCTCTTTTTCGAGGTCGTTGGAGTCCATCACCCGTTCGGCAATGTGCTGGTGCGCAGCAAATGTACCGGCCTGATGAAGGAGCTTGTCGACGAGTGTGGTTTTGCCGTGGTCAACGTGGGCGATGATAGCGATGTTGCGTAGTGCGCGAGGCATTTTGAAGTCCTGAGGTCCGGCGATTAGATAATCTGCGATTTTAGCATTGTGCAGCGCAAAAAATCACGTTAAATCACAGGGTTACCGCATAAATATGACAAACGTAGGAGTGGTTTTGGTGCGGGCTCGGTCGTTGGCGGCCGAGGCCGACAAGTTGCCAGCATCACCCTTCGCGGTTTCGCATCCAATCGGCCGTGTTGGCGAAGGACGCGATCAGCCGTTCACGAACGGAAAGTTCGATGCCCACAACCTCCAACGCCTTTGCCATACAAGCCATCCATTGGTCACGCTCGGCTTCACCAATGGCAAACGGCAAGTGCCTTGCGCGCAACCGCGGGTGCCCAAATTCGCTAGTGTATAGCGGCGGGCCGCCCAACCAGCCGGTCAAAAACATATATAACTTATCGCGTGAGGCGGCGAGCGACGCAGGATGGAGCTTACGAATGCCGAAGAAATCAGGGTCTTCGTCCATCTGGTCGTAAAAGGCATCGACCAGACGCCGCACAGTGGCCTCGCCACCGAGCAACTCGTATGGTGTTTGCCCAGTGTTGGTGGGTTCATCAATCGACATAGCGGAATTGTAGGCGCGAATTTTGCGACAACACGTCCTCTATAATTTAAGACATATGAAAAAAACTTTGGCGCTGAAGGTCGACGTTGACACACTTAGAGGGACGCTGATTGGTGTCCCACAGTTGCTAGCGCTGTTTCGGAAACACCAAGTCGGTGCGACGTTTTTGTTCAGCTTGGGACCGGACCACACCGGACGAGCAATCAAACGCGTTTTCCGCAAGGGTTTCTTTTCAAAGGTGAAAAGGACCTCGGTCATCTCGCATTACGGCTTCCCCACCCTGCTTTACGGCACCGCGCTGCCGGGCCCGGATATCGGCAAACGTTGTCCGGCTATCATGCGCCGCACCAAGGATGAAGGATTCGAAGTGGGAATCCACTGCTGGGACCATGTACGCTGGCAAGACGGGGTACAAGCTGCATCTGCCGATTGGACGCGTCGTGAGATGGAGCGCGCACAAAACCGTTTCTGCGATATCTTCAAAGAGCCATCGAAGACCCACGGTGCGGCGGGCTGGCAAATGAATACCCACGCGCTACGTCTCACCCAATTGATGGGGTTTGACTACGCCTCGGATGGCCGCGCACCAGCGGGTCAAGGCGTACCGCACTATCCCGTGGTGAACGCCGAAATTATCGACTGTCCACAACTGCCGACCACGCTACCAACGTTCGACGAGTTAATCGGACTCAACGGCATAACCGAGACCAACGTGGCTGACTCGTTACTGGCACTCACCGGGCCCAATGGCCAAAGCCTGCCGCCGGTGTCCGGGTTTGAGGTTGCCCCCCATGTCTTCACGATGCACGCCGAGCTGGAAGGTATGCGACTACTTCCAGCGCTGGAATCCCTGATTGCCGGCTGGAAAGAGCAGGGTTATGAACTGGTCGCCACCGAAACCATCGTCGCCCGATTGGCGCGCGAACATCTACCCTACTTCGTTGCCGAACAAGGCGAGATTCCCGGGCGATCAGGAACCCTGCTGATGCAGGGCAAACCATTTTTGCCGGAGATACCGGTACTTGCCGAGGCGGCGTAGCGAAGAGGCAGACGCGGCGTCGCACTTTCGTCATCAAACCACTGCATACTAATTTTCATCGTATCCGCAAGTTTTGTAACCCGCGATAGGCAATCCTCAATAGGACCAACATGACCACAACCATTCCTGATTTCGAAGTCGCCGCGAGCGGCAATCAACGCTTCGCCTCGGCCGCTTTCAAGGGGCATCCGTATGTCGTTTACTTTTACCCAAAGGACGACACGCCCGGCTGCACGGTCGAGGGAAGCCAGTTCCGCGACCTGCACGCCGAGTTCAAAAGACTCGGCTACATGGTTTTCGGCGTCTCTCGTGATAGCGTGACGAGCCACGACAAATTTAGGGCGAAGATGAACTTCCCCTTCGACTTGCTCTCTGACAAAGACGAGGTGATGTGCAAACTGTTCGACGTCATCAAGGAGAAGAACATGTACGGCAAGAAGGTGTTTGGTATTGAACGCTCTACCTTCATCATGGGTCGCAACGGCGAAATCGTCCGCGAGTGGCGCGGGGTGAAGGTTGACGGACACGCCGCTGAGGTTTTGGCTGCCGTAAAGAGCTTGGCCGGAATCTAAGCTCCACAATGAGCCCCACAAAAAGGACGCTTTAACATTCGCCAAAAACTTGTGATAGTCTGCCAGTGACGGGTTTGCCTTGGCATTTGCAGCAGACTCGCGCCACAACTTGGCGGCGCAAAATGGCATCACCGAATAGCAGCATCTAGGCACCGCACTGACTTGAACAGACGCACTTTTCCGGAATTCCCAAACGCCTTTGTGAGCGCGACTCTCATGAGGGCGTTTTACTTTTGAAGCCCTTGTGAGTGCGACGCTCATGAGGGCGTTTCACTTTTGAAGTTGTTATTTTGATATCGCTTTTTCGTTCCGCTTCCTGAGTTTTCCTCGTTCTAGTCAAACCTGAGAAAGGTCTACCTCTTGGCTCCTAAACCTGGCAACGCAAAACGCGCCTCCGCAAGCGCATCGGATAAGAACACCAAAATCTTCGTTCTCGATACCAACGTATTGATGCACGATCCGACTTCACTCTTCCGCTTCGAAGAGCATGACGTGTATTTGCCGATGATCACGTTAGAGGAACTGGACAACAACAAAAAAGGCATGACCGAGGTGGCTCGCAATGCGCGCCAAGCGTCGCGCTTTCTCGACGAGATTGTGACGGGTCAAGAGGGTGATATTGATCAGGGCATCAGCCTGAAAGGACGCGGTAACGGGTTGGCGGTCGGGCGCATGCTCCTCCAAACCCGCCCCGTCTCAGTCGAGTTCCCGACCGCACTGCCGGACAGCGGTAAGGCGGATAACCAAATCATCGCCGTCGCACTAGACTTGCAGCACCATAACCCGAAGCGCAGCGTTGTCCTGGTCTCAAAAGACATCAATATGCGCATCAAGGCGCGTGCCATTGGTGTGGCTTCCGAGGATTACTTCAACGACAAGGTGCTTGAGGATACCGACCTCCTCTACACCGGCATGCGTGAGTTGCCGGCAGACTTCTGGGACAAACACGGCAAGGACATGGAGTCGTGGCAGGAACAGGGGCGCACGTTGTACCGCATCAAGGGCCCGCTGGTCGGCTCAATGATCTTGAACGAGTTTGTATTTCAAGACGGCGATAAACCCTTCTACGCGATGGTTCAGGCTGTGGAGGGTAAAACCTGCGTTCTGCGCACACTGAAGGATTACACCCATCAGAAAAACAATGTGTGGGGCATCGTCGCACGTAATCGCGAGCAGAACTTTGCGCTCAATGTGCTGATGGATCCGGAAGTTGATTTTGTCACCCTACTCGGCCAAGCGGGCACCGGCAAGACACTCATGACACTCGCCGCCAGCCTCATGCAGACGCTGGAATACAAGATCTACTCGGAGATCATCATTACGCGGGTCACCGTTCCTGTCGGCGAGGATATTGGCTTCTTGCCAGGCACCGAAGAAGAGAAGATGAACCCGTGGATGGGTGCATTGGAAGACAACCTTGACGTACTCAATGCCTCAGACGAGGAGTCCGGCGATTGGGGGCGTGCGGCAACGCGTGATCTCATCCGTAGCCGCATCAAAGTCAAGTCGCTCAATTTCATGCGCGGTCGAACCTTCCTCAATAAGTTTCTGATCATCGACGAAGCGCAGAACCTGACGCCGAAGCAGATGAAGACGCTCATCACCCGCGCAGGCCCCGGCACCAAAGTTGTTTGCTTGGGCAACATCGCGCAGATCGATACGCCGTATCTCACCGAGGGCTCGTCCGGCCTTACGTATGTGGTCGATCGATTTAAGGGCTGGGCGCACTCCGGTCACATCACCTTGCAGCGTGGCGAGCGCTCAAGACTGGCTGACCACGCGGCAGAGGTTCTTTGATTCCAGCGCTGCACCGGCTGTTTTTGGGGCGCAACGGTGTTGCGGCCGCTTGCGCCTCATTGTTATTGACCTCCACTGTCTCACTCGCCTCGAGCGCGTCAGAGCCGCTCAAAGCGAGCGACCTCGATTCCCCCGGCGCAATCGCACTGCGCAAGTTGTCGAAGGACGTGATCAACGCGCCCAAACCCAAGCGCTTCTCACTGGAAGCACAACGTGAACAAGAACGCTCGGTCGGATCCAATACCGAAGAGATACTTGTGCTCGGTGACCGCGAGACTGAGGACGTCATCAGCAAACGTGTCGGCATGGCGGCGTTTCGCGACCGCCTTGCGCGGGAGCGGCCATCAACACCTAAGGAGAAAATCCAGCGGGCGCTATGTTTTGTTGGCTTGTGTGCGGTTGAGCCTGTTGAAAACACTGCGTTCACGCGGGCTGAACAAGGTACCGACAAGTCCTCGCTAGAACTCAGTAAGCAATTTCGCGGCACGCTTCAATAGTTGTTGACGCTTTTGTTGATCTAAGGCACTCGCCGCGACTCACGCCATCAGTTAAGATGCAAATTGTGGCTTTACTGCAATACACCCGAGCGCCGATACAGGCCTAGCGCAACGCCAAAATAAAAATGACCCGTACCGCCTCCACCGAGATTTGCTGCCAATGAAAAAAGGTTTCTACACCATCATGGCGGCGCAATTCTTTAGTTCGTTGGCTGACAACGCGCTATTCATTGCCGCCATCGCACTCATTCAATTGCTTGAAGGTCCGGCGTGGATGACGCCGATGGTGAAATGGGGCTTCGCCGTTTCATACGTGGTGCTTGCAGCGTTTGTCGGCGCATTCGCGGATTCAATGCCGAAAGGCAAAGTGATGTTTATCACCAACTCCATCAAAATTGTTGGATGTTTTGTCATCTTTTTCTATGACGCCATTCCGTTACCGGGCAATACTGAATTTTGGCTTGTGTTCTACGGCTACATGATTGTTGGTATCGGTGCGGCCATGTACTCACCCGCTAAATACGGAATCCTCACCGAGTTGTTGCCCGCCGATCAATTGGTGAAGGGGAATGGCTGGATTGAGGGCCTTACGGTAGTTTCGATCATCCTCGGCACGGTCCTCGGCGGCGCATTAATCAGCCCGAAAATCTCCGGGATGTTGTTGTCCATCGACATTCCGCACCTCGCATCAGGCGTCGATACCGCGCCGGAGGCAGCAATCTTGGTCATCGCGGTGTTCTACGCCATCGCGGCAATCTTCAACCTAAATATTCCGGATACCGGCGCGCGTTATGCATCACAAGGCCGCAACCCCATCAAACTGATCACCGATTTTTGGCACTGCGTTGATACCTTGTGGCGCGACAAACTCGGCCAGATCTCGCTAGCCGTGACAACACTCTTCTGGGGGGCCGGCGCAACACTGCAACTGATCGTCCTCGAATGGGGCAAACAACAGTTGGGGCTGAGACTTGATCAAGCGTCCATCCTGATGGGCATCACAGCAGTCGGCACCGTGGTTGGCGCGGTGATTGCCGGCAAATTTATGACCCTCAAGACGGCACTCAAAGTATTGCCGTTTGGTGTGGCGATGGGTCTGTTTGTGATGGTGATGCCATTCACCTTCTCGAAGCCGGCGGTGTACACCGTGCTGATCTTAGTCGGCGGTTTGGGCGGTTTCTTTGTCGTACCGATGAATGCGCTACTGCAGCATCGCGGCCACGTATTGCTATCGGCAGGCCACTCGATTGCCGTGCAAAACTTCAATGAGCAGCTCAATATCCTGCTGATGGTCGCGGCGTACTCGATGATGTTGTCATTCAACTGGCATATCAACACCGTCATCGTCATTTTTGGCTCTGTGGTTGCGGTATTGATGGTCGCAATCATGTATTGGAACCGTGTAAACCACCAGCGCAACCCGGGGCTGGACGCCATCATCGGGATTGAAAAACACTAGTATCGACGGGCATCTTCAAGGCTTTTTGCCCCGCGATGGCCGTCTTTATTGGTCTTTCGCCTGCACGCTAACGCCCTCCGCAAATTTGCGTCAGCCCCACTAATTATTAGGCTGTCATTCCGAACGCACGTGAGGAATCTCATCCGGCGGATATACGAAATGCGGCTTCTTGCACCGTCGCAGCTAATCCAGCGGATGAGATTCCTCGTCGCGCAAAATGCGCGCTCTGTCGGAATGACAGTAGTGAGGAAGCATCCGTCAGTTTAGTTGCATACCCGACGCCATCCCCCTACGCCGCCGCGCGAATCCGAATCTCACGCGTCACTTCACCACTGCGAAACTTCGCCAGCAATTCCGCCCAGCGTGTTTTGGCATCAACCGTCAGCCCCACTAATTATTAGGCTGTCATTCCGAACGCACGTGAGGAATCTCATCCGGCGGATATACGAAATGCGGCTTCTTGCACCGTCGCAGCTAATCCAGCGGATGAGATTCCTCGTCGCGCAAAATGCGCGCTCTGTCGGAATGACAGTAGTGAGGAAGCATCCGTCAGTTTAGTTGCATACCCGACGCCATCCCCCTACGCCGCCGCGCGAATCCGAATCTCACGCGTCACTTCACCACTGCGAAACTTCGCCAGCAATTCCGCCCAGCGTGTTTTGGCATCAACCAAGTGTGCATGTTTGACGTGACCAAACCCGCGGATGTGTTCTGGTATCGAGGCCAGATCCACCGCTGTTTCGTAGTTCGCCACCGTCACGTCACGCAGTAACTCATCCACCAGCGCTTCGTAGTCAGCAATCAACTGCCGCTCAGTCTTGCGCTCATCGGCGTAGCCGAACACATCCAGCGCAGTGCCGCGAAGACCTTTGAACTTTGCCAACACACCAAAGGCCGTCATCATCCACGGGCCAAACACTTTCTTACGCGGCTTTCCGGTGGTCGGATCAACTGCTGACATCACCGGCGGTGCCAAATGGAAGGTGAGTTTGTAGTCGCCTTCAAATTGATCGGCGACTTTTTTCTGAAATCCCATATCCGAATACAAACGTGCGACTTCATATTCGTCCTTGTACGCCAACACCTTGAAGTAGTAGCGCGCCACTGCCGCACTCAGGGCCTTTTTGCCTGGGAATTTTTGTGCCTCAGCGTCCGCGACACGTTTCACCAATGCCGCATAACGCTCGGCGTAGGCTGCATTCTGGTAACCAGTCAAAAACGTTTTGCGGCGTCCAACCATCTCTTCGACGGACTCCGATAACTTGTGGATGCCGCTGATGGGCTCGACTGGAAAAGCAACTTTCTTTACCGCTGCAATATCGACGGCAGCGCGTCTACCCCAATCAAAGGCTTGTTTGTTCTTCTCGACAGCCGCCCCGTTTAGCTCGATCGCGCGAAGAATTGATGCTGCAGACACGGGAATCAAGCCGATTTGATAACCATAACCCATCACAAACGGGTTGGTAAAAATAGCGTCTCCCATCAACGCGGTGGTGATGCCGCTGGCGTCGACAAATTCAACCGCCGCCATCGTTTCGCGTAACGTCGCCTCGAGTTCCGTCACGGGGATATGCAGATCCGGCTTCTTGGTGAATTCTCCGGTCGTTGAGACTTCGGCATTCACCACACCACGTGTGAGATTGGCCTGCATTTTGGCAATCGCCTCGTCCGAGGTCGAAACAATCATGTCGCAACCGAGCAACGCGTTAGCTTCACCCGCCGCGATACGCACGGCAAAAATGTCTTCCGGCGATTTAGCGATACGAACGTGTGTGTAAACACTCCCGCCCTTCTGCGCCAAGCCGGTCATATCAAGCACTGCGACACCTTTGTTTTCGAGGTGTGCGGCCATGCCGAGCAAAGCGCCGATGGTCACGACACCTGTGCCACCCACACCCGTCACCAAGATTCCCCAAGGTGCATCAAGCGACGGCAACACCGGCTCGGAGAGTGCGTTAAACACCTCTTGTACCACCGGCTTCTTCTTGCGTAACTGTCCGCCCTCGACAGTCACAAACGAAGGACAAAAGCCCTTCACACATGAAAAATCTTTGTTGCAAGAAGACTGATCGATGGCGCGTTTGCGACCGAATTCGGTCTCCACCGGTATCACCGACAGGCAGTTCGATTTTTTGCCGCAGTCGCCACAACCTTCACAAACCAAATCGTTGATCACCACCCGTTTTTGCGGGTCGGGGAATGTGCCGCGCTTACGGCGACGGCGTTTTTCTGCCGCACATGTTTGGTCGTAGACCAAGATAGTCACCCCGTCGATTTCACGCAATTCACGCTGCACCTTGTCCAAGTCATCACGATGATGCACCGTCACACCGGGCGCAAAGTTCGAAGCGCTCGGATATTTCTCCGGCTCGTCGGTCACCACCACAATCCGACCGACACCTTCGGCGTGAACCTGCTGCGTAATCTGCGGCACGTTGAGCGGGCCGTCCACGGGTTGACCACCGGTCATCGCCACCGCGTCGTTGAACAGAATCTTGTAGGTGATGTTTACCTTCGCCGCCACCGCCGCACGAATGGCCAACAATCCTGAATGAAAATACGTACCGTCACCAAGATTTGCAAACACGTGTTTGGTTTCGGTGAACGGCGCGATACCCGCCCACGGCACACCTTCGCCGCCCATCTGCGTGAAGGTCATGGTCTCTTCAGGACGAATCCATGTTGCCATATAGTGGCAACCGATCCCGGCCAGCGCTTTGGAACCGTCCGGCACACGGGTACTGGTGTTATGCGGACAACCGGAGCAGAAATACGGAATACGCGTCACCTTAGATCGGGGGCGCGCAAGTGCGGCCTCCTTGTCCTCGATAAATTTGAGGCGCGCTTCAACAATTGTCGACGTGTAGAACTTAGCGATTCGTTTGGCGATCACCCTCGCGATCATCGCCGGTGTCAGTTCCCCCGCTGCCGGTAACAACCACGGACTGCGGTGGGTTTCCCACTCGCCGTGTTCGTCGTATTTACCCACCACGCGTGGCCGAACGTCATCCCGCCAGTTATACAGTTGCTCTTTGAGCTGGTATTCGATCAGTTGGCGCTTTTCTTCCACCACCAGTACCTCGTCAAGTCCGCTGGCAAATTCGCGGACTGCGGTCGGCTCGAGTGGCCACGGCATTGCTACTTTCATCACCCGCAGCCCTATTTCAGCCGCATGGCGCGCATCGATACCCAAATCTTCCAGCGCCTGCATCGTATCAAGATAACTTTTCCCGGAAGCGATGATGCCGAGCTTTGGTTCGCGAGAATCGATGGTCACTCGATTGAGCTTGTTCACACGCGCATAGGCGAGTGCTGCGTATATCTTGTCGTGCTGTAGACGTAGTTCCTGTTCGAGCGGCACGTCCGGCCAACGAATGTGCACGCCGCCTGAAGAAAGATCGATATCGTCCGGCAACACCACTCTTGGCGAATCAATGTCCAGATTCACGGAAGCAGATGCGTCCACCGTATCCGAGACACATTTCAGGGCAACGTAGCAACCGGAGTAACGCGACATGGCAAAACCGTGCAATCCCAACTCTATGATGTCGGCTACTCCGGTCGGGTAAAGCACCGGGATCATCGCGGCATCAAAGGCGTGTTCAGACTGGTGGGGCAACGTTGACGACTTACAGGCGTGATCATCCCCGGCAATCAGCAACACCCCGCCGTATTTGGATGTACCAGCCGCATTGGCGTGTTTAAACACATCCCCCGAGCGATCCACCCCCGGACCTTTGCCATACCACATGCCAAACACACCGTCGTACTTTGCGCCGGCGAAAAGCCCGACCTGCTGTGAACCCCAGACAGCCGTTGCAGCAAGCTCTTCATTTACACCCGGCGTGAAAAAAACGTGTTTCTCTTTGAGGAATTTTTTTGCTTTCCACAGGGCTTGATCGTATGCGCCGAGTGGTGAACCGCGATACCCCGAAATGAACCCCGCGGTGTTAAGGCCAGCGGCGAGATCACGCTGGCGCTGAATCATCGGCAGCCGCACCAGTGCCTGGGTGCCGGTCAGGTAGACACGGCCATGGTCAAGCAGGTATTTGTCATCGAGGGTGGTAGTGGCGACTGAGGCTGAGGCGGAAGATGCGGCCGCCTCGGTCAGCCCGGCAGCAGGGGATGGAACAGCGGACATCGACGAACTCCTCAAATCGTGTTTTCGGTGGCTTTCGTGGCGGATCGATGATTTTTGGCAAGATTTTTTAGTCTGATGCCAAAGCTTGACCCAAACCCAGCCTCTGGGCGTGATTGTGTCACAGCCAAAACGGGCGGGCGAAGTTTACCCGATTTCAACCATCCGCTAAGGAGGATTTTCAATAACCAGCCACAACCGCAATCGGAGAGATGCGCGTGCCGAGCAGAAGGGCATCAAGGAAGCGTGATGGTAAACAAAATCTGCTGTAGCGGCGCAATACGCTTGCCAAATACTTTGCCGTCCCTCGCACATACGTAGACTTCCTGAGGCGTGTAAAACTTGCAGTACATTGCCCCGAATAAATACCCGGCGGGATTGGGCGGGTAAAGCAATGCCGGATAACGCTCTTCCAATTCGCTCATGGCGCGCTCCTCGCGCGCAAAGTCGGCACGGAAATCAACGGCGTCGACGCGTTTAACCGGACACACGTCCGCCAGCATGCGCGTCGCCGCAGTCCCCGGTGCCCCCACCTTCTCAAAGCGTTCGACCACCGGTTGGCAGCTTGCGGGATCGATCAACGCGAGTCCGTAGGCGCGCAACTGTCGGCTAAGCGCATTACGCCACTCGGCATTTGCCGGGTCCGCAAAGCCAAGCTCGCGTCGTTCCAGCACCGCAAACATCGGTCCGTCGTGTGCTTGAATTTGCCTGTTGAGCACCTTGCCGATGTAACGATCCGGTCGGGTGTTTTCGTAGCCATCAAGATTGAGAAAGCGCGCGGTCGGATCGAGCTGTGGGACAAGCCCCGACCATGAACGTCGATCACCGTAGGCAAGTGACACATACATCCCGCCAGGTTGGTTATACGCGGCGGGGAGCGAGACTTGTGACCACGGACCAATGTGCGCCTCACGATCCCACCTGGGGAGCGGACTCACAATAAGCGTCGCCAACAGCTGGACAAATGCAACCAATGCCAGCGCGGCGACCGCCGACGAAAGTTGGTCGGTTATCTGCCGCAGCAGAATAAAAATGCCCACCGGCACAAGCAGATGCAGCGGCAGCGCATAACGCCCATTGCCGATCGTCAATATCCACGCAAGATAACCCACCATGACAAACGCAACAATCTGCAAATCCACGCGCCCCATCGTCCGCTGGTTGCCAACTTGACTTTCCAGTCTCGAGGCATTGCTTTGCATCAGCCTGGGTTTCACAATCCGCCAGACAAGCAACGCCAGCACCAGCGCAAAACACAGGTAACGTGGATCAATCACCGTAATTTCGGCGCTGACAAACGGCGCGTCCTCCAGCATTCGCACCGGAGCCAACACAATCGAGCTCCAGTCCCACGTTTTGAATCGGTGATTCACCACGGCGTGCGGGGCGTACAAGGCAGATTGAAACCACGGATTAAAGAAAGGAAAAAACGGATTCCCCGTTTCGACAAACACTCGCCAGTAATGCACTACCCCGCCGGCGATTAATCCGATCGCGGTACCCAAAAGGTATGACCCAATCAAGCGAAGTTTTGAGCGGCTGAAAAAAAACGCGGGTAGGGCGAACCCAACAACAATGCCTGCCGCCAAAAATGCCATCGGCAATTTCCAGAGAAATGCGGTAGTCAGGAGCGCCGCGCCAGCTCCGGCATCAACAAGTCCGGCTTTGCGCGGCGTGGTACTTACCCTTTGGGCATCGTGGCGCAGCAGAAAATACACGCCCCATAATGCCGGCACGGTCGCCACCATCTCGGACAAACTAGTGCCAAGGCCGGCGATAAACAGCGGGTGGAGTCCGGCGACGGCGACAACCAACAAAACAACACCAATGCGCAACTCAATCGGTTCGCCCCTTGTCAGCAACTTGCAAATTTCGGCAACAGCAATCAGCGACGCGCCTTGCAACACGCCAAGCAACGCCGCGCCAATGGCCGAGGACATCCCGCTCGCTACGACTGCGTAGAACGGCAGGAACGGTATCGGGTTGATGTAGCTCTGGATGTTTGCCGCAAAGATATCCAAGAACAATCGGTCGTGGATAAAGGCGTGAGCGACATAAACGTGATAGTTGAGTTGATCCCAGTTGACATCCTTCCCCGGCGCGGCTGCGGCCCATGCGCAGCAAATCAGCATGGTGAGATAGATCAGCCGCCAGCAGGCAGACTCATTGCGTTCGAGCAGCTCAACAGCCGGGCTCAAAATGGCATTACCTGAGGGTTGAAAGCGCTCAATCAAGTCCCGCTCAAGTCTCGCATTGGATTATTGTCAGCGAAGAAAATCTTTACATTCCTATCTTTGCGTTCCTATATCAATCAGCGCGTATCCACATCTGCGGGAAAATGCTCAAGCGAATCCAGTACTGAATCGCCCGTATGCGCCGCATCACTTCTTCAGGCTGCTTGGTAGTGGTAGGTCCGCTAACAATTGCATGTGCAGATTTTCTGCACAATAGCAATCAATGGAGTTTACCGTGAATCAACTGTCCTCCGTTGGTCACATCAGCCTCCGCAATACACCGTGCTGCTAAACTGGGCGCTCTATAACCGCTTGCCTTTATGTGGGCGATACCCTCATGCCACGATTGCTACCATTGCCACGATCACCACGATTTGCCCATATTGTTTTGTCTATCGCGATGCTTAGCGCGACTGGTTGCTCAGTCCTCGACCCCAACCGCATCCTCACCCGCACAAGTGTGGCACCTCCCATACCGGTGACCCCGGTTCCCATGCCAGAGGATAATTTCCGACAGGCTGCAATTGATTTTGTCTGGACGACCGTTAATGAGCGTTATTACGACCCAAAGCTGAACGGCGTTGACTGGAAGGCGGTACGCACAAAGTATGAACCACAACTACTCAACACCAAAACGGATGATGAGTTTTGGGAGCTACTCGACAAGATGACCGGCGAGTTAAAGGATTCGCATACTCGCATCCACTCACCGAAGCTGGTGCAGCAGCAACGAAACAACGAATCACACAGCCTTGGTCTGGGGTTTATCGAGCTAGACGATACGATTGTGGTGACTTCTGTTCATCCCCAGTCAGATGCATGGTGGGCGGGCGTTCGCGTCGGCATGACAATCCGTGCCATCGAGGGCGAAGCCGCCCTCCCCCTTTATCGTAAGTTGGTCGCCGAATCGCGCAACACCTCGACTCCCTGGGCACGCGCCCGTGGCGCGGTTCGCAAAATCAACGCTGGCGATATCGGTAGTGAGGTTTCGATGGAATTCGTTCGGTCGGACGGCGCGAGCCTGGATGTACGCATGAAACGGCGCAAATTCGCCGCGCTACCAGACTTCACGCCGCGCGTACTGCCGTCCGGCTTCGGCTACATTCGTTTTTCTAACTTCCTCGGCAATCTTCAGAGTGGCATCGTTGCCGAAATTGAAAAGATGAAGGACACACCGGGAATGATCATTGACTTGCGCAATAACGGTGGCGGCTTGGGCGATATGTCGGCTAATCTGCTATCGCGTTTCTTCAAGGACAAACAAACCGGGATGAAGACATTGACCCGCAGCGGCAAACCAATTTCTATTTTCTTCTATCCCCTTACTAGGATGGAAGAAGAGATCGACGGCATCGGCGACAAAGCTTACACCAAACCTGTGGTCGTGTTGACCAACGAAAGTTCAGCATCGGCTGCCGAAATCTTCTCCAGCATGATGAAAGAAAGCAAACGCGCGACCTTGATCGGCCAGCGCACCTGCGGCTGCCTGCTGGGTTATTTCGGCTTGGCGGATGTACCCGGAGGCGCACAGATGGCCTACAGCGAAATCGGCTTCGTCACGAAGACGGGCGGACGCGTTGAAGGTGATGGTGTTATACCCGACATCGAAGTCAAAATGACGCGCGAAGACTATCTGTTGAATCGTGATCGTGTATTGGAGCGCGCCGTGGCTTTGCTGACCGAAAAAACTGCGCCTGACAGCAAGCCACCGCCCACGTAGGCGTTTAGTTGGAACATTTCCCGTCTGCTCCAAAGCGCGAGCAAGCTCTAAATAAGTTCATTTCAGAGCCAGACTAGCCTGAACATTTCATGGAAGCGCGTTCGAAAGCGGGCGAGTAGGTGAACAGGCGAGCGATTTTTTGCCTGACCGACCACAGCATAGCGGGATATGCTTCGGCAGCAAGGTGGAACATTGCCGTCGAATCGCCCGCGAGCGAACCTGCCGCCCGCATCCACAGCAAGAGAGAAACGAGCCTAATTGGTTTGCCCATCGCCCACAGGCAACCTCCTGCTAAGCAACCGGCGACCCATGAAATATTCAGGCTAGGCGTGATCACAGAGATTTCGACGCTGCATCGCTTGATATGTCGGGACAATTTTTTGTGTGAGCCATGACCTCTGGCGACAAAACGCAATTGTTGAGAGTTTCCTCAAGTAAACCGAAATGGTGCCGAAATCACCGGTACGTCGCTGCTTTGCCGATTTGACCGGTGATTCATACTTCGTTTTGTCGCGTCGCCGCACACAGGTGCTGCCGACGATTCAAAGCACTGCGAGGCGGGTGTAATCCGGCCAGCCTATCGTTGATGAATCGTCGAAACGTAAAGCAGCACAACGCGCACCACAGTCAAGCAAGGGTAGAAATCGGCTTAAGCGGCTAAAGGCTGTCAGCGCGACTCAGAGGGCACCGGTGACGGTGCCCTTTGTCTTTAGCGCATGAGCAACAGGGCATCACGCACATGCCACTCTGACCGCTCTGCAACAGCTCATGGCCCCTTTCGAACAAGGGGCACCCGAAGGCGGCGAACGGGGGATTTTTGACATGTCTTTTACCTTGCGCTCCTGCAATGAATGGCAAAGCCAAGCAAAGTAAGTTCGCTTTGAGAAAATCCGACGCCAACGGGGGTCATTCAGTCGTCGTCACGTCCGCGCAGAAACGATACGCAACGATATGCGCCGGTGCCAGCCTACAGCCAATCTCCAGCATGCGCTCGCCGGGCTTCAACCTGCATGCCGCAACCTCGGCAGCGGACTGCGAGCCGGATGACCAGACCAAACCAAACAACGGCCGCATCGCCGAGGAAATCCCCATACGCAACGCCTCTCCCTGTAGGTTAGAAAATTATTCGCGATCTCGCAGTTAACGGATGATCAGATCATCCACCGCGACAAACGAATTGACTTCCTGTCTGGTGCGGTAGCCTAGCATGGGCAGTGGCGCAGGGTTGGTTGAGGTCAACCAACCGGCACCGACGGGATGCCGCAGGAGGGGCCGAATTACTGCGGCGATGTGCGAGCCATCACATCACCGCCACGACACTACGCACTAATCTCGCAAGGCACATTGCCAGCACACAGAACAACACATCAAACCGCTGCTCGCAGCCGCGCACAGCAGGCAGCACGCAGTTTGAAACAGATGCAAGAAGATGCCGACTGTCCTTAATTCAGTATTCATTCATTTGCAACTAGATTGCATAACTGGTCCTATCTATGTAAAATCTCACACAATTTTCGAGCAGCCCACGCGTGGCGTTGGTGCCGCAATGAGGGCGGGAGTCGCGTCGGTCCCAACGCACTCTCACTACTCGAACGCATTTGCCAAGTGCTGACATCAGTCTGCGCGACCGTTTGCCGAAACACCCGCTCCTCTTTCCTGTTCTCCACAGCCCCGCGACTTCCCATGTCTGATCATTCCATGAAGAAAAACCACACCCGTGCGGTGCCGATGCTCTGTACTGCAACACTATTGGCCGTGCCTGCAATTGCGCAGCAGCCGAGCCCCGCAGTGCAACCGGAAACGTTGACAATCACCGCCACGCGGCAGGCGTACCAAGGCGACTTCAAGCGCTTGGAAACGCCGCAGGCCGAACAGACAATCGACGCGGAGACCTTGCGTGCCTCAGGTGCCGTTGATCTCAATCAGGCCTTGGCCCTGTCAGCTACAGTGGCCCGGCAAAACAACTTCGGTGGGTTGTGGAATGCGTTCGCAATTCGCGGCTTCGTTGGCGATGAAAATCTGCCCAGCAACTATTTGGTCAACGGCTTCAACGCCGGCCGTGGCTTCGGCGGTCCCCGTGATTTGTCGGGCATCGAGTCAGTTGAAGTACTGAAAGGACCGCGTGCAGCGTTGTTCGGGCGCGGTGAACCAGGCGGCACAGTCAATCTAGTCACCAAACGCCCCACCTTCAAGACCGCCGGCGAGTTTCGGCTATCTGCCGGCAGTTTTGATACCTATCGCGCCGACGCTGATTGGACCGCGCCGCTGTCCGATAACGTAGCCGTCCGCTTCGTCGGCTACACAGAAGACGCAGGCAGCTTCCGCAATACCGTCGAAACCAGCAAACACGGTGCCAGTCCGTCGATCGCCTGGCGCATCAGCCCGCAAAGCAATCTAGTCTATGAGCTGGAGTACAGCCAGCAAAAGATCCCGTTCGACCGCGGTGTTCTCGCGCTCAATGGTCAGCTGGGGCGGATTCCCGAGAGCCGTTTTCTCGGCGAGCCGGGCGATGGGCCGCTGAAGGCAGATGTGCAGGGCCACCAACTTGAGTTCCAGCACGATTTCAACAAAGATTGGAGTGCGCTGCTGGGCATAACCAAACGCAAGACCTCGCTGGAGGGCTTTTCCACCGAGGCCGAGCTGGCGACCAACCGCCAGCGTCTGCTGGTGGACGGCCAGACGCTGACACGCCAGCGCCGCTTTCGTGACTACGATGCCGACTATCAGGTGGTACGTGCCGAAATCAATGGCCGCTTCAAATGGGGCGGGCTTCAGCACCGCGTGATCTTCGGTTTGGATTCCGACCGTTTCGAAAACGACCAAGTGTTCCTGCGTGCGCGCGCCCCGGCTCTGGCGAGCAACCCAACCTTGGCGCAGCAACAGGCAATCAACATCTTCAACCCGGTCTATGGCAGCTACACCCTACCCACGCCGACCCCGCTAACCAACCGCGTGGAAACGCAGCAATCGTCAGGCTTCTTTTTGCAGGACCAGATCAACCTGAGCGACCGTGTGCAACTGCGGGTCGGTGCGCGCTACGACGACTACAAACAAACACTAAACAACCGGGCCAACGGCCAGGTCCTGACGCAAAAGGAAACGCGCGTCAGCCCGCAACTGGGTCTTGTCTTCCGCGCCGATCCGTCGCTGTCACTGTACGCCACCTACGGCGAAAACTTCCGCCCGCTTTCGGGGGTGGATGCACGCGGCAATGGCTTCACGCCGAATCAATCCACCGCGCTTGAAGCCGGTGCCAAGTTTTCAGTTGGCGGCATCGACGGTACGGTGGCCTTGTTCCAAGTTCGGCAGAAGAACATCCTCGTTGCGGATGACCCCAGCGCGCTCACATTGGCGGCCATTGGCCAAGCGAAAAGCCGTGGCATCGAAATTGATTTGCAGGGTGAAATCGCTAACGGATACAGCATTTGGGCTTCGTATGCGTATGTCGACGCAAAAACCACCAACACCTTCAACGACGCCAACTTCGGCGTCCCCGTGCCGGCGGGCACACCGCTGCTCAACGTGCCCAAGCAAAGCCTGAGCCTGCAGCTGGTGAAGTCGATGACGCTGGCTGGCCGCAGCCTGCAGCTGGGTGGCGGCGTGGTGCACGTGGGCAAGCGCTCCGGGGAATTCACGACCAACTTCAAACTACCGGCCTATACGCTGGCTCGTGCTTTTGCCGCGTATGAAGTCACAAAGACGACAACCCTGCGACTCGACGTAGACAACATATTCGACGAAACCTATTACACCAATTCGTTCTCGACGCTGTGGGTGCAACCCGGCACACCACGCAGCGTGCGGCTGTCCGCTACGTTCAAGTTTTGACGTGGCGCGCCAGGTCAAGTTACAGGCAGAGCAACTCCGCGTACTGCGCGGTGGCAGGGAAGTACTGTCGGGCGTGAGCTTTGAAGTTGCCGGCGGTGAGGTGTACGGGCTGCTCGGCGGCAACGGCGCCGGCAAATCAACGACGCTTTCCACCTTCCTTGGCTTTCTGCCGGCATCCGGCGGTCGGGTGATCGTCAACACGCGCGATGTTGGCAGCGACGTGGCGGCCGCCCGCCGTGCGATGGCCTACCTCCCTGAAGCCGCGTCAATGTACGAACATCTCGATGCGCGCGAGAACCTCCACTACTTTCTGCAACTGGCCGGTGTGGGCCGTGGTGAATCCGAGATCGACGCAGCGTTGGACCGTGTGTCGCTGGCCGGTGAGGCGCGCGGGATCAAGCTGCGCGGGTACTCCAAAGGTATGCGGCAGAAAGTGGCAATCGCGTTGGCAATCTTGCGTGATACAGACATTCTTTTGCTCGACGAGCCAACTTCGGGGCTGGACCCCACCGCCATCGATGAATTTCATGACCTGGTGCGTGGCCTTGCCGACGCCGGCAAGGCCATCCTGATGGTGACACACGACGTGTACGGCGCGTGCCAGGTGGCGGACCGCATCGGTTTGCTCCGTGGCGGCAAACTGGTGGATCAGTTCGCAGCACCTGCCGGTGGTCGCATTGAGACAGAAACCGTCCACCGCGCCTTTTCCGCCAAGACCAATCCGTGAAACGCGTGCTCATTATCGCCGCCGCCGAATGGCGTTACTGGCTGCGTTCACGATTGGCGCTGGGCGGAGCATTGCTCATCACCGCGCTGTTGGTAGCCACCACGGTGCTCACCACGCTGCGTATGCAGAGCGAAACAGCGGAGCGCACACAACATCAGGCCAAAGCCGAAACGGCCTTCTTGACGCAGCCCGATCGCCACCCGCATCGCATGGTGCATTACGGGCACTACGTATTCCGCACCCCGGCACCGCTCGCACTCTTCGACCCCGGTCTGGACCCAGTCACTGGCCAGTCCATCTTTCTTGAAGGCCATCGCCAGAACACAGCCATGTTCGCCGCCTCGGGAGCCAGCGCCGATCTGGGCGGCTTGAGCTGGCTGAGCCCCGCCATGGTGTATCAGCTGTTTGCGCCGCTGCTGGTGATCCTGCTGGGACATGGTCTGGTCGCGCGTGAACGCGAGGCCACCACGCTCGCGACGCTGCTCGCCCAAGGCACGCCGGGTCGGGTGGTGCTGGCCGGCAAGGCACTCGCGCTGTTGTCGTTTGTGGTGGTCTTGCTCTTGCCCCTCGCACTTGGTGCGGGCTTTGCGGTGTTGAATGGTGAACAGCTCTTGGCCGCTGGGGCCTTGATGATTGCGTATCTGTTGTACCTCGTCATCTGGGGCGCGCTGGCGTTGCTGGCCTCAGCATTCATCAGCAACCGCGCCGCCGTACTGGCCACACTCGCCACGCTGTGGATCGCGCTGACGCTGGTGCTGCCTGCCGTGGCCGTCAGCTCGGCGGCGAATGCCGCGCCCATGGCAGGCAAGCTGGAAGACGATCTGGCGATGCTAACCGAGCTGCGCAAACTCGGTGACGGTCACAACGCGAATGACCCGGCCTTTGCCCAACTGCGTGCCGACCTACTCGCCAAACACGGTGTGCAACGCGTCGAAGACTTGCCGGTCAACCTGCGCGGCGTCGTGGCACAGGCCAGCGAACAGAAGCTGACCGATACATTGAACAGCTATGCCCGTGCCCGCATGGCGGCAGAAACCCGGCAGGCGGCGGCATTGTCGGTATACGGGTGGCTCACGCCCCTACTCGCCGTGGCCGAAGCGTCGCGGGCGGTGTCCGGTACCGATCTGACGCATCACCACCGCTTCCTGCGCGAAGCTGAAGACCTGCGTTACGCCTTCGTCCAGGGCCTGAACCAAATTCATGCGGAGAAGCTTGCCTACGCCGACGACATCAGGCGCAGCAGCGACCCCGCGGCCGAGCGCCGCACACGTGTGGACGCGGCAAACTGGCAGTTGCTGGAACGCTTTCGCTTTCAGCCCGATGCTGCCGGCTCACGTATTCAGCAAGCCCGCCCCCAATGGCTGATGCTCGGCGTCTGGAGCGCCCTGTTGATGATGGCGGCGTTCTGGCTCGGTGGTAGGCTCAAGCCATGATTGGATTACCTTCGTCTGCAAACGGGTGGTCTGCCATCCGGCGCGAAGCGGCCTTTCTGGCGCGGGATCGCTCTGTGCTCGCGTGGTGGTTAGTAGTGTTGTGTCTGTCGGTATTGGCGGTGTCGGCGGGGTGGGCTGAAGTGCGCCAGCAAAACGCGACGATAACGAGGTTATTGGAAGCCGACGCCGCCGATCGCTCGGCGGTGCTGAAGACACAAAGTGACTGGGGCGGCACCGCCTACAGCAGCTTTCACCTGACCTACGATGCGCCATCGAACTTTGCTTTTGCCGCGTTGGGTCGTCGCGACGACACGCCGTGGAAACACCGCGTGCGCATGCTGGCGCTGGAAGGACAGATCCATGAGCGTGATGCCGGGCATCCGGTGCTCGCGTTGATCGGTCGCTTTGACTTTGCCTTTCTGGCGGCATTTGTCCTGCCGCTGGTGCTGATCGTGCTGTTGCACGACCTTCGCGCACGAGAAAGAGTGGCGGGACGCCACGACTTGCTGGTCGCTACCGCAGGGCGTGCCGAACGCCTATGGCAGATGCGCGCCGCATTGCGCGCTGGCGGCGTATTCATCTGCGCCGCAATCCCGTTGCTTGTCGCAGGTGTGATGGCAAACGCCGCCGCAGCGACTTTGCTGGCAGCCACCGGCGTGCTGCTGGTGTACCTGCTGGCCTGGACAATCCTGTGCACACGGCTGGCCGCCTCGCAGCGGTCAGGCGAAGTGATCCTCGCCACGTTGATGACAATTTGGATCTTCGTCGGCGTGATCATCCCCGCGGCCGGCCGCATGGTGATCGACCGCGCGGTCCCCGTGCCGTCGGGTGCGGACATCACTATGACCCAGCGCGAGGCGGTGAACGACGCCTGGGACCTGCCCAAGGCTGCGACGATGGACGCGTTCGTCGAACGCCATCTGCAATGGGCTGCCTACGCCGCCGTCGAGCGCCCGTTTGAGTGGAAGTGGTACTACGCTTTCCAGCAGGTGGGTGACCAGAAGGCACAAACGCTGTCGGAGGCCTATACTGCGGGCCGCAGGGAGCGTGACCGGCTGGCCGGTCGGCTGGCCGTCATTGCACCGCCGGTGCTGCTGGAACGCTCGCTGCAGATGCTGGCGGGGACCGACCTGCGGGCATCGCTGGCCTACGAGGCCAGGGTGCGCGCTTTTCATGCGTCGCTGCGCGAGTTCTATTACCCGAAACTGTTTCTCGACGAACCCTTTGAACGCGCGGCGCTGGATTCCATGCCGCAATTTGACTCGCAGCCGCCCAAATAATATGTGCTGCTTTACCGCGATGGTGTGTTTGCCATCGCATCACCGATTCGCGCCAGATTGTGTTCGGGCGCGGCACAAATCAGCTTTTTCAAGATGCCAATTTGTTCCATGGCATGGCTTTGGGTGATGCTGGTGAGAACGTGCAGGCTCACCAAAATGAAGAGCGCAGCCCCTCCATCGCCACACGTTCGACAAGGCTGGGAAGACCTCAATAACCACAGCCAACTGCGCCATGACATCGCCTACCAGACCGCTGTCGGAGGCGACGACGATGTTAAGTTATGCCCGGCAGGAACGGCGAGATTGTTAGAAGTGCCGCCCCCTTTCAGACAGTACGAGAGAACTTATGTTTGCCGAATTGAGGCCGTATTACCTGTTAACTCACCGCTTTCCCAGTAGTGTGGATCGGATAACCTTTCAACACTCAATCTTAGCTTGCTTGTTTCTTCCTCACTTTTGACCAACTTGATCTTGGGAAAACAAAATGTCAGCCGTTCTTACCTCCCTGTCTGCCGCCACCAAGCCGCAAACCCGTCCGGCATCACCTTCATTGATTGGATTCTTTCAGTACCATGGTGCTTGGGCACCTGGCGTCAAGCTATTTCGCCGAATCGACTTTACAAGTAAAGCGGTACTCGTCTCCCTGACATTCCTCCTCCCCATCGTATTTCTCGCTTACTCCTACGTAAGCGCTAAACAGGAAGTGATCAATGTTGCAGCGCAAGAGCGCGTTGGTGTTGCCTATATTAAGGAATTGATCCCACTATTAAAACTGGCACAGTCTAACCGTATGACTGCAACCGCCGCTGCGCGCGGCGCAGTTTCGCCCGACGCTGCCGTGCTCGCCAGGCAATACGACGAGCAGCAAAAGAAGCTAGCAGACGTCGAAGGCAAGCTCGGTGTCAGCTTGGAGACCAATGTCGTTTACAACGCCTACCTTCAGGCCGCCTCAGCCGCAAAGTCGACAAGCGGCGCGCCTGACACCGTCTTCGCCGCGCACACCGCGAGCGTTGACGCAATTCTGACGATCCTCGACAAAGTCCTCGATACGTCCGGTCTGGCGCTGGATCCTGCGATTGAAACCTACTACCTGATGGATACTGCGACGAACCGCTCCACAACACTGGTCGAGGCCATGGCCAAAATGCGTGGCGTGGGCAACGTAGTTTTGGCTACCGGCGAGATGACACCGGCGCAGGTTGCAGTGCTGCATCAGAACTTCCCGCTCGCGAGTTACCACAAGAAGGCGTTCGACTTTAACCTCGGAAAAGTGCTCAAGGCCCGCCCGGAACTGAAGACCGCAATTGAGCACGAAGCCGCAAGCCGGGCGTTGCGCGCCTACTTGGATGACATCGAAAAAACCTTCCTCAAAGGCGAGCTCCTCAAGGTCGACCGCGCCGCATTTGTGAACGCCGCGAACCGTGCCATCGACGCGCAGTTTGAGGTCAACGCCAAGCTGCTGGGAATACTAGATCAATTGCTGTCGGAGCGCGTAAAGGAGACCGCATCAGAGCGTAACGCGGCCTTGATCATTCTCTCCTTTACACTGCTGCTAGCGTTATACCTGTTCCGCTCATTTCACCTTGTGACCCAGGGCGGGCTACGCGAAGTACAGCGTCATCTTGAGTCAATGGCCGCCGGCGACCTTACAAAATCGCCCAACCCTTGGGGCAGCGATGAAGCCGCGCGCCTCATGATCTCACTCAGCAATATGCAGCATTCGTTGCGGGGTATCGTCTCACAGGTACGCCGGTCGGCTGACTCGATCGTAGAAGCCTCCACCCAGATCGCTTCGGCGTCTGCGGATCTTTCTTCCCGCACTGAACAGACCGCTGCAAACTTAGAAGAAAGCGCCGCCTCCGTCGAACAGGTATCTGCCACCGTCCGCAGCTCGGCTGACAACGCCCAGCAGGCGGCATCACTTGCCCATTCGAATACCAAGATTGCGGAACGTGGCGGCGAGGTTATTTCCCGGGTGGTGACCACCATGGAAGCAATCAACACCTCGTCGTCCAAAATCAGCGAGATTATCGGCACCATCGACGGCATCGCCTTCCAAACCAACATCCTCGCGCTCAACGCTGCGGTGGAAGCTGCTCGCGCCGGTGAACAAGGCCGTGGCTTTGCTGTGGTTGCTTCAGAAGTCCGCAGTCTCGCACAGCGCAGCGCCGATGCTGCCAAAGAAATCAAGGTATTGATCTCCGGCAGTGTGGAACAGGTTCATGTTGGCACCGACGTGGTGCGCAGTGCCGGTGATACGATGGCCGAGATCGTGACCAGTGCAAAACGCATGGGCAGCCTGTTGGGCGAAATCTCAACGTCGGCAACCGAACAAAGCTCCGGTATTGCACAAGTCAATACGTCCGTGCAGGAGCTCGACCGCATGACCCAACAAAACGCCGCGCTGGTGGAAGAAACCGCCGCCGCCGCCGGTAGCTTGAACCAGCAAGCGCATGGCTTGGCCGAGGAAGTATCGCGGTTCAGGCTACCGTAAATGATGTGTGCGGAGATCGCCAAGCTGCATGATCCTCGCAAAAACGATGGCCCAAACAATGCACCCACCGGGTGCATTGTTGTTTCTGGCGGGCAGTGCGTTGGGTACTGCCTGGCGGGCCAATCAATATGGGCGACAGCAAATGAAAATACTCGTACTCAGCGTCGGTGGAACCGGCGGCTACTTCGACTGGCGTCTCAGCCAATCCGACGCGGAGTCGCATTACTGGTGCGGCCCAAACGTGTCATGGCAGCATGCTTTCGTCGTAAGCAACAAAAAGCTACCGCCGTTCGATACCTTACCCCCTAAATAAACCGCCTAAACAACCCCCTAAAAGGTCGTCGGAATTTGGTGTTGAATTGACGAAAATGTCTGAAACTATCCGCCAAAAAACGAATTTAGAAGTCTGAGAAACAGCGTCAGAAAACTTAAGTTTGCCGAATTGAGGCCGTATTGTCTGTTAACTCACCGCTTTCACAACAGTGTGGATCAGATAACCTTTCAACACGCAATCTTAGCTTGCTTCTTTCTTCGTCACTTTTGACCAACTTGATCTTGGGAAAACAAAATGTCAGCCGTTCTTAAGTCCCCGTCTGCCGCCACCAAGCCACAAACCCGTCCGGCACCACCTTCATTGATTGGATTCTTTCAGCACCATGGTGCGTGGGCACCTGGCGTGAAATTGTTCCGCCGCATCGACTTCAAATCCAAGGCCATGTTGATTTTGTCTGTGCTGCTGATTCCGCTGGCGATTCTGTCGACAGATAGTTGGAACCATTACGCCGACAACATCAGCCTGTTGAAGAAGGAGCGTGCCGGCGTTGAAGCAATGGTTAAGCTCGTGCCAGTGATGCAGGGGGTATTGGAAACACGCAACGCAACCCGCGCACTGCTTGGTGGATATCGGAGCGAGACCGACTACCAACTCGCCCGAACTGCCACAGATCAGGCGCTCGCCCAGTTCAAGACCGCTCTCGAAACATCGGGTGACCCGCTAGGGCTCAGGCCATCACTAGATAAACTGGCGGGCGATTGGGCGGCGACGGCGTCCTCGCAGAACGGGGTAGACGCAAGCGGAAGAACTGTTTTTGGCAGCGTCGCGAAGAGTTCGGTGGACTTGATAAACAAACTCTCGGATGATTCCGCGCTTACGCTTGACCCCGAAATAGACTCGTTATACCTCGTAAACGCCGTGATCTTGACCCTTCCAAAGGTTTGGGAAGACGCGGGGCAACTTTGGGGATGGGGTACATTCGCCAGTTCTAAGGGAGGACTGGATGCCAAGAATCTAGAAAAATTCAATGTGTGGGCTGCTCGCGTCGAATCCGGTGCAGAAGATGCCGCTGGTTTCTTTAATCGAGCCATGACCGCCAATCCGGGCCTCAAGTCCAAGATTGACCTTAAGCCTTTGACCGACCTTCAGGAGTTCCGGAAACGCGCCGAAAAGGCTGCCGCCGGAGGCAGTACGGACGCAACCGCCTTCTATGCAGATGGCAAGGCGATGGCGGCGTCGGTTGCCGGGATGTATAAGCAAGCCCTGCCGACGCTTGATCAAATACTCGCAGACCGATACGAGCAAGCCAAAGCCAGCCGGAATATTCGCAGCGCGATTGTTGTGTTTGCCCTCCTCCTATCGGGATATCTCCTCTACTCCTTTTTCCTCGTCATGAGCGGTGGCCTGCGAGAGGTTCAACGTCATTTGGAAGCCATGGCAGATGGCGACCTTACAAAATCGCCCAACCCTTGGGGCAGCGATGAAGCCGCGCGCCTCATGATCTCACTCAGCAATATGCAGCATTCGTTGCGGGGTATCGTCTCACAGGTACGCCGGTCGGCTGACTCGATCGTAGAAGCCTCCACCCAGATCGCTTCGGCGTCTGCGGATCTTTCTTCCCGCACTGAACAGACCGCTGCAAACTTAGAAGAAAGCGCCGCCTCCGTCGAACAGGTATCTGCCACTGTCCGGAGCTCGGCTGACAACGCCCAGCAGGCGGCATCACTTGCCCATTCGAATACCAAGATTGCGGAACGTGGCGGCGAGGTTATTTCCCGCGTGGTGACCACCATGGAAGCGATCAACACCTCGTCGTCGAAAATTAGCGAGATTATCGGCACCATCGATGGCATCGCCTTCCAAACCAACATCCTCGCGCTCAACGCTGCGGTGGAAGCTGCTCGCGCCGGTGAACAAGGCCGTGGCTTTGCTGTGGTTGCTTCAGAAGTCCGCAGTCTCGCACAGCGCAGCGCTGATGCTGCCAAAGAGATCAAGGTATTGATTTCTGGCAGTGTGGAACAGGTTCATGTTGGTACCGACGTGGTGCGCAGTGCCGGTGATACGATGGCCGAGATTGTGACCAGTGCAAAACGCATGGGCAGCCTGTTGGGCGAAATCTCGACTTCGGCAACCGAACAAAGCTCCGGTATTGCACAAGTCAATACGTCCGTGCAGGAGCTCGACCGCATGACCCAACAAAACGCCGCGCTGGTGGAAGAAACCGCCGCCGCTGCCGGTAGCTTGAACCAGCAAGCGCATGGCTTGGCCGAGGAAGTATCGCGGTTCAGACTGCCGTAAATAATGTGTGCGGAGATCGCCAAGCTGCATGACCCTCGCAAAAACGATGGCCCAAACAATGCACCCACCGGGTGCATTGTTGTTTCTGGCGGGCCAATCAACTGAAGACACGACAACACGGCATCAATCACACGCTGATATCGGCGGCTTTCAAGCATCTACAGACTCACCAAAACGCCCGCGACCGCGATCGGCGCGATTCGACCGTGAAGCCCCGCGAGGGGGCGATTGCATGCGGGCTGCTGCTAAGGCAACGCCGGGATGCGGATGGTGAACACCGTTCCTTCGCCCTTGGTGCTGGAAACCTGCATTTCGCCGCCCATGGCGTCCACGAGTTTCTTAGATATCGCCAAACCGAGGCCTGTCCCATCGGCAGATAGGCCCTCTTTCGTCGGCCTCGAATAGGGGATAAACAATCGTTTAAGCTCGTCGGCTGTCATACCATGCCCTGAATCCGCGACGGCAACCGTACACCAGCCGCCCGCCGACGAGGTACTGATACGAACCCAGCCTCGTGCACGATTGTATTTAATGGCGTTTGAAACCAGGTTGAGGAGAACCTGCTTGATGAACAATAGGTCGACGAGCGCCACGATATTCTGCGCTCCACAATCCGCAACTAAGCTGACATCCGCTTCAACGGCAGAGGCTTGAAGCCAGGCAACAATTTCCAAGACCAGCGGTCTCATCTCAACCTGAGAGGCGAGCAACGGTATCTGACCATCATCGAGTCGACCGACATCGCGTAGATTGTTGACCAGAGCGAGCATATGCTGTGCGGCGTCTTGTACGTGTCCTAGGTATCGAGCGCCTTTCTCGTCGACGCTGATGGACGGCCTTGCGAGCGCAAGTCTGGAGAATCCCAGCACCGCATTAAGCGGTGTACGCAGCTCGTGGGATAGGTCGGAAAGAATATTCGGCTTTGGCTGTACATGATTGTCGCGCGCTTGTCGCCGCGCGAGCTGCGCTTCGGCCTCGCGCAATCGAGAAATATCGGTCATTGCCTTGAGGACACCGATGATGGATCCGTCGCCGCCAAATAGCGGACTCGCGTTCACCACCAGCCATTTCGGATTTTCGCCCGGCACATCAAATCGCACCAGCCCGCCTTGGCGTCGCCCAGTCTGTAGCGCCCGCACACAGAATGAACTGGAAACCGGAATCAGATCACCATTTTCGCGAAATCCCTGCCACTGGGGAAGCGGGATAGCGCGGCCTATGACGTCGTCGACATCGACATCGAAGAGCTGCTGCGCCTTGGAGTTGAGGTCAACAATGCACCAGATCGCGTCGCGAACCACCACTGCGTCACTCATGACTTCCAGTACCGCCCGATAGCAACCTGCAAGCTCATGACTCTGGTGGTGCGGCTCCATTGACCTAACCTTTCTGTTAACCTGTTAGCAACGATTGCCAAAAAAAATCACTTTTTGCAACAAGTGAACGCGGTGTGCCGTATCGTAGGGATTGCGCCCGAACCATGTTCAGGCGATTATCCGGTAAAAGACGTTAGATCGGCGCAAATACAAAACATGCGGAAACAGATTTACCCAACACAAATCAGTCCTCACGCAATAATCAATACGCCTCGGCCTCATAGATGAGGACCGCGCTGAATCCTGGCGTTGCTAAGCGCGAAGTATTTGCGTGGGCGATGTACGACTTCGCCAATTCTGGCTATACGACCGTCGTCTTGACAGCGGTGTTTAACGCCTATTTCGTTTCTGTCATTTGCAACGGCGCGCCGTGGGCAACTTTCGCTTGGACCGCAACGCTTGCCGTCTCCTACCTTGGTGTCATGGTACTCGGCCCAATCATCGGCGCCTATGCAGACGCACACGCCGCAAAAAAACGTGTGCTGATGCTGGTGACAACAGGTTGTGTGGCCGCCACGGCGGGCCTGTATGCGGCTACATCCGGCGACCTTGCGCTTACGGCTGCACTCGTCATCATTTCCAATTTTTGTTACGCCATCGGCGAGAACATTACTGCGGCGTTTTTGCCCGAACTTGCGGCTCCGGAGGCCATGGGCAAAGTCTCCGGGTGGGGCTGGAGCTTGGGTTATGTCGGCGGGTTGCTTGCGCTGGGGCTCTGCCTCGCCTGGATCATGACCGCAGAATCGCGCGGCGGCACCACCTCGGGTGCCGTCCCGATGACGAACCTCATCACGGCCGCAGTCTACTCATTGGGTGCAATCGTCACCTTCATTTGGCTTAGGGAACGTGCCACCCCCACTGCAGTGTCCAGTGCGACTGCCTGGGCGCGGCTGGTACACACCGCACGCGATGCTGCTCGATACAAAGACCTAGTCGCCATGTTTATCTGCGGCGCGTGTTATCAAGCGGGGGTGGCCACGATCATTACACTCGCCGCGATCTACGCCCAAGAGGTAATGGGATTCAAGACCACCGAAACGCTGATGCTGGTATTGGTGGTCAATATCACTGCCTGCATCGGCGCGTTCGGGTTTGGTTACGTGCAAGACGCCATCGGCAAGAAGCGGGCATTGATGGTGACGCTGCTGATTTGGATTGCCATGGTCTTGTTCGCGTGGTTCGCCACTACGCCAGCGTTGTTTTGGGTGGCGGCGAATCTGGCCGGTGTTGCCATGGGTTCGAGTCAATCGGCCGGCCGCGCAATGGTAGCGTTCTTCTCGCCGGTAGATCGGGCTGCGGAGTTCTTCGGTCTGTGGGGTGTGGCCACACGTCTCGCCGCCATCGCCGGACCGCTGACCTACGGCGCAGTGTCGTGGGCGTCGGGCGGTAACCACCGGCTGGCGATGCTGATCACGGGTGTTTTTTTTGTTGCGGCGATTGTTGCGCTAGTGCAAGTGAATGAATCACGCGGTCGCGCGGTCGCATTGACCTCAGACGCAAACTCGCCTTTCGGCGGGTAGTTACAGCCATTTTTGCGCTGAAACTGCCCGTCTCTATTGCACTTCGGCCATTTCAGCCCAGACGACTCTTTCGCTGCACCGCCGCAATTTGGTCAAAACCAAGCGAAAATACATTTTGGCCTTTGCTATCTGCGTGTCGCCAATCGTTTTCCTACCCCAAACCATAATGTCAAACGAACCAACCGCACCCCACGCCACAAACTTCATCCGCAACATCATCGACGCGGATCTCGCCGCCAATGCCTACGCCGCTCGCAAGTGGTGCGGTCGCCCCGGTACAGCCGCGGAGCAAAAGGACGCACCACCGGATAGCGCAAGAATTCGTACGCGCTTTCCGCCCGAGCCAAATGGCTATCTGCACTACGGCCATGCGAAGTCGGTGTTGCTGAACTTCAATCTTGCCCGCGATTATGGCGGCATCTGCCACCTTCGGTTCGACGACACCAATCCAGAAAAGGAAGAACAAGAATTTGTCGACGGCATCGTCGATGCGGTGCGTTGGCTGGGAGGGCAGTCGGCACCGGACAACCCCGACGCCCCGATTTATTTCGCGAGCGACTACTTCGATTGGATGTATCGATTCGCCGAGCATTTGATCGAACACGGCCACGCGTATGTAGATTCGCAGTCCGCCGAGCAAATGCGCGCCAACCGTGGCACATTGACTGAGCCCGGCACGCCGTCGCCATTCCGCAACCGCACAGTCGACGAGAACCTGAAACTTTTCCGCGAGATGCGCGACGGGCTTCACGCCGAAGGCTCGCATGTGCTTCGCGCCAAAATCGACATGGCGTCGCCCAACATCAATCTGCGCGACCCGGCGATCTACCGCATCAAGCATGCGCACCATCACCGCCAAGGCGGTAAGTGGCATATCTATCCGATGTACGCCTACGCTCACCCGATCGAGGACGCGCTGGAAAACATTACGCATTCAATCTGCACACTTGAGTTTGAAGATCAGCGCCCCTGGTACGACTGGCTGCTCGCAAAGCTTGCGGAAGTTGGCGAACTGCTGAAGCCGCTGCCCAAGCAAATCGAATTCTCGCGCCTCAACCTCACCTACATCATTACCAGCAAGCGTTACCTGAAACAATTGGTCGATCAACATCATGTTGAAGGCTGGGATGATCCGCGTATGCCGACCATCGTCGGCGCGCGTCGTCGCGGCTTTGCGCCAGAAGGGTTCCAGTTGTTCGCCGAGCGCATCGGCGTATCCAAAGCCGATTCGTGGATCGACCTCACGGTGTTGGAAGACTGCCAGCGCGAAGTGATGAACGAAGCATGCTTGCGCCGTGTGGCGGTCTTGAATCCGCTCAAACTTGAAATCACCAATTACGACGCCGCCGCCGCTGAAATGTGTCTGGCACCCAATCACCCACAACAGCCGGAAACCGGCAAACGCGAAGTCCCGTTCTCGCGGGAGTTGTGGATTGAGCGGGAAGACTTCGAAGAGACGCCGCCAAAAGGATTTTTCCGCTTGTTTCCCAGCAACAGCGTGCGGCTGCGCTATGCGTATGTGATCAGGTGCACCGGCTGTGAAAAGGATAATGCCGGTAATGTAATCAAAGTCCTTGCAGAGTATTTGCCGGAAACCAAGTCAGGCAGCGCGGGCGCAGACAGCGTGAAGGTCAAGGGCAACATCCATTGGCTCTCGGCTAAACACGCACAGGCCGCCGAGGTGCGCCTGTTTGATCGTTTGTTCAAGGCACCGCATCCCGGTCGTAACAGCAACAACTTCCTTGACGACCTCAATCCGAATTCAAAGACGGTAATCTCTGCGTATCTGGAGCCGTCACTGCTGGACGCGCAGCCAGGTGACCGCTTTCAGTTTGAACGTCACGGGTACTTTGTGGCCGATCGTGTTGAATCGACACCGGGGTGCCCCGTATGGAATCGCGCGGTCACGCTGAAGGATTCTTGGGCCGCGCAAAAATAGAAATACATTCGGAGGAAACATGCAATTCATCAAACAAAATGCTAAACGTCGCACGCTACTCGCCGCCGGATTCGCGGCCCTTTACTTTGCAACAGGCATCGCTTCACAGGCGACGGCGCAGGGGCAAACGACATTCCCGACGAAGCCGATCAAGCTCATCATTGGCTTTCCACCGGGTGGTCCGCTCGACACACACGCCCGTGTCCTGACCGACCAATTGCAAAAAACTTTGGGGCAACCCATCATCGTTGATTACAAACCTGGTGCTGGCGGCACGATCGGCGCGAATGAAGTGAGTAAATCCCCGGCGGATGGATATACCTTGTTGATGGCGAACACCGGCACGATGGTCATCAACCCCTTCGTGTATACCAAGAATATCTACGATACATTGCGTGATTTCACGCCGATCGCGCGCACGGCGCAGCAACCGCTCGCATTAGTCGTCACCAAAGACTTTCCGGCAAAGACACTCGGCGAATTCATCGCCTACGCCAAGAAAAACCCAACCGCAGTGAACTACGGCTCGGCCGGTAATGGCGGCATCTCGCACCTCGTACCGGAAATGCTGGAAGATGCCGCAGGCATTCAGATGACCCACATTCCCTACAAGGGCAGCGCCCCCGCATTCACGGACTTGCTCGCCGGCCAGGTGCAGTTCATGGCGGAGTCGGTGCCGCAGGTTGCGCAATATGTGAAGGCCGGAAAAGTCCGCGCGCTAGCCATGACCGGGAAAGAACGTAACAACGCCATTCCCGACGTACCGACGATGGCGGAAGCCGGCGTGAAGAACTTCGAGATTGTGGGTTTCTACGGCGTGCTCGCACCGCCAAACTTACCGAAAGATATCCTGGCCAAACTAAGCGAGGCGTTTCAGAAGGCGCTGAACGCTGAAGAAGTGAAAGCAAAGATGATCCAACAAGGTGCCGATCCGGCGTATCTCGACCCCGCAGCGTTCTCAGCATTTCTCAAATCACAGAGCGCTCGCTGGCAGTCGGCGGTGGTGAAAGCGAAGGTCAAGCTAGACTAACTGCGCTGGCACCCGAGCGCGGCTCACACCATGTATCTGCCCGATCACTTTGCCGAGACCCGCCAAGATGTGTTGCTGTCACTCATCGAGGCACATCGGCTTGCCACGATCGTACGCCAAGATCCCGACGGCTTGGTGGCCGATCATATCCCGCTTATCATTTATCAGCGCGGCGATCTGCTGTCGCTACGCGGTCATGTTGCGCGCGCCAATCCATTGTGGCGCTTGGCCGACGGTAAAGACGTGTTGGTTGTTTTTCAGGGCCCGCAGACCTACATCTCCCCCGGCTGGTATCCGAGTAAAGCGGAGCACGGCAAAGTCGTTCCGACATGGAACTATGCGGTGGTCCACGCATCCGGTCGTTTGGTCGCCATTGATGACACTTCCTGGCTGCACGGCCATGCAAACGAACTGACCGATGCCAACGAAGCTAGGTTTAAGAAAGCGTGGAAAGTCTCTGACGCCCCCGCCGCTTACATTGAGGCCACCGCGCGCGCGATTGTCGGCATCGAGATTACCGTTACACGCATGACGGGAAAGTGGAAGGTGAGCCAAAATCGCAGTGCTGCCGACCGCGCCGGCGTGGCATCCGGCCTGCGCAATGTTGGCGATACATCCGGGATGACTGCGTTGGTCGCGCCGTCTGAGCAAACGCCGTAACATCAGTGCATTCCCGCAATCGGGCGAGCCCGCATGACCCAATTCTATTGGACATGACTACTGGATTGCGCGATGATTGTTTGAGTTCGCCGGCGCAGGCCCCGGCCACAGAGACGTGTTTCGATCAACGTTCGTTAGGAGTGCCATATGACCACCACACCAAGTCAACGCCATCTCGCCACCGCCATTGCAGTCGCGCTCTATGGGGTGGGAACAACTGCCGCTCTCGCGCAGTCCGCGCCGTCGAAACCACCTCAACAAGTCGTCAAACCGCCGATTGCCTTAGCCTACATTGATGTTGCCACTGCCTCAAGCGACATGCCTGGCGGCAACATGATGGGTGCAGCCGCACAGGGCGGCTCGTCCGGTGGGTTGTTCGGCGCATTGGGTGGCTTGGCGCGAGGGGCGGCGGCCGCCGCTTCCGGTGGCGGCAACACCTTCGGCCAAACGCGCAGCATAGGTTTCAGCAGCGGTCGATATGTCGACGTATCGGTGTACACGACCAAGAACCGCTCGCTGGCGGATGCCACACAGATGATTCCGGCGGTCATGAACCTAGGCGAATCTCTTAAGCTGGTTGCGCCGATACCGGAGAAGCCCGTTCCCGTCGGCCCGGTTGACGAAAAGCCCTACGAGCAGAGCTACGAAAAACCCAAAGGCAAAATGTCGATTTACTGGGGTTGCGGTGAAACGATTCGACCGGGCCAGCCTCGCACACTAGATGCGGCGACGGCGCGGATTGAGGACTTCGGCAAGTTCTTCGTCGCCCGTGGCTCCACCACCAAGGGTGCGCGCGCCGAGCCTGGGCATCCAGCATGGCCTAACAAACAAGACGACCGGCAGCTTCCTGATTCGGCTTCGTTAGTCGGTCAGCATAGTTTCTTCGGCACGGGCCTTCCGGACTCATTCAAAGTCAGCCTCGGCGCGCCGCAAGATCTCATGCCGCCAATTCAACTCAGCCAACGCAGAAATGAGACCGGGTTTGATCTGGAATGGCAGTCAATCCCGCATACGCGTGGATACTTCATCGCGGTCATGGGCGGCAAATCAGACGAAAATGATTCCGGCGAGGCGATTTTTTGGACGTCGAGCGAATTGCCGGATGTTGGTTTCGGGCTGCTCGATTACCAATCAAATACCAATATCGACAAGTGGATCGGTGAAAAGGTGGTTTTGCCCCCCGCCGCCGTTAGATGCGCTGTTCCAAAAGGTATTTTCCCTGATGGCTCCGGTGGCATGCTGCGCATGATCGCCTATGGATCGGAAGCCTACTTTGCCTTTCCACCTCGTCCGACCGATCCTAAAATTGCGTGGGAGCCAGAATGGCAGACCAAAGTTCGCGTCAAATCGACTTTCTTCTCGGTGCTGGGCGGCACGGGCGAAAGCGAGGGACGGCTGCGCGGAACTCGCGAAGAACCGGCAAAGGCCAAAGAAGAGAAAAAACCTAACCCAGTTGAGTTGCTAAAAGGCCTATTTGGCCGTTAACTTATGTTAATATCGAACCATCAATTAACTAGCTACCCCTTGCGTTAGCGTTGTTTCGGACATTGACGACGGAAAATCTGCATAAGGTTCGTACAGGCAGTCGGTAGAAAAAAATGGGCCAACGCGGGGATCGGACTACGCGCCAATGTTGAAGAAGTTGTTGTCCGCCGATAAGCCAATACGGCATGCCTTAGGCGCTTGCGGCACCTATGTGGCGATCACGCTAAGCTGGCTGCTAATCACCGACTGGGCACTTTCAACGCTTGTGGATCCTGCGCAGGTCCACAGCGTTGACAGGTTTAAACCATTTGCCTTTATAGCTGTTTCTGCGGCGCTACTGTTTGTTTTCCTAATGCGACTCAATCGCGCCGCAGGCGCTTTTAGGAACAAGGCAACCAGCGTTGCTGCTGCCGAGCCACATACGCGCGGCTTGCCACAAAACATTGCGCTAGCGGTGGGTACGACCGTCCTGCTGGTTTTATTTAACCTCATCTACTCGTTAAACGCGGATCGACGGGAGCGAATTAAGGTCGCCGAGGAAAGCGCGCAAAATCTCGCCAAGGCCATTGATGAACACGCGGCAGCAATGTTCAAGGCGGTTGACCTTTCGCTTGCCACCGCCTCTCGGGCCCACACTGAACCTGCGGCTTCGACAGAAGAACGCGACCAGCGCGTCACAACCCAGCTACTCGCCGACCTACGCGCGCTGCCCTACGTAAAGACGCTTTTTATCGTTGACGCCACCGGCGACATTGCGCTAAGCACGGATACGAACAACGGGGCACCTATCAAATTCGTCAGTCACTCCTACTTCATCGAGGCGCGCGATAGTCAGACAAGACAAATGCTGATCGGCAGTCCGTCCGAGAGCTGGATTGCTGGTGCCGAGCAGTTTGTGGTCGCGCGTCGCATCGACGGTGCTAATCGACAGTTTATGGGTATTGCCGTGGCAGTGATCGAATCTGCTCGGCTGAAGTCGTTCTACGATACTCTGCGGGTAGGTGAGCGAGGCTCGATATCGATTGTCAGGCGTGACGGTACGTTACTGGTAAGGTCGGCGTTTACAAGAGGAATCGTCGGCAGCAACTTTCGCAATACCTTCTTGTTTCAGAACGCACTCCCTACAGCCAAAACTGGCACCTTTACCTCCGATAGCCAACTCGACGGCATTCGGAAAATTTTCTCGTATCGCGAACTCGCCGATTGGCCAGTGGTGGTCGCCGTCGGCTTCGGCGAAGCCGAAGTACTCAGTGCATGGGTTTGGAGTGCGCGCACCTATAGCTTTATATCGCTGGGTTTTGCGCTGGCGTTGATTTGGCTAGGTTGGTTGTTGTGGCGCGGCCTGAAGCAGCAAGACCAGTTCGCACAAACCGCCATGCAGAATGAGCAGCGTTTTAGAAAACTGACGGAGCTGTCTTCCGATTGGTACTGGGAACAAGACACGAGTTTTCGTTATGTGCTGTTGTCACAAAATTTTTCTGACCGTACTGGTATCGCGCCTGGCAGGGTACTTGGAAAGACCCGTGAAGAGCTCAGCACCAATGATCGAGATATTCAACTTACCATCACGGCCGCGCAACAGGCGCATCAAGCTTTCCGCGACGTCACCTACCGGCGGATATGGCCTGAAGGTAGCGAAAAGTGGTACCAAACCAGCGGGGCACCGGTATTTGATGGTGCCGGTGTGTTCACTGGTTATCGCGGCACAACCAAAGACTTGACCGCGCTAATGCGCGCGCAACAGGCCGTCGTCGAAAGTGAAAGACGCTATCGCTTGATGTTCGATCTGAACCCGCACCCGATGTGGGTATTTGACTCAGAGTCGTTCGGCTTCCTGGCAGTCAATCAAGCCGCGTGTAAGCAGTATGGTTACTCGGCAGATGCATTCATGGATATGACGATCTTCGACCTGCATCCACCATGCGAGCTTCCGAGACTGAAAGCCGCACTTGAAAAGTCCCCCGAAGAGCGTGAGGCCGGGGACTGGCTGCACCGCAGACAGGACGGTGGACTGATTACAGTACGAGTCACCGCCGACAACATACAATTTTTTGAGTCCCCTGCGCGTCTGGTCCTGGCGCTCGACATCACTGAACTGCGGCAAGCAGAGACTAAGATTCTCAAGTTCAATAGCGAGCTCGCGGAGCACGTCGGCATCCGTACCGCCGAACTCGAATCAATGAACCGTGAACTGGAATCATTCTCCTACAGTGTCGCGCACGATCTGCGCGCGCCGCTGCGCCACATCAACGGATATGCGACCCTGTTGCAGGAATCGAGTGCGAAACTTCCCGAAACCACCAAGCGTCATTTGGACATCATTGCGAAAGCCGCTGAACACATGGGGAACCTGATCGACGCGATGCTCGACCTGTCACGGGTATCACCCGTCGCGGTTCGGCTTGCTCTCGTAGATATGAACCGCCTCATCCACGAAGTCCTCATTGATGGCGAGCGCGAGATGGGCGCACGCACCATTCATTGGTCGATCGACAAACTGCCCAATGTCATAGGCGACGTTCGGCTGCTGCGACAGGTGTTCATCAACCTCGTCACGAACGCTGTCAAATTCACCGCAAGACAGGCCAATGCAGCAATCGAAATTGGTATTGATCAGCAGCACCGCGACCAGCTTCGCGACGGCGAAGTTGTGATCTACGTCCGCGATAACGGCGCCGGCTTTGACATGGCACACTCCGACAAGCTGTTTGACGCGTTCCAACGCTTGCATAATCAGGCCGAATTCCCCGGCACCGGCATTGGGCTGGCAACGGTATCGCGCATCGTTGAGCGCCATGGGGGGCGCGTGTGGGCAGAAGGACAGCTGGGACGCGGTGCAACGTTTTACGTGCTACTGAAGGTGGCGTGAATCTTTCAGCAAACATGAATAATGACGGGCACTTTCAGCACGGATTTGTCCGAAGGCACCCGTCCTGCCTCGAGATGAATGCACTACGCTGCTGTCGGCGTGCCCGCCATGTAACTCTCTAGCGGCGGACACGAGCACAGCAAGTTGCGATCGCCGTAGACGTTATCCACCCGCGCGACCGGCACCCAGTATTTGCTGGCCTTCAAACTAGGCACTGGATACGCGGCGGCTTCGCGGGTGTAGTCATGAACCCAGTTTTCCGCCATCAACATTTGCGCTGTATGCGGTGCGTTACGCAGCGGATTGTCTTCGCGGTCGATGCGCCCTTCTTCCACCGCACGGATCTCGTGGCGAATCTGGATCATGGCATCACAAAATCGATCCAGCTCCCGTTTCGACTCGGACTCGGTTGGCTCGATCATTAATGTTCCCGCCACCGGGAAACTCATCGTTGGCGCATGAAACCCAAAATCGATCAAACGCTTTGCGATGTCTTCGTTGCTAATGCCGGTGCTTTCCTTGAGTGGACGAATGTCCAAGATGCACTCGTGCGCCACCAAGCCTTCATTACCCGAGTAGAGCACCGGAAAATGCGCTGCCAAACGTTTCGCCACGTAGTTCGCGTTCAGAATTGCGACCTCAGTGGCGCGCCGTAAACCGGATGCGCCCATCATCGCGATGTATGCCCACGAGATCGGCAGAATCGACGCAGAACCAAATGGTGCAGCACTGACTGGACCTACCTTGTTGTCGGAACGCATCGGATGACCTGGAAGAAATGCTGCTAGATGTGCGCGCACACCAATCGGCCCCACGCCCGGCCCACCACCACCGTGGGGAATACAAAACGTCTTGTGCAAATTAAGGTGCGAAACATCCGAGCCAAACTTGCCCGGCTGCGCCACACCGACCAGCGCGTTTAAGTTCGCACCATCCATGTAGACCTGGCCACCACGGTCGTGGATGATCGCGCATATTTCTTTAATCGCGTCTTCAAACACGCCGTGGGTAGATGGGTAGGTCACCATCAGTGCCGCCAGCCGGTCTTTGTATTGATCCGCCTTGGCGGTGAGGTCGGCCACGTCAACGTTGCCGTGTTCATCACACGCGGTGACCACCACTTCCATGCCGACCATCTGTGCCGAGGCGGGGTTGGTACCGTGCGCTGAGGACGGGATCAAACAAACATCGCGATGCGCCTCGCCGCGCGAGCGATGGTATGCACGAATAGCCAACAACCCTGCGTATTCTCCCTGCGCGCCGGAGTTAGGTTGCAACGAGACCGCATCGTAGCCGGTGATTTCACACAGCTGCGATTCGAGTGTGGAGGTCAACTCTTGGTAGCCGAGCGTTTGATCCACCGGTGCAAATGGGTGGACTGCGTTAAAGCCAGGCCACGTCA
>Ga0315907_10000615_pt1 | contig 50727 bp, 47 predicted proteins | sample LakEriMetagenome_3_FD_203525 | JGI IMG/M metagenome (GOLD analysis project Ga0315907, IMG submission 203525) | Freshwater fungal communities from buoy surface, Lake Erie, Ohio, United States - Buoy 12 MA123 | ecosystem: Environmental > Aquatic > Freshwater > Lake > Lake biofilm | place: USA... | reverse complement strand
CCAACCGGTTTGTTCAAGTGTATAGAAAAGCGCGGGATACTGACAATGTGCGCCCAAACAAAAAGCGGGCCGAAGCCCGCTTTTCCGGTATTGCTTACTTGAGCGGCCAATAGACCTTGAACTTCGCATCTTCGGTCATCATCAACTGCGGCGGCACCAGATACTCCTCATAGGCACGATCGCGGGTCGACGCCCCGTTGACCATGGCCCAGGCACGCACGGATTGACGCTCGCTTTCCAGGCCCGTCGCATAGCCCGTGTAATCGGTGGTCGCGACACGGCCTCCCGGGATCTGTTCGAACGTGACCTCGGCTTCGGTCTTGACGACCCATTCGCCGGTGCTTACACCATCTTTGCTGACCGGCTGGACGACATCGAAACTGTAGCTGTCCGAGGTGAACTCATTGGTCACGATGCGCATCGGGCCGTTCGCCTGCAAGCCATTGGCGGCGATGATTTTGTTAATCCAGGCCATCTTGTTGACGATGCCGATGGCGATTTCATTGTTATCCCGCTTGGAAATGACGGTAGCCACCAACGCATTGGTTGCAGGAACCTCGGTGAACGTGATCGGACTCACCCGATCGGCATAGGAAAGCTTCGGAATCGTCGCCAGAAAGGTAGTCAGGCGTTTGGAACCGGCTTTGATCTTGTCGCCGACGTTGCGCTCGACATACATACCCGCAAAACGGCCGAACAGGTTCCAGCCATAATCGACTTCATAGACCTGACTGATTTCAACGTTCTTGTTCAACGGACCGGTGCGGTCGAGGGTGATGGTCAGGAATTTATCACTGCCCTGCGAGCTGTCGTCAATGGCAAATTTAATCTTTTCCTGGGGAACGCTTTCAATCAGTTTCCAGGTGCCGCTGCCGGTGGACCGGTTCAAGGAGCTGTAGCTCATGGTCGCGCCGACGCCGCTGGCCGGATCACTGACCTGGGACTTCAGCATGCTGTCCGAGCGCAGGATGTTCCATTCGTCAAAACGGTTGAAGCCGTTGAGGACATCGTATACGGTGCTGATCGGACGGTTACTTTCGATTTTGTATTCGACGGTGCGCTTCGACGGCAGAAACAGGGCGACCACGGCGAAAAGCACGATGACCACAGCCAACGAAATCAGGAATTCGTAAATTCGGTTCATTTAAAAACTCTCTCCAAGGGGCAAACTGCCCTTTCGGGCAATCAGTCTCAAAGGATACCATTTAATGTCCGGATTGGGTTGGTCCGACCCGCCCTTTTCACCGGCCGGAGGGGTGCCGTTTAGACGATTTTGAGTTCGAAAGCCTTCAACACGGCCCGGGTCCGGTCGCGCACCCCGAGCTTGGACAGAATGTTGGAAACGTGGTTCTTGATGGTGCCTTCGGCCACGTGCAGGGAGTTGGCGATTTCCTTGTTGGAAAAACCCCCGGCCATCAGCCGCAGGATTTCGGTTTCACGCTCGGTCAAGGGATCCGGGCGCTCGAGACTGACGAAATGAGTGTTCATCCCCTCCAGTCCGGACAGTAGCCGTTGCGACATCGCCGGCAGAACCAGCGACCCGCCTTTTGAGACCACCTGGATGGCTTCGACCAACTGCTCCAGACTCACGTCTTTCAGTAAATAGCCCTTGGCTCCGGCCCGGATTCCGGCCAAGACCAGATCATCGTCATCGAAGGTGGTCAGAATGATGGTCGGCGGCAGGCGCCCCACGGCCGAGAGCTCCTGCACCGCTTCCAGACCGGATTTGACCGGCATGCGCATATCCATCAACACCACATCCGGTTTGATTTCAGGAATGAGATCAATGGCCTGCTGGCCATCACTGGCCTCGGCAACCACATCGATGTCCGCCGCCAGGGATAGCAGGGATTTGACCCCCTGACGGACCAATGTCTGGTCATCCACCAAAAAAACTCGAATCATGCGCTAATCTCCCAAGGGCAAAGTGATGCTGACGCTGAATCCCTGACCGGGCGCGGATTGAATCAACAGTTGTCCGTTGAGGGCCATGACCCGCTCTTTCATGCCCTGCAATCCGTTCCCGAACCGGGCTGATGCAACCCCGACGCCATCATCTTCTGATTTCAAAATCAATAAATTATCCAGCTTTTGTAAGGATAATTCGAGCTTTCCTGCACGGGCATGTTTGATGGTGTTGGTGATCAACTCCTGAACACAGCGCAGAATAACCTGAGCCACGCTGGAGTCTTCCAGCGTCAGACCCGGATCGGCATGAAGACGGATGTCCAGATTCGGCATCGGCTGAACCAGCGGTTCGATGGCCGCCAAAATATCGATAGCGCAGCCCTCGCGCATCTCCGAAACCGCCTCGCGCACGTCGGAGAGCAGCAATTTAGCCAAGGCATGGCTCTGTCGGACATGCTCTTGGGCCTTACCCTCGCTCAGATGTCCGGCCACTTCCAGGTTCAAACTCAAAGCTGTCAGATGATGGCCCAGCAGATCATGCAATTCCCTGGAAATCCGCAAGCGCTCACCGACCCGGGAGTTTTCCGCCAAAAGCTTACGCGTGGCGCGTAGCTCGGCAATCAGTCGACGCTGGTCTTCACGGGCTGCAGCCTGCTGTTTGGCGACATGGCCAGTGACGAACACGAAGGTTGAGAATCCGGCATAGAGCAGGCTTTGCAGGAATGCTTCCCACCAAGTCAGCCCGGCGGAACTGAAAATGAATACCGGAATGACCAGTAGATGACTGATGACCAGCCACAGGGACCCGATGCGGACCGGCAGTAGCCAAGGCAGGATGCCGGCAATGACGGCCAACAGCATGCTGCCTAAACCTGTTTCAGAATAATAACTTACCGCAATGGCAATCAGGGTGAGCAGGAACAGGCTGACGCTATCGCGCCAGCCGCGGCGGTAGATATTGAGGTGGCCGGTGACCAGCAGATACAAAACACCGAACGCAAGATAACTGAAAATCCAGCCGGAAACGGAGCCTTGGCTCAATCCGCTTTGGTCAAAGCCTTGCCAGCCGGCGTACAGCAGGGGAATGCCGACCATGCCCCAGGTGAACAGTCCCGCGAAGCGCAGCAGTTGCTGGTGATTGATGCGTGCATTCATCGGGGAATCATACCCCCTAATCAAGCACTTGCAAGCCGCCAAAAGTCATGCTTTGGCCAATACCTGCAAAAACTCTAACGCTGTTCCGGCACTCCATGCGATAATTCCGCATCAAGCCGAAGACGGGCTGGTTGGATTCTGGAGTAGTCTCGATGTCGATTTCGATCCGCGACGTGCAAGTACAGGAACTGGATGCCATTCTGGCCATGAACAATGCCGCAGGCAGCGGCATTCTGCCGATGAACCAAGGGCAGATCCACTACTTCTGGCAGCACGCCGACTACTTCCGTGTCGCCGAGTCCGATGACTGTCTGGTCGGCTTCCTGATCGCCATGACCCGTGACACCGATTACGAAAGCAGCAATTTCCGCTGGTTCAAGGACCACTACGAAGCCTTCGTTTACGTCGACCGCATCGTGATCGCCAAAGGCCAACGCAGCGCCGGTATCGGCCGACTGTTCTATGCCGATGTGCAGAGTTTCGCGGAAGTGCGGGCGCCGGCCCTGGTCGCAGAGGTGTTCATCGAAGACAGCAGCCACCCTGCCCTTCTGTTTCACGGCAGCTTCGGCTTCCATGAAGTCGGCCAGCATCAGCTGCCGGATTCGCCGCTGCGGGCCGCCATGCTCTATAAGGATCTCTGCAGTTATCCCTTCGTAAACTCCACTTATGGCGAGCAGCTGCCGCCTGTGGTCTGGCTTCAGGCCAGAGTCAAACCGCAAACCAGCGGCCATCTGGCGACGGGAACCTGAAATGGGCGGCGCAACGGTCAGCTACGAACAATGCGGGGAATTGAAATTCGGCCAAGTGGGCATCGCCAATCTGCGCATTCGCACACTGGATATCGCTGCCCTGAAAAACGAAATGCAGGAGCGCGTTGAGCGCGCCCCGAAGCTATTCCGGCACGCGGCGGTGATTCTTGATTTCAGTGCCCTGCCCGCGTGTCCGGATGTCGAAACCACGGACGCGTTGATCGATGCCCTGCGCAATGCCGGTGTCATGCCGGTCGCTATCGCTTACGGAGCACCGGCTGTGGAAAAACTTGCCGAACAGGTCGGTCTGCCGATTCTCGCCAAATTCCGGGCTTCATTCGAACGTGAGGACGGCCCGGAGCCGGCACGCACGGCGCCGGCTTCCGAAAGCAAACCCCCGCCAACCACAAGCTTACCCGCAGCTGTCCCTAACCAGGAGCCAGGCCTGTTGCAAACCCAGCCTTTGCGCTCGGGCCAACAGGTATACGCCGCCGGCTGCGATTTGACCGTGTGCGCCATGGTCGGCGCCGGCGCCGAAGCCATCGCCGACGGCTCCATCCACATTTATGGTCCGTTGCGTGGGCGCGCGCTGGCCGGCGCCTCAGGCAATGCCCAGGCACGGATTTTCTGCCGCGAATTCAATGCCGAGCTGGTCGCCATCGCCGGCACGTACAAGGTTCTGGATGAAATTCCGAAAAAACTGCTGGGCAAAGCGGTGCAGATCTGGCTCGACAAAGACCAGCTACGCATCGAAGAACTGGCTTAATATGATTCAACGACATTGACAGACAAGGAGCGCATTTTGGCAGAGATTATCGTAGTCACATCCGGCAAGGGCGGCGTCGGCAAAACCACTTCCAGTGCAAGTATCGCCTGCGGACTGGCCAAAGCCGGCAAAAAGACGGTGGTCATCGATTTCGACGTCGGCCTGCGCAATCTCGACCTGATCATGGGCTGTGAACGCCGCGTGGTTTACGACTTCGTGAACGTGGTGCACGGCGAAGCCAGCCTGAAACAGGCCCTGATCAAGGACAAGCGCTTCGACAATCTGTATGTCCTGGCTGCTTCGCAGACCCGCGACAAAGACGCACTGACCCGCGAAGGCGTCGAGAAGGTGCTCAAGGATCTGGCCGCCGAAGGATTCGATTACATCCTGTGCGATTCGCCGGCCGGCATCGAAAAAGGTGCCTATCTGGCCATGTACTACGCCGACCGTGCAGTGGTCGTGGTCAACCCGGAAGTATCCTCGGTGCGCGATTCGGACCGCATTCTCGGCCTGCTGGCCTCCAAGACCCAGAAAGCCGAAGCCGGCGAACACATTACCGAACACCTGTTGCTGACCCGCTACAATCCCGCCCGTGTCGAAAAAGGCGAGATGCTGTCGATCGGCGACGTTGAGGAAATTCTCGGCCTGAAGGTGGTCGGCGTGATTCCGGAATCGCCGGAAGTGCTGCAATCGTCCAACTCCGGCAACCCGGTCATCCTGGACGAAAACTCCGACGCCGGACAGGCCTATACCGATGCCGTCGCCCGCATCCTCGGCGAAGACCGCCCGATGCGCTTCACCAGCGTTGAGAAGAAGGGCTTCTTCTCGAAAATGTTCGGAGGTTGAGCCATGGGACTACTGCGCAACATCATCGAACAACTGGAAAAGCTGGACAGCAAACCGACCTCGGCGTCCACCGCCAAGAACCGTCTGCAGATTCTGGTGTCCCAGTCCCGCAGGGATGCCAGCGCCCCGGATTACATGCCGCGCCTGCGCAGCGAACTGCTGGAAGTCATCAAGAAATATGTGCAGGTCAACGACGAAGCGGTGAAGGTCAACTTCGAAAAAGACAAGGATGGCATCCAGGAAGTCCTCGACATCCAGATCGCCCTGCCCGACAAGAGCTGAATCGTGGATTTAGAGGCGGACGCAGCGGTCGTTCGCCTGCGCGACATCCCCATTGAACAGGCCCGGCAAGTGCTGGGCTTGTTTGATTTGGAGCTGGTCATGATTGCTGATGGCGAAGCCATTCCCGGCAGCTACTGGGGCGAATGCGAAGCCGGACTGATTGGCAACCGTGTCTATGCACGAGCGGATACTCCCGTACATTCCCTGCTGCATGAAGCCTGCCATCTGATTGTTTTATCCCCGGAAAAACGGGCGGTCGTGCATACCGATGCCAGCGATTCTGTTTTGGAGGAGGACGCCACCTGCTATCTGCAGCTGGCCTTGGCAGACCGGATTACCGGCTTCGGCTTCGCACGGGCCTGCACCGACATGGATACTTGGGGCTACAGTTTCCGGCTGGGTTCAACCCGCGCCTGGTTTGAACAGGACGCCGACGATGCCCGTACTTTCCTGCACGAGCGGGGGATTCTGCCCCAGCCCGACCCGACCGAGGCTTCAGCCAATTAGCGAAGCCTGATATCATCGGAGGGATTCCAACCCGCTTTCGGAGCTTCCGTGAACATCCAACGCCTCGCCATCACACTTGCCATCTCTGCCAGCCTGCTCGGGCTGTCCGCCTGCAGCCCGAAATCCGGCGACGCCGGCAGCACGGAAGTCGCCTATGCCAATGAAACCGCCGATGAATTCATCGCCCGCGTCAACCGCGAGCTGACCGAAGCCTATCCGGAAATCACCTCCTCGCAATGGCTGGCCTCGACCTACATCAACAGCGATTCCGAACGCATCTCGGCCAAGGCCAATGAACGCTACCTCGGCATGCTGAGCAAATACATCGCCAAAGCCAAGACCTTCCCGGCCGATGCCAAAATGACGCCGGAAACGGCACGCGCCCTGCACCTGCTGAAAATCGGCGTCACCCTGCCGCCGCCGAATGATCCGAAAGCTTTGGCTGAGATGACCGGTCTGGCCACCAAACTTGAAGGCATGTACGGTTCCGGCAAGTACTGTCCGGACAGCAAGAAACCGGCGGACTGCCTCGATATCGGCGCCGTTTCCAAGATTCTGGCGGAACCCACCAGCACCTACGAGCAACAGCTGAATGCCTGGAACGGCTGGCATACCATCGCCATTCCGATGCGCAAGGATTACCAACGCTTCGCAGAACTGTCCAACCAGGGCGCCAAGGATTTGGGCTTCGGCAACACCGGCGAACTCTGGCGCTCGGGCTACGATATGACTCCGGCCGATTTCCAGAAGGAAAGCGACCGCCTGTGGGGCCAAGTTGAACCGCTTTACAAGGAACTGCAGTGCTACACCAAGAACAAACTGGTCACCAAGTACGGTGACAAGGGCCAAATCAACGGCATGATTCCGGCACATCTGACCGGCAACCTCTGGCAGCAGGATTGGGGCAGTCTCTGGCCGATTCTCGAACCCTACAAGGGTGCCGGCAGCCTCGACATCAACAGCGTGCTGCAGAAACAGCATGACAAGGTGCTGAACGAAAAACTGGCCGCCGCCGGCGGTGCTGCAACACTCAGCCCATTGAAATTCGCTGATATCTCGCAAGAAGCCAACCTGCAGCAGGCCAAGGATATGGCACGGCTTTCCGAAAGCTTCTATACCGGATTAGGGATGCCGAAATTACCCGAATCGCATTGGTCCAACGCGCAGTTCATCAAGCCGCGTGACCGCGATGTGGTCTGCCACGCCAGCGCCTGGGACATGAACCTGCAGGGCGACGTGCGCATCAAGATGTGCATCACCCCGACCGAAGAAGACCTGACCACGCTGTACCATGAGTACGGCCATGTTTATTACTATCTGGCTTACAACAAACTGCCGATCCTGTTCCAGGGCGGCGCTCACGACGGCTTCCATGAAGCCATCGGCGACACCATCGTGCTGTCGATGACGCCGGAATACATGAGCTCGATCGGTCTGATCGACAAACCCGCCGTCAGCCAGGAAGCCGTAATCAACGGCCAGATGCGCATGGCCCTGGCCAAGGTCGCGTTCATGCCCTTCGGTCTGATGATCGACCGCTGGCGCTGGGGCGTGTTCGACGGTTCGATCAAACCGGATCAATACAACAAAGCCTGGTGGGACCTGAAAGCCAAATACCAGGGCGTGGCTCCGGCCACCGCCCGCGGCGAAGAATTCTTCGATGCCGGCGCGAAATACCACGTGCCGGGCAACACCCCGTATACCCGCTATTTCCTGTCGCACATTCTGCAGTTCCAGTTCTACAAAGCCCTCTGTGATGCCTCCGGCTACAAAGGCCCGCTTTACCAGTGCAACTTCGCCAACAACCCGGAAGCCGGCAAGCGCTACTGGGCGATGCTGAGCAAGGGGTCCAGCCAGCCCTGGCAGAAGACCATGAAAGAACTGACCGGCAAGGAAGAAATGGACGGCTCGGCCGTGCTTGAATATTTCGCACCGCTGCAAAGCTGGCTGAAAGAACAGAACCAAGGCCAGCAGTGTGGCTGGAAGGCTCCGGAATAAGCATCTGACATGTTGAGCGAATCCTCCGATCTGCAATCCCAAGCCTTGGCTACTGCCACGGCTCTGCCCGCGCGTTTCTACACCGGCGAAGGCACGGCCGCGATTGATCAGACCGCCGTGTTCAACCGGCACTGGCAATACGTCTGCCACAGCTCGCAGATTGCCGATGAAGGCGATTATGTGGTCTCGGTACTCGGCCAACTTCCGGTCATCGTGATCCGCACCGCTGAAGGCCTGCGCGGCTACCACAACGTCTGTCGGCACCGTGCCGGCCCTTTGGCGCAGTGCTCGGGCAAAGGCGCCAAGCAACTCCGTTGCCGCTATCACGGCTGGACCTACAATCTGGATGGCAGCCTGCGCACCGCCACCGAAATGAAAGACGTCGCGGACTTTGATGTCAGCTCGGTGCGTTTGCCGGCATTGCAGGTGCGTGAGTTCGCGGGCCTGGTGTTCGCCGCTTCGGAGAACCCGCCGCCGTTCGAGGAATACGTAGCCGGCATCGCCGAGCGTCTGGCGGTCAGTAGCCATGCACTTGATGATCTGCGCTTTCACCAGCATCTGAGTTACGACATCGACTGCAACTGGAAGACCTACGTCGACAATTATCTGGAAGGCTACCATGTGCCGCACGTGCATCCGGAGCTGAATAAGCTGCTGGATTACCGCAGCTACGTGACCGAAACCAAACGCTGGTACTCCATGCAGTTCAGCCCGCTGGAAAGCGGCGATGACCTTTACGGCTCGGGCGAAGCGCTGTATTACTTCATGTACCCGAACACCATGCTCAACATCCTGCCGGGCCGCCTGCAGACCAACCGCGTGTTGCCGTTGCCAAACAACCGTTGCCGGGTGGAATTCGATTTCTTCTACACCGTGAGCGCCGATTCGGCCAAGGATGAGGCGCGCCGCAAGCGTGACTTGGAATTCTCCGACGTGGTGCAGGATGAAGACATCCAGATTTGCGTTGATGTACAGCACGGCCTGGACAGCGGCTCGTATGTGGCCGGGCGTTTAAACCCGTTGCGCGAGAATGCCTTGCATCATTTTCAGGAACTGCTGCGTTCCGATTATCGGACTCACAGTTCGTCAGTAGGTTCGAATGCCGCCGGCTGATCCGGACAATGAATGGTTGCATGCGGTGACTGCAGATACAGGCGCCAGACGCCGTACGAAGCCGCCACGAACAGACAGCAGACCCCGGCCATCAGTGCCGGGGTTTTGCTGACCAGCGGTACCAGCAACCCGGAAATCAAGGCATTCGACATCAGACTGATGAAGGCCTGCATCGAAGACGCCGTGCCGCGGATGTGCGGGTACAGATCGAGTAGCGCGATGGTTAGGATCGGAAACACCAGCGCGATGCCGAAGGCCAGGCCGCTCATCGGCAGTACCGCCCAAGGCAGTTCAAGCCGGATTGCGGTGCTGGCATAGATCAGATTCAAAACCGCCGACGCCGCGCAGATGCCGAAGCCCCATTGCACCATGCGCATACCACTGGCCTTGCCGGCCAGCCGGCCGCTGATGAACGCGCCAATGCTCATGCCGGTGATGGTCGGCACGAAAAACCAACCGAATTGGGTTTCGTCCAGACGCAGGTGAGTCATCACGTAATCCGGCGCCGCCGCGATGTACAGGAACAGGCTGCCGAACAGAAAGGTGCCGGCCAGCGCCAGACGTCGGAATCCGGTATGCAGGATCATTTCACGGTAGGACGCACTCAGCGGCACCGGATGGAACGCGACCCGCTTGGCGGGTGGGTGCGATTCCGGCAGGAATAAGGCCACTACCACCAGCATGAACAGGCTCAATCCGGCCATAAACCAGAAAATGCCCTGCCAGTGGCTCCAGCTCAGAATGTAGCCGCCGATAATCGGCGCAATGGCCGGCGCGATCGAGAAGATCATCGACACCATGCTCATCATGCGTTGGGCATGGTCGCCGTCAAACACATCGCGGATGACCGCACGGCCGACAATGAGGCCGACCCCGGCACAAAGCCCTTGAATGAATCGGAATATCAGCAATTGCTGCAGGTCGGCGGCCAGCGCGCAACCGACGGAAGAAACCAGGAAAATTCCCAGACCAGCCAGAATGACCGGCCGGCGCCCGAAGGCATCCGACAGCGCACCGTGCAGCAGCGACATCGCGGCGTAGCCCAGCAGATAGATGCTGATGGTCTGCTGGATTGCGGCATCGGTCACCTGCAGATCGCTGGCCAGTGCCCGAAACGCCGGAAAAATGCTGTCGATGGCAAACGGACCGACCATCGCTAAAAGACCGAGAATCAGCGCCAGACGGCGCCGGGAAATGGCCATGGCTTCAAGCGGCATGGATGCGCGGCTCTGGCATCAGAATGGCAGCGCCGGCCAGCCGAAAATTGGTGCCAGATACCAATAGACGGCGCCGAGCACGACCAGAACCATGGCCAAACGCAGCAGAAAGCCCATCACTTTGAAAAGCAGGACCAGACAGACCAGGGCAACCAGGCCAATGATGATGCTCGTACTCATGTAATCTCCTTCGTTTCAGTTTACCCGAATGCCGAAGGCGATGCCCATCCACCGGCAAACCCGTTAGAATGAAAACATCCGCACCACGAGCCCGCCATGACCGATTTGACCCGCCCCAGCTTCCACGGTTTCGAACAGATTCCCCTGCGTGAATACGCCGAACGCGCCTACCTCGATTATTCGATGTATGTGGTGCTCGACCGCGCCCTGCCCTTCCTCGGCGATGGCCTGAAGCCGGTCCAGCGCCGGATCATCTTCGCCATGAGCGAGCTGTCACTCAACGCCACCGCCAAGCCGAAGAAATCGGCGCGTACGGTCGGTGATGTCATCGGTAAATACCACCCGCATGGTGATTCCGCCTGTTACGAAGCCATGGTGCTGATGGCGCAGCCGTTTTCCTACCGCTACCCGTTGATCGAAGGCCAGGGCAACTTCGGTTCCACCGACGATCCGAAGTCCTTCGCCGCCATGCGTTACACCGAATCCAAGCTCACGCCGATTGCCGAAGTGCTGCTGGGTGAACTCGGTCAGGGTACGGTGGACTGGAATCCGAACTTCGATGGTTCGCTGCAGGAGCCAACCTGGCTGCCGGCGCGCCTGCCGCACATCCTGCTGAACGGCACCACCGGCATCGCGGTCGGTATGGCCACCGACATTCCTCCGCACAACCTCAATGAAGTGGTCAGCGCCTGCATCCGCCTGCTCGACGACCCGCAGGCCAGTGTGCGTGACCTGTGCGAACACGTGCTCGGCCCGGATTATCCGAGCCAGGCCGAAATAATCACGCCGCGCAGCGAAATCATCGCCATGTACGAAACCGGCGGCGGCTCGATCCGCGCCCGCGCCACCTACGTCAAGGAAAACAGCGATATCGTGCTGACCGCACTGCCCTATCAGGTTTCGCCCTCGAAGGTCATGGAGCAGATCGCGCAGCAGATGCGCGCCAAGAAACTGCCGTGGCTGGAAGACCTGCGTGACGAGTCCGATCACGAAACTCCGACCCGGCTGGTACTGGTGCCGCGTTCGAACCGGGTCGATGTCGATTCGCTGATGGGACACCTGTTCGCCACCACCGACCTGGAGAAAAGCTACCGGGTCAACTTCAACATCATCGGCCTCGATGGCCGTCCGCAGGTCAAGCACCTGAAGGCACTGCTCAACGAGTGGCTGACGTTCCGCATGGATACCCTGCGCAAGCGCCTGACCTACCGCAAGGAAAAGCTGGAACGCCGATTGCACCTGTTGGAAGGCCTGCTGATTGCGTTCCTGAATCTCGATGAAGTCATCCACATCATCCGCACCGAAGACGAACCGAAAGCCGCATTGATAGCCCGCTTCAAACTGAGTGAGGATCAGGCCGACTACATCCTCGAGACCAAACTGAAACAGCTGGCCCGCCTGGAAGAGATGAAAATCCGCGGCGAACAGGCCGAACTGGCCGCCGAACTGGAAAAAATCATCGCCACGCTCGGCTCCAACGCCAAACTGAAAAAACTGCTGAAAGACGAACTGCAGACCGATGCCAAGAAATTCGGCGATGCCCGTCTGTCGCCGCTGGTATCGCGCGAAGCGGCGCAGGCCATCGATGAGACCGCGCTGGTCGCCAGCGAACCGATGACCGTGGTGCTTTCGCAGAAAGGCTGGATCCGCGCCGGCAAAGGGCACGAACTCGATCCCGGAGCACTCGGCTACCGCGACGGCGACGCCCTGCTCGACTTCGTGCGCGGACGAAGCACCTGGAATGCCGCCGTGCTGGACTCCACCGGACGCAGCTATTCCTGCCTGACCCACACCCTGCCCTCGGCGCGTGGCAACGGTGAGCCACTCAGCGGCCGCTTCAGCCCGCCGTCCGGCGCCGACTTCGTCGGTCTGGCTTCGGGTGAGCCAAACCAGAAATTCGTGGTCGCATCCAGTTTCGGCTACGGTTTCATCACCGCGTTCGAAAATTTTCTGGCCGGCAAGAAAGCCGGCAAACAGCTGATCAACGCCGACAAGGCCGCCAGCATTCTTCCCCCCGCGGCGGTGCATGATATCGCCAGTGATTTCGTGGTGGCCATCAGCAGTGGCGGTAACCTGTTGGCCTTCCCGGCCTCCGAACTGCCGGAACTCGACAAAGGCAAGGGCAACAAAATCCTGCAGATTCCGCCGGCCAAACTCAAGGACGGCGAGGAGAATATCGTTGCCGTCACCTGCGTGCGCAGCGGCGGCGAGTTGGTGCTGCACTGCGGGCAGCGCAAGTTGGTGTTGAGCTGGCGCGACCTCCAGGCCTATCAGGGTGCGCGCGCCCAGCGCGGGCATGCCCTGCCGCGCGGTTTCCAGCGCGTCGACAGCATCGAAAGTCTTTAATTTACCGAGGAGTCCGATTTCATGGCACTGCTGACCTGGACCAAACGCGTACTGGTGGCGCTGCTCTTGATTGTGCTCCTGCTCGCGGCAAGCATTTACTTCCTGCTGCGCGGCAGCCTGCCGGTGCTCGATGGCACACAGACCTTGCAGGGGCTGTCGCAACCGGTACAGATCAGTCGCGACGGCAATGGCACGGTCACCCTGACCGCTGGCAACGATGCCGATGCCGCCCGCGCGCTCGGCTACGTGCACGCCCAGGAACGCTATTTCGAAATGGACCTGCTGCGGCGCTCTGCTGCCGGTGAACTGTCTGCGCTGTTCGGTGAAATGGCGGTGGAAAAGGACAAGTCCATCCGTATCCATCGCCTGCGTGCGCGCATCCGCAATCATTTCGCACAGATGGCCGGCAAGGATGGCACCGTGTTGCAGGCCTATGCCGATGGTGTGAATGCCGGGCTGGCCGATCTGTCGGTCCGGCCCTGGCCTTATTTGCTGCTCAACACCAAACCCGAAGCCTGGCAGCCGGAAGATTCATTTCTGGTCGGCTACGCGATGTTCTTCGACCTGCAGGACGAAAGCAACGAGCGCGAGTTCAAACTCTGGCAGCTGAAGGGCGCGCTGCCGGATCCGATTTACAGACTTCTGACAGAAACCCAATCGCAGTGGGATGCGCCGCTGTTCGGTGAACCCAAAAATGCGATGCGCATTCCCGATGCCGATCAGATCAACCTCAACAGCATGAGCGCCCCGCAATTGGCGTTCCAGCCGAATCGGCATGCCGAATCGGTCGGCAGCAATAACTTCGCGGTGGCCGGATCGCTGACCCATGATGGACGCGCCATCGTCGCCGATGACATGCATCTGGGACTGCGCGCGCCCAACATCTGGTTCCGTGCGCGCCTGCTTACCGGTAGCGATTCGGACGTCTCAGGTTTTACCCTGCCCGGCATTCCCTCAGTCATCGTCGGCAGCAACCGGCATGTGGCCTGGGGTTTCACCAACAGCTATGGTGATTTCACGGATTTCTTCATCGTGCGCTGGGCTGATGCCAACCGTAACAGCTATATCAACGCTGAAGGTAAAGCCGTTCCGGTCCGCCGCTTCCAGGAGCGTATCGCGGTCAAGGGCGGCAAAGCCGTGATGCTGGACGTCAGTGAAACCGAATGGGGCCCGGTGACCCGGGAGGTCGATAAACGGGTTTCATTGGCTTTGCGCTGGGTGGCCCAGGAACCGGGCGCGCTGAACCTCGGCTTGAACGGGGTCACCCGCAGCCGCTCGCTCGATGAAGCCCTGCTGGCCGCCGAAAGCACCGGTATTCCCGGTCAGAATCTGGTCATCGGGGACAAGAACGGACGCATCGCCTGGCGCCTGACCGCCCAGATGCCGAAGCGTGTCGGCAACTGCGACAAGCGCATGCCGATGGATCCGACGGCCGGCTGCACATGGAACGGCTGGCTGCCCGGTGCGGAAAATCCGAAACTGGTCGATCCACCTATTGCGCGGCTGTGGACCGCAAACGGGCGCGTGGTAGACGGTCCGTGGCTGAACCTGGTCGGCAATGCCGGTTATGCCTTCGGTGCCCGCGGCACGGCCATCCGTGAGAATCTGTTGGCCAAAAAGCAATTCACCGAAAAAGACCTGCTGGCGATTCAGACCGACGGCCGCGCACCGTTCCTGGAAAGTTGGTGGCAAAAGCTCGATGACGCCGCCAAGGAGGCTGCCGCGGATTCGGCGTTGCGCGCCCTGCGCGATGCTGATCCGAGCTGGGATGGCGGCGCCAACGTTGACTCGGTCAGCTACCGCATCACCCGGGCCTGGCGTTTGGAAGTCAGTAATCGTATTGAGGAAATGCTGTTGGCACCGGCCATTGAACGTCTGGGCCGTGAGGCCACAAAGCCCGGTCCGAATGGTTTCGATTACGAAGCACCGGGCTTCACCGGCTTCGAAGACGTGGCCTGGGCGCTCTTGGAAGACCAACCGAAACATCTGTTGACCCGCGACTACAAAGACTGGAACGACCTGCTGGAACAGTCTGCCAAAACGGTGCGGGCCAAAATCGGCGAACAAGGCCCGCTGAAATACCGCACCTGGGGCGAGCGCAATACCGCCGCCATCTGCCATCCGCTTGCCGCGGCTTTGCCGGCTTTCGCCAAATCGGCGCTGTGCATGCCGCCGGATCAGCTCGCCGGCGATGCCGACATGGCATTGGTGGTGTCACCGAATTTCGGCGCATCCCAACGCATGGTGGTCGCGCCAGGCCATGAAGAGGATGGCATCATCCACATGCCGGGCGGCCAAAGCGGACACCTGCTTTCTCCGTTCTGGGGTGCCGGCCACAGTGATTGGGTGAAGCACAAACCGACGCCGTTTTTGCCCGGCAAGACCGAATACACGCTCGCTTTGAAACCGGCTGACCGCTGAACCGTAAGGATCAGCCCAAGGCCAGCAAGGTGATGCTGAGGCCCAAGCCAATCACCCAAATCAATGAACGCAAGGTGGCACGATTGGCCAGATAGGCCCAGATATAGAGCAGACGGGCGGCAATGAATGCCATGGCCAGAAGATCGATGCGCGCCTGTTCGGCACTGCCGATCTGGGCGAAAAGTACACCGGCAATGAATAAGGGAAGAGCCTCGAACCCATTCATTTGTGCGGCATGTGCCCTGCCACGCCAACCTTCGAGTTTGTCCTCCCACGCGCGCGGATTGAAGTTATCGTAACCGCCCTGTTTTCTGGAAATACGGGCCAGCGAGGCCTTGGCCGAACCGACGGTCAGAATCGGCAACAGACATGCCGCCAAAACACACCATTGTGCAATCGTCATGAAACTCTCCTGTTGCAGTGAATGAAAAAATGGGTATCGATTAAGTCAGCAACTTACGCAATATTGTCTGGAACAAGCCGGGCAATCGCTCCAGATCGGCGATGGAAACATGCTCATCGACCTTGTGGATGCTGGCATTGACCGGACCGAGTTCAATGACCTCCGCGCCCAACGGCGCGATGAAACGCGCATCCGAAGTGCCTCCGCCGGTGTTCTCGACCGGAACTAGTCCGCAATATTCCGCAATGGCTGAACGCACGGCGCTGCGCAAGGGGCCATCGCGGGTCAGGAACGGTTCACCGCCGCGGTGCCAGTCCAGCCTGTAGTCTAAACCGGCGGCATTCAAAACGGATTCAACTTCGTGCTCGAGCTGTTCGGCGTGCCAGCCCGGGTTATAGCGGAAATTGAATAACGCGCGAAGCGTTCCGGGAATGACATTGTTGGCACCGGTGCCGGCATTGATATTGGAGATCTGGAACGAGGACGGTGGAAACTCGGGATAGCCCTCGTCCCATCGCCGCACGGCCAGCTCGGCCAGCGGCGCCATGGCCTGGTGGATCGGGTTGCGCGCTTTCTCCGGGTAGGCCACATGACCCTGGATGCCATTGACGGTCAGCGTGCCACTGAGCGTGCCGCGACGGCCAACACGGACCAGATCGCCGAGCGCCGCCATCGATGAGGGCTCGCCGGTAATGCAGTAGTCAATGTGCTGGCCGCTGCTTCGGAAGTGTTCGGCCACACGCCGCACGCCTTCGATGGCATCGCCTTCTTCGTCCGAGGTCAGCAGTAGCGCCAAGGTGCCGCGATGATTGGGATGGGCGGCGACGAACTGCTCCATGGCAATCACGAAGGCGGCGACCGAGCTTTTCATGTCGGCAGCGCCACGGCCATACAGCATGCCGTCCCGGATTTCCGGGCTGAAGGGATCGCAGACCCAAAGATTGGCATCACCCGGCGGCACAACATCGGTGTGACCGAGCAACACGGTCACCGGTGCGCCCTGCCCGTGCGTCACCCATAAATTCTTTACGGAACCGAAATCCAGTCGATGGCAATGGCAACCGGATCGCTCAAGGCGCGAGGCGATGAGCTCCATGCAGCCGGCGTCGTCGGGCGTCACCGAACGCCGTGCGATCAAATCCTGCGTCAATGCCAGCATATCGCTCATGGTCTCTCCTCAGGCGGAAAACAGTTTCTTGTACTGTGCGTCTTTGAAGCCAAGTACCACGCGGCCGTCGGGAAACACCAGCACCGGGCGTTTAACCAGCGCCGGGTATTCCTTCAGCAGCATAAGGTATTCGGGCGTCGAGCCCGGCGACTTCTTGTTCGGCAGCAGGTTGCGCCAGGTGGTGCTGGTTTTATTCAGCAACGCATCGAAACCACCCAGCTGTCCGGCCCAGACGCTCAGCATTTCAGGGGCGATCGGATGGGTGCGGTAATCAACGAACACGAACGGTTGCTCGATGCGCTTCAACCAGTTCTGCACTTTCCGGCAGGTGTCGCAGTTCGGCAGACCGTAGAGGGTCAAGCTCACTCGACGGCTCCACGCAAAAGATCATTGACCGAGGTCTTGCTGCGGGTCTTTTCATCGACCTGTTTGACGATGACCGCGCAGTAAAGGGAATATTTTCCATCAGCCGAAGGCAGGGAACCGGACACCACCACCGAACCGGCCGGCACGCGGCCGTAACTGGTTTCGCCGGTGGCGCGGTTGTAGATGCGGGTGCTTTGACCGATGAACACGCCCATGCCGATCACCGAGCCGCGTTCGACGATGACGCCTTCGACCACTTCCGAGCGCGCACCGATGAAACAATCGTCTTCGATGATGGTCGGTGCGGCCTGCAGCGGCTCCAGCACGCCGCCGATGCCGGCGCCGCCGGAGATGTGGCAGCGGGCACCGACCTGGGCGCAGGAACCGACCGTGGCCCAGGTATCGACCATGGTGCCGGCGCCGACATGCGCGCCGATGTTGATGAAACTCGGCATCAGCACGGCGTCTTTCCCGATATAGGAACCGGCACGGGCCACGGTTCCGGGCACCACCCGGGCGCCGAGACGGCGGAAATCTTCGGCATCGTAATTTTCGAAGCGCAGCGGCACTTTGTCCCAGAATGGATTGCCGGGCTCGCCCATCACGTCCATGTCGTGGCAGCGGAAATACAGCAGCACCGCTTTCTTCAGCCATTCATTGACTTTCCAGCCGCCGTCCTGCGGCTCGGCGACGCGCGCATCGCCCGATTCCAGCAAGGCGATGACGTGATAAAGATCGGGCTTGAGTGCCTCGATGGCGGCCACGTCCAGCGCGGCGCGGTTGTCGAAAGCGTGTTCGATGCGGGCTTGCAGTTCTGTGTTCATGGTTTCCTTCCTTCCAGATAGTCTAACAGCGCCGCCTGCAGACCATGCAACACGGCGGGATCGGATAAAGCGTGGTTATCGCGGTCGCTTACAACGAAAATGTCCTCGGCGCGCTCGCCGAAGGTGGCGATGCGGGCATCGTGCACGCGCACCTTGCGTTGCAGCAGCACATAGCCGATGTCGGCCAGCAGGCCCGGGCGGTCGGCGCAGACCAGACTCATCAGCGTCCGGTCCCCGGCGGCGGCCGGGCTGAATTCGATGCGGGTCGGGGTCTTGAAGTGCCGAAGCCGGCTCGGCAGCAGATGCTTGGCCGGCTTGATGCTGGCCGGGTCCTTCAGCGCCGCGGCCAGGGTCTGCGCGATGCGTTTGGCATCCGGCGTGTGGCTGCCCTTGAGGGTGATGAAGTTGTCCAGCGCGTAACCGTCGTTTGAAGACAGGATGCGGGCATGCACGACGCTCAGATTCAACCGGTCGAGCGTGGCCAGCAGGCCGGAGATGATGCCGTCACGGTCAGGCGTGCGTACGAAGATTTCCAGGGAATCCCTGCCGATCAATTCGCGCACCAGAATCTGGGACGGCAACGCGATCTGGGACAGCATGCCTTGGGTCTGCCAGACCAGCTGTTCCGGGCGGTAGCGCAGGAAGGCATCCTCCGGGAAGGTCTGCCACAGCGACTGCACCGAATCCTCGCTGAAGCCGGCATCCATCAGTTTCGCCAGCGCCATGTTGCGGGTTTCGGCACGGATGTCTTCGGCATTCAGCGGATGCTCGAGACCGACACGAAGCACATAGCGGGTGGCGGTATACAGATCGGCCAGCAGTTGATCCTTGAAGGCGTTCCACAGCTTGGGACTGGTGCCGGCGATATCGGCGCAGGTCAGCACATACAGATAATCCAGATGCTCCCGGTCGGCAACCTTGCCGGCGAATCCATTGATGATGTCCGGATCGGAAATGTCGAATTTCTGGGCCGTGAACGACATCAGCAGATGCTGGGCGATCAGCCATTCCACCAGCTGCGCATCGGCAGCCGGCAGGGCATGGGCCTGGGCGAAACGCGCGAAATCGGCCGCGCCCAATTCAGCATGATCGCCGCCGCGGCCTTTGGCGATGTCGTGGAACAGACCGGCCAGCCAGATCAGATGCGGTTTGCGCAGACGCGGAAAAACCTCATGCGGCAAGGTGAATCCATCCACCCGGCCCTGCTCGAAGCGTCGGATGAACTCCAGAACATTCAGGGTGTGCTGATCGACGGTATAGACATGGAACAGGTCGTATTGCATGCGCCCGGTGACCTGGCCGAATTCCGGCAGATAGCGGGCCAGAATACCCAGCCGCGCCAGACGCTGCAGACTGATGACACCCTGCGGCTGGCTGATCAAATCCATGAAAGCCGTTCTTACCGATTCCGGCTGTTCGGCGTAAGGCAGGATATCCGGCAGTGATTCCGCCAACCCGCGTGCGGTGTCCGAATGCAGGCCCTTGCAGGCCGGCTGGCCGCCCCAGACCGCGAACAGCTCGAAAAGCCGCGGCAGCGCCTCGGCACCGAAACAGTTGTCGAGGGCAAGCAGATATCCGTTTTTCAGCACGAACTGGCCATCGATCGGCGTGACCACCTGCTCTTCGGCCAGATGTTCTTCAAAACGCTGGAGCAGACGGTCGTTGATGCGCAGCAAGATGGCTGCCGAGCGGAAGAAATCCTGCATCAACTGTTCGACCGCAAGATTGTCCGGCGTATCCTGCAATCCGAACAGCTCGGCCAGATTCTTCTGATGGTCGAACAACAGCCGTTCTTCCGGCCGTTTCACCACCAGATGCAAGGCGAAACGCAGACGCGCCACGATGCGCCAGTTGCGCAACAGTGCCTGCCATTCGGCATCGCCAAGCAATCCCAACGGCACCAGGCCGGCTAGAGAAGACACCCCGTAGAGTTTGCGCGACAGCCAGTTCAGGGTATGGAAATCGCGCAACCCACCCGGCCCTTCCTTCAGGTTGGGTTCGAGGTTGTCGGCGGTATTGTGGAATTTGGCATGGCGCTGGCGCTGCTCGTGGCGTTTGGCTTCGAAATAGCCGCGGGCATCGTAGACTTCGGGCGAATTCACGGCCGCCTCAAGCGAAAGGAATACTTTTTCATCACCCGCCAGTTTGCGGATTTCCAGCAGCGAGGTATAGGTCGCTACATCCAAGCGGCTCTGTTCAAGGCATTGACCGACCGAGCGTACCGCCTGACCAACTTTCAGCCCAGAATCCCACAACAACGAGAAAAACTGACCAATGGCCTCCGAGTGACGGACATGCTCGGCTTCCTGGCCGCAGACCAAAAGGTCGATATCGGAATGCGGATACAGCTCGCCACGCCCGTAGCCGCCGGTCGCGACCAGGACCAATCCGGCATCCCGATGCATGCCAAGATCCCAGGCTTTGCAGACGATGACATCCAGGCATTCCCGATAACGGCCGATCAGGGTTTCGATGGCGATGCCCTTGGCCAGACTCTCGGTCAAGGCACTGCGTTGTGCGGCAAGCGCCTGTTTGGCGACAGCAGTGAATTCAGCAGCGGTTCCGGCCTGCTCAAAGGCCGAAGCGGCAGGGTCAGCGTTGACGCTGCCCGCGGTCACAAATCGTTGTCATCGCCGGGCAGACGGGTCAGGATCTCGACACCGTCATCGGTGACCGCGACGGTATGTTCCCATTGTGCCGAAAGCGAGCGGTCCTTGGTGACTACCGTCCAGCCATCGGGCATCAGCCGGGTATGGCGGGCGCCTTCATTGACCATCGGTTCAATGGTGAAGGTCATGCCTTTTTCCAGACGAAGGCCGGCACCGGGCTGACCGTAATGCAGGACCTGCGGATCTTCGTGGTAAATCCGGCCGATGCCGTGTCCGCAGTATTCGCGCACCACCGAGAAACGTTCGGCTTCGACCAGCTTCTGGATGGCATGGCCGATATCACCGAGGGTGGCCCCTGGGCGAACGGCACGGATGCCTTCGAACATGGCGGCACGGGTCACGTCAATCAGGCGTTTGGCCTTGACCGACGGCTCACCGACCGTGTACATCCGGCTGGTATCGCCATGCCAGCCATCCTTGATGACGGTGACGTCGATGTTGAGGATATCGCCATCTTTCAAGACTTTACCCGGAGATGGGATACCGTGACAGATGACATTATTGACCGAGGTGCAGATACTGGCCGGGAAGCCCTTGTAGCCGACATTGGCCGGAATCGACTGCTGGACCTGAACGATGTGTTCATGGCAGATCCGGTCCAGTTCGGCAGTGGTCACGCCGGGCTTCACGTGCGGCGCGATCATCTGCAGCACTTCCGCGGCCAGCCGGCCGGCGATGCGCATGTTTTCGATGTCCTGAGGGGACTTGACGGAGACTTTCATAGTCCCATTATCCAACACTTGCGGCAAAATCGCACTTTCTTGTATAATTACCGGGCTTCAAGCGCCCACGCCGAGCGTCAATCGGCGAATTCACACACCGGATATTCCCCTGCTTCGGGGTGCCCCTCGGGGTTCGACGCAGCGATCCGGTGGAGGCCCAACCCCGGAACCATCCGCCTTACCCAGGCCGGTTCCCTATCGCTCAAAGGATTCAACCATGTCCCAAGTCACCATGCGTCAAATGCTGGAAGCCGGCGTTCACTTCGGCCACCAAACCCGTTACTGGAACCCGAAAATGGGTCCATACATTTTCGGTGCCCGCGGCAAGATCCACATCATCAATCTTGAAAAAACCATGCCGCTGTTCACCGACGCGATGAATTTCATCTCGGCGATTGCACAAAAGCGTGGCAGCATCCTGTTCGTCGGCACCAAGCGTTCCGCCCGCGATGCCATCAAGGAAGAAGCCACCCGTTGCAACATGCCTTACATGAGCATGCGCTGGCTGGGCGGTACCCTGACCAACTTCCGCACCGTGAAGCAGTCCGTTTCGCGTCTGAAAGAACTGGAATCGGCTGAAACCGACGGCACCTTCGAAAAGCTGGTCAAGCACGAAGTGCTGACCCTGCGTCGCGAGCGCGACAAGCTTGACGCTTCGCTCGGCGGTATCAAAGACATGAACCGTCTGCCGGACGCCCTGTTCGTCATTGACATCGGCCATGAAAACATCGCCATCCAGGAAGCCAAGAAGCTCGGCATCCCGGTCATCGCTGTGGTCGATACCAACTACGATCCCAACCTGGTCGACTACGCCATTCCGGGCAACGATGACGCCATTCGTGCCGTACAGCTGTATGTGCGTGCCGCCGCCGATGCCGTACTGGAAGGCAAAGCCGCCGCGCCGATTACCGCCAGCAGCGCCAATGACGACTTCGTCGAACTGGACGAAGAAGGCAACCCGATCGGTAAAGACGACAAGAAAGGCGCCCGCCGCGCACCGGCCAAGAAAGCCGCGCCGCGCCGCGAAAAACGCGACGCCTGATTGAAGCCATGACAGGGGGTGCTTCGGCACCCCCTTCCCCATCGGCAGCTGGCCGATGCGACACACCCCCTGAACAACTCCGAGGTTAATACGATGGAAATTACCGCCAGCCTGGTAAAAGAACTCCGCGAGCGCTCCGGCGCCGGCATGATGGAATGCAAGAAAGCCCTGACTGAAAACGCAGGCAATATCGATGCCGCCATGGAATACCTGCGCAAGACCGGTCTGGCCAAGGCCGACAAGAAAGCCGACCGCGTGGCCGCGGAAGGTCGCATCGGCATGGCCAGCAGCGGCGGCAAAGCCGTGCTGGTCGAAGTCAACTCCGAAACCGATTTCGTGGCCAAGGATGATAACTTCCTGTCCTTCGTCAATGCCGTGGCCGAAGCCGCCCTGGCGTCCGACGCCGCCGATGCCGAAGCCCTGAAGTCGGTGGCCATGAACGGTGGAACCGTGGAAGAAGCCCGCGCCGCATTGATCGCCAAAGTTGGTGAAAACGTGCAGGTCCGCCGTCTGGTCCGCGTCAATTCTGCCAATACCGTGGCGGCCTACATCCACGGCGGCCGTATCGGCGTGCTGGTCGATCTGGCCGGCGGCGACATGGAACTGGCCCGCGGCATCGCCATGCATGTGGCGGCCATGAATCCTCCTTACAACAAAGCCGCCGATGTTCCGGCTGACTTCATTGCCAAGGAAAAAGAAATCGAACTGGCCAAAATGCCGGAGAAAGACAAAAACAAGCCGGCTGATATCCTCGAGAAAATCATTGTCGGCAAAGTCAGCAAGATCATCAACGAAGTCACCCTGTACGGCCAGCCCTACGTGCTGAATACCGACCAGAGCGTGGAAGCGGCTGTTAAAGTCGCTGGTGCCGATGTCATCGGTTTCCAGCGCCTGGTGGTCGGCGAAGGCATCGAAAAGGTGGTGGAAGATTACGCCGCCGAAGTTGCCAAGGCCATGGCCGTCTGAATTGCAAAGCCACCTTCGGGTGGCTTTTTTTCACCCCTCAATTATTCCGGAGTAGCCATCCGCCATGTCCCGTCTTCGCCGTCTCGATTACGCAAGCACCCCGCATGAACCCTATGAGGTCGCCCCGGAGAAAATGCGGGCGGGCAGCCCGAAGCAGATCCTCAGCAACCACTTCAGCAATGCCGCCGGCAATTTCCATACCGGCTTCTGGGAAGCCGAGCCCGGAATCTGGCAGGTCAATTACACCGAATACGAATACTGCGAAATCCTGCAGGGTGTGATCGTGATGACCGAAGACGGCGGGGAAGCCCAGACCGTCCGCGCCGGCGACCGGTTCACCCTTGAACCGGGTTACCGCGGAACCTGGGAAGTGCGTGAATATGCGCGCAAGGTCTACGTCATCTACGAACCCTAAGCTGGCCCGCACCCTGCTAAAGCCGCCGCCAATCCGCTAGAATGACCTTAACGATGCCCACCCCGGAGCCCGCCATGAGCACATTGAAATACCGCCGCATTCTGCTGAAGCTGTCCGGCGAGGCCCTGATGGGCGACGGCGATTACGGCATCGACCCCGGCATCATCAACGGCCTGGCGCGCGAAATCATCGCCGTGCAGCAGGCCGGTGCCGAGATCGGCGTAGTCATCGGCGGTGGCAACATTTTCCGCGGCGCCGGCTTGGCCGCCGGCGGCATGGACCGCGTCACCGGCGACCACATGGGCATGCTGGCAACCGTCATCAACGCCCTGGCCATGCAGGACGCGCTGGAAAAACACGGTGTCAACGCGCGTGTGATGAGCGCCATCAAAATCAACCAGATCTGCGAAGACTACATCCGTCGCCGTGCCGTCCGTCATCTGGAAAAAGGCCGCATCGCGATTTTCGCGGCCGGCACCGGCAATCCGTTCTTCACCACCGATTCCGCCGCCGCGCTGCGCGCCACCGAAATCAATGCCGAACTGCTGCTGAAGGCAACCAAAGTGGATGGCATTTACGATTCGGATCCGAATAAGAATCCAGCGGCAAAACGCTTCCAACGCCTGACCTATGACGACGTCCTGCAGCGCAATCTGCAGGTGATGGACACCGCCGCCTTCGCCCTCTGCCGTGAAAACGACATTCCGCTGCGGATCTACGATATGGGCAATGCCGGCGCGTTGATGCGCATCCTGCAAGGCGAGGACATCGGCACACTGGTCACCCGCTGAGCGCATGCAAGGGCATCCGCACGAGCACCACAGCCACCGCCATGCCAGCCATCACCATGTGTTCGCATGGGCGATGTGGATCAATCTGGCCTATTCGGGTATCGAAGCCGGCTTCGGTCTGGCCACCAACTCGCTCGCGCTAATTTCCGACGCTCTGCATAATCTCGGCGATGCCGCCGGTTTGGCCTTGGCCTGGGGCGCGGCATGGATGGCCAGTCAGGCACCGACCGAACGCCACACCTTCGGCTGGCGCCGCGCGACACAGTTGTCCCCCCTGTTCAATGCGGTACTGCTGGCCGGCTTCAGCGGCGCCCTGCTCTGGGAGGCGCTCGGGCGGTTCCAGAACCCGCCGCAGGTACCCGGCGTTGTGGTCATGGCGGTGGCCGGTCTCGGTATTTTGGTGAACTTGGGTACCGCCGCGCTTTTCCTGCGTGGCCAGAAAACCGACCTCAACAAACGCGGCGCATATCTGCATCTGTTGGCCGATGCGGCGGTGTCTTTGGCGGCGGTTCTCGCCGGCATCGGCATCTGGTGGCGCCAATGGTACTGGTTGGACCCGCTCACCGCCGCCTTGGTGGCCCTGGTCATCGGCATCGGCAGCTGGCATCTGCTCAAGGCCAGTTTCATGCAGGTCATGGACGCGGTACCCGAGAATCTCGAGAAATCTGAAGTGGAGGCCTTTCTGGCCAAACTGCCGGGCGTCACGGCCGTCCATCACGTGCATATCTGGTCGCTAGGTGCCGAGGAAATCGCGTTGACCGCGCACATCGTCCGAAATACGGTGGACGGACATGACGGATTCATCGACGGCGCCAATCAGGCCCTACAGGAACGCTTCGGCATCAACCATGCCACGCTGCAGATCGAGCTGGGTGAATCCTGCCATCACGACCATCATGACCATGCCCCGCACCATTGATGTTTTTTCATTGATTTTAAGCATTTAGCTTCTTCTCGGTTTATAATTGGGCTCATCATCGGAACAGGAGCCCCGCATGCTCAACGAAATCAAAAAAGATGCGCAGACACGCATGGCCAAAAGCGTCGACGCTCTCAAGCACGAGCTGTCCTCATTGCGGACCGGCCGCGCCAGCACCGGCCTTGTCGACAACCTGAAGGTGAACTACTACGGTTCCGATATGCCGCTCAGCCAGGTTGCGACGGTCACTGTCGCCGATGCCCGCTCGATTACCATCACCCCCTGGGAAAAGGCGATGGTCGGCGCCATCGAAAAAGCCATCCTCGCGTCCAACCTCGGCTTTACGCCGAACACGCTGGGTCAGGTCATCCGCATCAATCTGCCGCCGCTGACCGAAGAACGTCGCAAGGAACTGATCAAGCACGTTTACGCAGAAGCCGAAAACGCCAAGATTTCGGTGCGCAACATCCGCCGCGATGCGATTTCCGGCGTCAAGGACCTGCTCAAGGAAAAAACCATCTCTGAGGATGAAGCCCGTCGCAGCGAGGATGAAATCCAGAAAATCACCGACAAGGCGGTCAAGGACATCGACGACATCGCCAAAACCAAGGAAACCGAGCTGCTGGCCGTCTGAAGCGCTCAGGCCATGCACCCGGACATGCCACGCCATCCCCGACACATTGCCGTCATCATGGACGGCAACGGCCGCTGGGCCGAACAACGCGGCAGCATCCGCAGTGTCGGCCACCGTGCCGGCGCCAAAGCCGTGCAGATCGCCATTGAATTCTGCCTCGAACAGGGCATCGGAAGCCTGACCCTGTTCGCATTCTCCAGCGAGAACTGGAATCGTCCGCCGGAAGAAGTCAGTACCCTGATGAAGCTGTTCCTGCGCATGTTGGATACCGAAATCGAGGAACTTCACCGTCGCGGGGTGCGTATCCGTTTCATTGGCCAGCGCAGCGACTTCGCTATTGAACTCCGCGATAAGATGGCCTGGGCGGAAGCACTGACCGCCGGAAACTCCCAGCTCAATCTCAACATCGCCGGCAGTTACGGCGGACGTTGGGATATCGTCAACGCCTGCCGAAGCCTGCTGGCATCGTCTCCGGATCCGGAAGCCATCACCGAGGATAGTCTCGGCCGGCACATGGCGCTGGCCGGCCAGCCCGATCCCGATCTACTGATACGCACGGGAGGCGACTTCCGCATCAGCAATTTTCTGCTCTGGCAGATGGCCTACACTGAATTCTGGTTCACCCCGACGCTTTGGCCGGACATCACCCGAAAGGAGCTGATGCAGGCCGTTGCGGATTTCGCCGGGCGTGAACGCCGCTTCGGCCTGACCAGTGAACAAATCCATGGAGAACAGTCATGAGCCACAGCAAACGCATTCGGTCCGCACTCTGGATGATTCCGCTAGCCATGGGTGCCATTCTGTTTCTGCCCACGCCCTGGATGGGCGCTATCATGGCGGTTCTGCTGCTGGCCGGCCTGCATGAATGGTGCGCACTCGCCGGTCTGGACCGGCCTCAGGCCAAATGGACCTATCTCGCCGCAAATGCCGCGCTGGTGGCCGCGATTGCCTGGACCGACGATGCAGCGCACCGGAATCTACTTGCGGCGATTGCCATTGGCGGCGCATTCTGGCTATTGGTGCCATTGTGGTTGTGGAAATTCGATTTTGCCCGTGAACCCGGTGCCCATAACCGCCATTTGAAATTGCTGGCCGGCATGCTGGCCTGCGTACCGGCCTGGGCGGCACTGGTCTGGCTTCATGGCAACGATGGCGGTCCGGCGTGGACCCTGTTCGCCATCGGCATGGTCGCCGCCGCAGACAGCGGCGCCTATCTATTCGGCGTCAATTTCGGAAAACACAAACTCGCCCCGAACATCAGCCCGGGTAAAAGCTGGGAGGGATTTTGGGGAGGCCTTCTGGTGACGCTCCTGCTCGCCATCTCCTGCATGCCCCTGTTTGACGCACCCTGGTCGGATCTCTGGCGCTACGCCCTGCTTGGCCTGTTGACCGGACTGTTCTCAGTCTTCGGTGATCTTTTTGAAAGCCTGATAAAGCGGCATGCCTGCATCAAAGACTCGAGCGCCCTGATTCCGGGACATGGCGGTCTGTTCGATCGGCTCGACAGCATCGTTTCCGGTCTGGTGGTTTTCGCGCTGGTGAAATATGGCTTGGCGCTATGAAAACGCTGTGCCTGCTTGGGGCAACCGGATCCATCGGCCAATCCACCCTGAAACTGGTCGACCAGCATCCGGATCGCTTTCGCATTACGGCCCTGTCGGCCCATACCCAGGTCGATGCCCTCATCGAGCTATGCCGGCGCTACCGGCCAGTACAGGCCTGCATCGCTGATCCGGGACTGTTCACGGCATTGCGCAACGGCCTGAGTGCTGCAGGACTGAACACCACGCCGTTGGCCGGACCGGAGAATCTCGAGGACATGGCGGCCGACAGCAGCTCCAACACCGTCATCGCAGCGATTGTCGGTGCTGCCGGCGTGGCTTCGACCTTGAGTGCGGCGCGCGCCGGCAAACGCATCCTGCTGGCCAACAAGGAGTCCATCGTCCTGGCCGGACAGCTGCTGATGCAGACCGTGACAACGCATGGCGCGCAACTGTTTCCGGTCGACAGCGAACATAATGCGATTTTCCAGTGCCTGCCGGCCGGCGGCGGCCGGGATGGCGTGCGACGGCTGATTCTGACCGCTTCCGGCGGTCCGTTTCTGGGAAAATCCCGCGCCGACCTGGCCGCGATTACGCCGGAACAGGCCTGCCGGCATCCGAAGTGGTCCATGGGACGCAAAATTTCCGTCGATTCGGCAACGCTGATGAACAAAGGACTGGAAGTCATCGAGGCCCATCATCTGTTCGGCATGCCTGCCGAGGCCATCGAAGTCGTAGTGCATCCGCAGAGCATCGTGCACTCGATGGTGGATTACCGTGACGGCTCCGTGCTGGCGCAGATGGGCGAACCCGATATGCGCACCGCCATAGCCTATGGCCTGTCGTACCCGGACCGTATTGATTCCGGCGTCAAAGCGCTCGATTTCAGGAATCTGGGACATCTCGAATTCCGGACGCCCGATACCCTTACCTTTCCTTGCCTGAGCTTGGCCTATACCGCTATTGGACGCGGCGGTAATGCGCCGGCCGTGCTCAATGCCGCCAATGAAGTTGCGGTCATGGCCTTTCTCGAGGGCCGACTGCCGTTTCTGGGCATCGCCGACATCGTGGCGCAGACCCTCGATGCTCTGGCGTGGGAACCTGCCGCGGATTTAGCTGTCCTAATGGCAAGCGATGCGGAAGCGCGCCGCTTTGCCAACCATCGAATCCACTGAGCCATGCCCGACTTCATCAGCCCGCTGTTCTGGTACATCCTCACCATCGGCATTCTGGTCACCGTGCATGAATGGGGCCATTTCGCAGTGGCGCGACGCTGCGGGGTTCGGGTTCTGCGCTTTTCGGTCGGCTTCGGACGTGCGCTCTACAGCCGGATCGGCAAGGACGGCACCGAGTATCGGCTGGCACTGATTCCGTTTGGCGGGTACGTCAAAATGCTGGACGAACGCGAGCAGGAAGTTCCGCCTGAACTGCAGCCATTCGCCTTCAACCGGCAATCGGTCGGCAAACGCTTCGCGATTGTTGCAGCCGGGCCCTTGGCCAATCTCATTCTCTGCATCGGCCTGCTATGGGCCGCATTGATTCTCGGGGTGCCCGAACTGCGCGCCCTGATTGGCCCGTCCACCGGGCTGGCACAACAGGCCGGTTTCCAGGCCGGCGATGAACTGGTTGCCGTCGACGCCAAACCGGTGCAGGCCTGGAATGACGCCTTGCCGGCCCTGGCATTGGCGGCCATGGACCGGCGTCCGATCGATGTCCGGGTGACCACGCTGGCAGGTGACTCCGAAATCCGGCAACTTGCCCTCGACAGGCTGCCGGAAGACTTTCCCCAGGACAAGCTGCTGCAGGAAATCGGCCTGACGCCATTCTTTTCAGCAGCCCTGCCGATCATCGGCCAGGTGCAGAAAGACGGTCCGGCGGAGGGTGCGCTGCTGCCGGGTGACCGCATCACCGCCATCGAGGGCGTCAAAATCGCGCAGTTCGGTGATATTCCGAAAACTTTGGCGGAAAAAGCAGGCGACGGCCGGAACCTGCGTATCGAAGTCCTCCGTGACGGCGCCATCTTGGCTTTCCTCATCGCTCCGACAGAAGTCCTTTTGAATGGAAAAAAAGTGTGGCGACTTGGCGTCGGCAGTCTGAGTGCGGTCAAAACCGTGCAATACCCGCCCATGCAGGCCCTGCCCGCCGCTTTTTCAAGAACCTATGCCATGACCCGGGACAGCCTCGCGGTCATCAAGCGCCTATTGACCGGCGCGGCTTCGGTTGACAATCTTTCCGGACCGATCGGCATCGCCCGCGCCGCGGACAGCCAGGCCAGCTGGGGAATATCGACGTTTCTCGGCTTTTTGGCCGCGATTTCGCTGGCATTGTGTATCATGAACCTGTTGCCGATACCGCTTCTCGATGGCGGACATCTGCTCTATTTCGCCTATGAATGGGCCACCGGCAAAGCCCCCGCTGAAAGCGTTCAAGCCATCGGGCAGTATATCGGCGTTTTTTTACTCGCCGGACTGCTTGGAATAGCCATTTTCAATGATTTTTTTCGTATCATTTCCTAATCCACCCAAGTAGCACCGTCTGGAACCCCGATGACCTCTTCAAATTTCCGTAAAAGCCTGCTGTGCCTGTCCCTGGCCATTGCACTCAGCCAGCCTGCGCAAGCCCAGCTGGCCGAACCGTTTGTGGCCAGTGATATCCGGGTCGACGGCCTGCAGCGGATTTCGGCAGGCACGGTATTCACCTATCTGCCGATTGAAAAGGGCGATACCGTCAATACATCGAAAACCACCGAGGCCATCCGGGCGCTTTACAAGACCGGATTCTTCAGCGACGTCCGTTTCGAACGCCAGGGCGACATTCTGGTGGTGAATGTCACCGAACGTCCCAGCATCAACACGCTGACGCTCAAAGGCAACAAGGAAATCAAGACCGAGGATCTGCTCAAGGGACTCAAGGGCATCGGGCTGAGCGAGGGTGAAATCTATAATCCACTCAATCTCGACCGTGTCACCCAGGAGCTGCTGCGTCAATACAACAACAAAGGCAAATACAACGTCGTCATCGCGCCGACCGTCAAGGAAATCGACCGCAACCGCGTCGATATCTCCCTCGACATCACCGAAGGCAAGAGCGCCCGCCTGCGCGACATTAACATCGTCGGCAACACCGTCTATCCCGATGACGTGATCCGTGAAGGCTGGGAATCCAATACAAGCAACTGGCTATCGTGGTACAAGCGCGACGACCAGTATTCGCGTGAAAAGCTGTCCGGTGATCTAGAAAAACTGACTGATTACTATCTGGACCGGGGCTATGTGGATTTCAACGTCGAATCCACCCAGGTCGCCATCAGCCCCGACAAGAAAGACATGTTTCTGACCGCCAACGTGGTCGAAGGCAAGATCTATAAGGTCGACAGCGTATCGGTGAGCGGAGACACCATCGTTCCCAAGGAAGAAGTTGAAAAACTGCTGTTGATCCGGACCGGGAATACTTTTTCACGGCAACTTCTGACGGCGACCAATGACCGTATCACCGCAATGTTGGGTAATATCGGTTACGCCTTCGCCGAGGTCGATCCGGTGCCGACCATCAGCCGCGACGATCAGGAAATCAGCATCGATTTCGTGGTCAAACCCGGCCCGCGCGTGCAGATCCGCCGCATGGAAATCAAGGGCAATGTGCGGACCGCCGACGAAGTCGTGCGTCGCGAGCTGCGCCAGTTCGAAAACACCTGGTATTCGCAGGCGGCACTCGACCGTTCTAAAGTCCGCCTGCAGCGCCTTGGTTTCTTTGAAACCGTTGAAATCGAACAGGAGCCTGTGGCAGGCCGTCCGGACCAGGTCGATGTTTTCATCAATGTCAAGGAACGCAACTCCGGCAGCTTCGTCTTCGGTCTCGGTTACCAGCAGCTTTATGGTCTGACCGCATCCGTGCAGCTCAGTGAAAACAATTTTCTTGGTACCGGCAACCGGATGTCGGTGGCCGTGCAGAACAACAGCTACTCGAAGCGCGTCAGCTTCTCCTACACTAATCCGTATTTCACCGAAGACGGTCTCAGTCTGGGTTACAACGTGTCCTACAGCGACTACAACCAGGGTGACTTCAATACGGCCCGATACACCTCGACGAACTTCAATGCCGAAGCCGTCATGGGTATTCCGCTGAGTGAAACCGACAGCATCCAATTCGCCCTCGGTTACGACAAAATCGACCTGACCACTACGCTCGGTTCGACGCCATTACCGCTGATCGAGTACCTGGATGACGTGCTTGGTACGGAGCCATACTTCCCGTGCTTCGATGTCGATGATGACAACAACCCCGATACCCCGGCGACCGATGACGCGGCCCCGCTGGGCACGCCTGATCCACAGACCTGCGGTTTCAACCAGACCTGGCCGGTCCAGCAGATCCGTGCCCAGGCCGGCTGGGGCCGGGATTCGCGTAACGATTACCTGCTGCCGACCCGTGGTACCTACCACCGTGTCGGCGCCGAGTTTTCGTTCCCGGGATCCGATATCGCCTACTACAAACTCAGCTACCAGTTCGAGCATTACCGGCCGCTCAATTCCTGGCTGGTACTTAAAATCGGGACCGATTTGGGTTATGGCGACAGCTATGGCAACACCGGTGATGCCGGCATGCCGTTCTTCAAGAATTTCTATGTCGGCGGCCCGCAGTCGGTCCGTGGTTATGAGGCCAACACGCTCGGCCCCAGCTACGGCACTTGCGTTCCGGTAGCTCCGGCCACCACCTGTGTTCCGTCCTTTTTGCAGCCGTTGGGCGGCTCACTGAAAGTCGCCGGCACCTTCGAGCTGTTGTTCCCGAAGCTATTCAATGCACGCGGCACCCGCCTGTCGGCCTTCCTCGATTACGGCAACGCATTTGCAGGCAGCTTCGACTACAGCGGCTATACCGATCCGGCCGCCGGTGCCGTTTTCGGCGCCGAAAAAGTCAATTTCAGCTCGTTGCGCGCCTCTGTCGGTATGGCCCTGCAATGGCAGGCGCCAGTCGGTCCGATTTCGATCAGTTATGCCTTACCGCTGAACGATGGCGAGTTCGACCGCGTCGAGCGTCTGCAGTTCACTTTCGGTCAGCAATTCTGATCCCGCATGTTGACGCTGAAGGACCTTGCCGACCGCTTCGGCCTGGACTTCCGGGGTGATGCGGATACCTTCATAACCGGCATCGGCACGCTTGCCGATGCCCAGCCAGGTCAATTAGCGTTCCTGGCCAACAGCAAGTACAACGCGCAACTGGCCAATACCCGGGCATCGGTGGTGGTTTTGAGCGAAGCCGATGCCGATGCCTGTCCCTGCGCCTGCCTGGTCAGCGGCAATCCTTACACCAGTTTCGCCCTGATTACCGCCCTGTTCGATGACGGCGATGACCTGCCGGCAGGCATTCATGCCACCGCCGTGATTGATGCCACCGCGCGCATCGGCGCCGAAGTGCGTATCGGCCCGTATGCGGTCATCGGCCCGGGCTGCGTCATCGGCGAGCGCAGCCAGATCCATGCCCATGCGCATATCGGTCGGGACTGCACGCTGGATACCGATTGTCTGCTGCTGCCCAAGGTCACGCTGGTCAAACGCGTTCATCTCGGAAAGCGCGTCCGCATCCATTCCGGTGCTGTGCTCGGCGCGGACGGTTTCGGCATCGCCTTCCATCAGGGGCAGTGGGTCAAAATCGCACAGCTCGGCGGTGTACGCATCGGCGATGACTGCGAGATCGGCGCCAACACCACCATCGACCGCGGCGCCATCGAGGACACGGTGCTGGAAAACGATGTCCGGCTCGATAACCAGATCCAGATCGGCCACAATGTCCGCATCGGCGCGCATACCGCCATCGCCGGCTGCGTCGCGGTGGCGGGCTCGACCCGAATCGGCAGGTACTGTCTGATCGGCGGTGCGGCCGGTATCGTCGGTCACATCGAAATCGCCGACAAAGTGACCGTGGGCGCGATGAGTCTGGTCACCCATTCGCTGACCGAAGCGGGCGAATACGCCTCAGGAACCCCGATTCAGGCCAAAAACGACTGGCGCAAGAATGCCGCGCGCTTCAAGCAGCTCGACGCCATGGCCCGCACACTCAACACACTGAAAAAGAACGGAGACTGACCCATGCCATACGATATCTCCAAACTGCCGGTCGATGCCGTCTGTATCCAGAACCTGCTGCCACACCGTTATCCGTTTCTGCTGGTCGACCGGGTTACGGAATTTGAGGCAGATAAGCGCATCCGTGCCATCAAGAATGTGACCATCAACGAGCCCTTTTTCAATGGCCATTTTCCGGGTGCGCCGGTCATGCCGGGCGTGTTGATTCTCGAGGCACTAGCCCAGGCCGGCGGCCTGTTGACCCACCTCAGCCTGATGGAGGACGGCTGCACCGGCAAGGAAGGCAAGCTGTTCTATCTGGTCAAGATCGACAATGCCAAATTCTCAAAAATGGTGGTCCCCGGCGACCAGCTCGAATTGAATGTCGAACTCAAACGCAAAATACGCAATATGGCGCTTTACCAGGGCGTTGCCTGCGTCAACGGCAAGCAGGTCGCCTGCGCCGACATCCTCTGCGCCGAAGGTGACGCATGAGCATCCATCCAACGGCAATCATCGATCCTGCCGCGAAGTTGCACGCCAGTGTAGGCGTTGGACCATACACCGTCATCGGTGCCGATGTCAGCATCGGCGAAGGTACCGAGATCGGACCACATTGCGTGATAACCGGGCCGACACGGATCGGCCGCAACAACAAGATCCATTCGCATGCCGCGCTGGGCGGTGATCCGCAGGACAAGAAATTCGAAGGCGAGCATGGTGAACTAATCATCGGCGACAACAATACCATCCGCGAATTCACCACCTTCAACCGCGGCACCGGCGACGGCGGCGGCGTGACACGGATCGGCGACAACAACTGGATCATGGCCTACGTGCACATCGCCCACGATTGCGTCGTCGGTAACAACACCATTTTCGCCAACAACGCCTCGCTGGCCGGCCACGCCATCGTCGAAGACTGGGTCATCATGGCCGGCTTCTCGGGCGCGCATCAATTTTGCAAAATCGGCGCACATGCGTTCGTCGGCATGGGCAGCCTGATCAGTGCCGATGTGCCGCCGTTCGTGATGATCGGCATGCAGTACGCAGAGCCGCGCAGCATCAACGCCGAAGGCCTCAAGCGTCGCGGTTTCAGTGCCGAGCGGATCAAGAAGATCAAGAACGCCTACCGCACTGTTTACATGTCCGGCAAACCGCTGACCGAGGCCAAAACCGAACTGCAGTCTATGGCCGTGGAATCCGACGATGTCCGGCAAATGCTTGATTTCATCGAAGCCAGCACACGCGGCATCGTGCGTTAAGTATCCATGAAAATCGCGCTCATCGCCGGCGAGGAATCGGGCGACCTGCTTGCCGCCGAGCTAATGGCCGCGCTGCAGGCACGCCGGCCCGACATCCGCTTTGTCGGCATGGGCGGCCCGAAAATGCAGGCGCTTGGCCTGGACTCCTGGTTCGACTACAAAACTCTTTCGGTCATGGGTTTCGTCGAAGTGCTCAAGCATCTTCCGGCGCTTCTGAAACTCCGCAATAATCTACTCAAGCGCCTCGTCGCGGAGAAACCGGATCTGGTCATCGGCGTGGATGCGCCGGATTTCAATCTCGGTCTGGAAAAAGCCTGCAAGCGCGCCGGCCTGCGCACCGCGCACTTCGTCAGTCCTTCGGTCTGGGCCTGGCGCGAGAAGCGTGCCGCCCGCATCGCCGAAAGCTGCGAGCAGGTGTTGTGTCTGTTTCCGATGGAACCTGCGATATATGCCAAGTACGGCGTGGATGCCCGCTTCGTCGGGCACCCGCTAGCCGACCGCATCCCGCTGCAGCCCGATCATGTGGCAGCACGTACCGAGCTGGCCTTGCCCGCATGTCGGCACCTCGCAATTCTGCCCGGTTCCCGGGCGTCTGAAATCGACCGGCTGCTGCCCGTGTTCCTGCAGGGCGCCGCGCGGCTGAAAGCATCGATGCCTGAGCTGCATTTTCTGATTCCGGCGGCCAATGGTCTGTGCCGGGACCGTATCGCCCAACATCTGCAATCCCACCCTCTGCCCGATGCGCGCATTCTCGATGGCCATGCACAGGCGGCCATGATTGCCGCCGATGCAGTGCTTCTGGCTTCCGGAACGGCCGCATTGGAGGCAATGCTGTGCAAACGCCCGATGGTGGTCGCCTACCGGATTTCGGCAGTAACCTATGCCATGGTAAAGATGCTCGGCCTGATAAAAATCGAGCGTTTCAGCTTGCCCAATGTACTCTCGGGCGAGGATCTGGTGCCTGAACTGATCCAGCATGCGTGCACGCCGGAAGCGATTGCCGAGACCTTGCGTAGCCTGCTCGCAGGAAGCGACAATCCTGCCCTGATTGCACGCTTTGAAGATCTGCATCGTGAACTGCGTCGGAATGCCGGCAATGCCGCGGCAACGGCCGTACTCGAATTATTGAAAACGTCATGATTACTGCCGGCGTCGATGAAGCCGGACGCGGGCCTTTGGCCGGACCGGTGGTATGCGCCGCGGTCATTCTGCCGCCGGATGACGGGTTGATCGGACTTGATGACTCCAAGAAGATCGGCGAAGCCAAACGCGAGGCGTTGCATGACGCTATCCTCGCCGTCGCCTGCGCCGCCTGCATCCAGTTCATTGATGCCGCCACCATCGATCGCATGAACATCCTTCAGGCGACATTGCATGGCATGCGGCGTGCGGTTCTCGGACTGCAGCTTGCGCCGGAATTGGTACTGATTGACGGCAACCGGCTGCCCGCCGATCTGCCCTGCCCGGCCCGCGCGCTGGTCGGCGGCGACGGTCTTGTACGCAGCATCATGGCGGCCTCGATACTGGCCAAAGTCAGCCGCGACCGGCATCTGCGTGCCCTGGATGCCCGCTTTCCGGTCTATGGGTTCGCCCGCAACAAGGGCTATCCGACCGCCGAACATCTTGCCGCGCTGCTGCGTCACGGCCCCTGCACGGAACACCGCCGCAGCTACGGTCCGGTGCAGCAGGCCAGCCTGTTTTCACCCGGCTGAAACACCCGCCGGCGGAACCGGGATTTAGCGCCTGTCAAGCCTTGTTATCGGCGGCCAGTCGGCTAAACTGAGTATTCGTTTCAGGCGTGCCCATGACCCCCACTTTCGTTCACTGCCATCTGCACAGCGAGTTCTCGCTGACAGACTCCACTATCCGCTTGCCGGAACTGGTTGCCCGCTGTGCCGCCTTGGGCATGCCGGCCGTGGCGGTGACCGACAACTGCAATTTTTTTGCCCTGGTCAAGTTTTTCAAGGCCGCGGAAAGCGCCGGCATCAAACCCATCGCCGGCGCCGATCTGTTTCTCGACAACGGCCAGGGCGGACACTTCCGGATTACCGCGCTGTGTCAGAACCAAACCGGCTACCTGAGCCTGTCCAAACTGATTTCCCGGGCCTATCTGGAGGGCCACAACCGTGAAGTCCCGGTCATCGCCCCGGAATGGCTGTTTGGCGGAAACGAGGGGCTGATCCTGCTGCACGGCCGCCACAGCCCGCTCGCACATCTGATGCAGCAGGAACACAAGCCGGAGAACGCCGCACAGATCGCCGAATGGCTGAGTCTGTTTCCGCGTCGTCTTTATCTGGAAATCAGCCGTCTCGGTTTGCAAGAGGAAGCGGCCTATAACGCGCGCGCCATCGCCTTCGGTAACCGGCACCAATTGCCGCTGCTGGCCAGCAACGATGTGCGCTTTCTGGAAGCCGACGATTACGAAGCCCATGAAGCACGGGTCTGTATTTCCAGCGGCCGCGTGCTCGACGATCCGAAACGGCCGAAACTCTATAGCCCCCAGCAGTACCTGAAATCGCCCGGGGAAATGGCCGCGCTTTTTGCCGATATTCCGGAAGCACTGGCCAACAGCATCGAATTGGCCAAGCGCTGCAATCTCGAGTTGTCGCTCGGCACCTACTTCCTGCCCGACTTTCCGGTGCCGGAAGGCCATACCCTGGGCAGCTGGATCCGCAAAGAAGCGCGTGATGGTCTCGAACGCCGACTGCAGAGCTTCCCGATGGCGCCCGGACATGATCGATCCGCGTATCTGGCCCGTCTGGATCTCGAACTCGATGTCATCATCCGCATGGGATTCCCGGGCTACTTCCTGATCGTGGCCGACTTCATCAACTGGGGAAAAGCCCAGGGCATTCCAGTCGGTCCCGGCCGGGGTTCCGGTGCCGGCTCGCTGGTGGCCTGGACGCTGGGCATCACCGATCTCGATCCGATGCGCTACGACCTGCTGTTCGAGCGCTTCCTCAATCCGGAACGAGTTTCGATGCCCGACTTCGACATCGACTTCTGCATGGACCGGCGTGACGAGGTCATCGACTACGTGGCGCGCAAATACGGACGCGACAAGGTCAGCCAGATCATCACCTACGGCACCATGGCGGCGAAGGCGGTAGTACGCGACTGTGGACGGGCGCTCGGCCTGCCCTACGGCTTCGTCGATTCCATCGCCAAACTGATTCCGATGACGCTCGGCATCAGCTTGGATGACGCTCTTGGCAATTCGGCCGCGAAGGAAACCGATCCGAAGAAGCGGAAAGAAAAAGAAGATCTGATCTCCGCGGAACTGGTACAGCGTTACCACAGCGAAGATGACGTGCGCGATCTGATCGATCTGGCGCTGAAACTCGAAGACCTGACGCGCAATGCCGGCAAACATGCCGGCGGCGTGGTCATCGCACCGAGCCCACTGACCGATTTCACACCGCTGTATGCCGAACAGGTGCACGCCGGCGAGACCGCGACCAGCATCGTGACCCAATTCGACAAGGATGATGTCGAAGCCATCGGTCTGGTCAAGTTCGATTTCCTCGGGCTGCGCACGCTGACCATCATCCAATGGGCAGTCGAGGCCATCAACGCAGAGCGCCGCGCCGACGCGCAGGACCCCATCGATATCCTGGCCATTCCGCTGGATGATTCCCAAACCTACCGGCTGCTGTCCAAAGGCCTGACCACCGCAGTGTTTCAGTTCGAATCGCGCGGCATGAAGGATTACATCAAAAAGCTCGAGCCGAGTACCTTCGAGGATCTGATTGCCCTGGCGGCACTTTACCGGCCCGGCCCGCTCAACTCCGGCATGGTCGATGACTTCATCAACCGCCGGCACGGGCGCGCCGAGGTCAGCTACCCGCATGCCAATCTGGAGTCGATTCTGAAGCCGACCTACGGCGTGATCGTGTACCAGGAACAGGTGATGCAGATCGGCCAGGTTCTGGCCGGCTACTCGCTGGGCGGTGCCGATCTGCTGCGCCGCGCGATGGGCAAAAAGAAACCGGAGGAAATGGCGAAGGAACGGATCAAGTTCGAACAGGGTGCGCATGACAACGGCATCAACGGCAAAGTGGCCGCCGGCATTTTCGACCTGATGGAAAAATTCGCCGAGTACGGCTTCAACAAATCGCACTCGGCCGCGTATGCCCTGATCGCCTACCAGACCGCCTGGCTGAAAACCCATTACCCTGCGCAGTTCATGGCCGCCACGCTGTCGTCCGACATGGACAACACTGAAAAAGTGGTGAACTTCCTGCAGGACTGTAAGGGATTCAACATCGATGTGCTACCGCCGGATGTGAATACCTCGACTCATAAATTCAAAGCACTCGACCGCCAGACCATCGGCTACGGCCTGGGTGCGGTCAAAGGTGTCGGTGAAGGCGCCTGCCTTTCCATCGCCGCTGAGCGCGAGGCCAACGGCGCGTTCACCGATCTGCTCGACTTCTGCCGCCGGGTGGATTCAACCAAGCTTAACCGGCGCGTGCTGGAAGCCCTGATCTATTCCGGCGCGCTCGACAGCCTCGGCAGCAACCGCGCCTCACTGGCCTTGCAGTTGCCGGAAGTGCTGAAGGCCACCGAGCAGATGGCGCGTGAAGCACAATCCGGTCAGGTATCGCTGTTCGGTGCTAGCCCCGCGGTCAGCATTCAGATCGATTTACCGAACATCGGCGACTGGCCGCTGGAAGAACGCCTGCGTCGCGAGCGCGATACCTTGGGCTTTTTCCTCAGCGGCCATCCGCTTGATCCGTGGCAGGCCGAATTTAAACAGCTCGGACTTTGCCCCTTGTCGGGGCTTGAAAAAACCTGGCAGGAACGCAAAGATCGGCGCGGTGAAGCGCCGGTGGTGGTAGCCGGTTTGATCAGCCAGATGCGAAAACGCGGCGACAACCAGACTTTTGTGCTGATCGAAGACCAGGTGACCGGTCTAGAGTGCGCTTTCTTCAGCGAGGCCCATCAGGATTATTCCTCCCTGCTGACCCGTGACCGCATTGTGGTCATCGAAGGTACACTGCGCGAAGACAGCTTCAATGGCGGCTTCTCGTTGCGGGCCAAGCACTGCTGGGATTTCCACAGCCTGCTGCTGCAGTACAGCAAAGGCATTCAATGCCGTCTGGATCTGTGCCATCCCGACTCTTGGCAGGCCCTGCAGGCGCTATTGGCTTCCTACCGGCCCGGCCAGACGCCGGTGCTGCTGCAACTCAAGACCGCCAGCGCGGAAGGCCGCCTTCGCACGCCGTCGGCGCATTCGGTGCGTTGCGAAGCCGCGCTGATTACGCAATTGCGCCAGCTGGATGGGGTTGCCGAAGTGACCGTGGCCTTGAATAAGCCCTGGTCGGTGGCCAGCACCGGCCTCGCCGGTGCGGCATCGTAAGCTTCTGATAAAATACGCCGAACCGTCCGAGAACCGCCATGAATCCGAATTTCCTCGATTTCGAACAGCCGATTGCCGACCTGGAAGCCAAAATCCAGGAACTGCAACGCGCCAGCCAGGGTCCGGGCGTCAATATCGAGCTGGAAGTGGAAGGCCTGCAGGCCAAGCTGGAACAACGCACCGCCGAGATTTTCAGCAAGCTCAGTCCCTGGCAGATCTCGCAGCTGTCCCGCCATCCGCAACGTCCATACAGCCTGGATTACTTCGAACTCATTTTCGACGAATTCCATGAACTGGCCGGCGACCGCGCCTTCGCCGATGACGCCGCCATCGTGGCCGGTCTGGCGCGACTGAACGGCCGCCCCTGCATGGTCATCGGCCAGCAGAAAGGACGCGACACCAAGAGCAAGGTCAAACGCAATTTCGGCATGCCACGTCCGGAGGGCTACCGCAAGGCTCTGCGCCTGATGAAAATGGCGGAGCGCTTCGGCCTGCCGCTGTTCACCTTCATCGACACGCCCGGCGCCTACCCCGGCATCGGTGCCGAGGAGCGCGGCCAGTCGGAAGCCATCGCCCGCAATTTGCTGGAAATGGCCGAGCTGAAAATTCCGGTGATCTGTAGCGTGATCGGTGAAGGCGGCTCCGGCGGCGCGCTCGCCATCGGTGTCGGCGACGCCACGTTCATCCTGCAGTACAGCACCTATTCGGTGATTTCACCGGAAGGCTGCGCGTCGATTCTCTGGAAAAGCGCCAGCAAGGCTGAAGAAGCGGCGCAGGCTTTGGGTCTTACGGCAGAGCGCCTGCTGGAACACAAGCTGGTCGATAAAATCATTCCCGAACCGCTCGGCGGCGCCCACCGCAATCCGGCCGCCATGGCGGAAACCCTGAAGGCGGCAATCTGGGATGAGTTGCAGCATCTAGAATCGCTGTCCCTCGAGACCCTGCTCGACCGCCGCTATCAGCGACTGCGGGCTTACGGCGCGTACGACGTCGCTTGACCGAACACCTGCCCGGCTCCCACTGCGCGCCGCCCTCAGACAAGGTCTGGGTGGGCTTCAGCGGGGGGCTAGATTCAAGCGTTCTGCTGCACTGGCTGAAACAGCATCTGCCGAATACTTGCACGTTAGAGGCCATCCACGTTCATCATGGTTTGAATCCGGCGGCCGATGCTTGGACGCATCATTGCCAATCGGTCTGCGACGCGCTCGATATCGCCCTGCACATCGAACGCATCCGGATTGAAGATCCCTACCGCAACATCGAGGCACAGGCCCGCGCCGCGCGCTATGCCGCGTTTGCACGTCACCTGAATGCCGGCGACACCCTGGCACTGGCGCACCATGCCGATGATGTCGCGGAAACCCTTTTATTGCGCTTGATGCGCGGTTCCGGCACCGAAGCCCTGGGCAATATGAAGGCGCATTCCCGACATGGCGAAATGCAGGTCTGGCGGCCATTGCTCACGCTGCGCCGTGCCGAATTGCAGGCGTATGCCGAGGCCAACGCGCTACTGTGGATCGAGGATGCCAGCAATGCCGATACCGGTTTCGACCGCAACTTCGTACGCAGCGAGGTCTTGCCGCTGTTGGAATCCCGCTTTCCGAATGCCGCCGCCCGCCTGGCCCGCAGTGCGGCATTGCTGCAGGCCGATGCCGAATTGCTGCAGCCGGTGATCGCGGACCAGCTTGCACGCTGCAGCGGCCCGCAGGGCCTGCTGTTCCCCATACTCATGGCGCAGCCGCCTGAACTGCAGGCGCATCTTCTGCGAGCCTGGTTGCATAACAACGGAAAGGGTGCGCCCGGCGCAGAAGCCCTGCATGAATTTCTGCGTCAGTTGAAAATGCATGAAACGGACGATGACACGCGCTTGGATGGCCCGAATTATGCCGTGCAACTCTGGAACGGCACACTGATGCTGCGCGTGAAGCCGGTAGCGGAATCCGAGGACAGCGCTTGGGATGTCCTGTGGGACGGCCAAGACGCTTTGACGCTGCCGCGTGGTGGCGTGTTGGCGTGGCAGGGCGAAGCACCCACTTCGGTGCGCGTGCGCTACCGACACGGCGGCGAGCGCATCCGCCTACCCGGCCAGGCCATGCACCACAGCGTCAAGAATCTGCTGAGCACGCGCGTGCCGCCTTGGCAGCGCGCGGCCCTGCCCTTTGTTTATAATGAGCACGATGAACTGCTGGCCGTCGGCGAGGTGCTGGTTTCCGCGCAGTTGGACGATCTTTCACGCCGGCATGGCTCCCGCCTGCACTGGCACAGCGATAGAGAGTAAGCCATGAGCAAAACCCCGAAAGTCCCAGAAGCCTCACCGGTCGCCGCCTTTGAAAAGTCATTGGAAGAACTCGAACAGGTGGTTTCGGCGATGGAGCGTGGCGAACAGAGCCTGGATGAATCGCTGGCGGCCTATGAGCGCGGCATCGCCTTGTATCGACAATGCCAGAGCGCGCTCGAACAGGCCGAACAACGCGTCAGCATGGTCAACAACGCCGCCAACCCCGAACAGCAGACGCCGTTCCGCGAAACCGATGCCGACTGAGCACGAACGCATCGAGCGCGTTCTGGACGGCGTCTTGCCGCCGGAAAGCCATGCTCCGCAACGCCTGCACCGCGCCATGCGGCATGCCACTCTTGACGGCGGAAAACGCCTGCGAGCACGCTTGGTGTATGCCACCGGCCGACTGTTCGGATTGAGCATGACTCAACTCGATTCAGCCGCAGCGGCTGTCGAGATGATTCACGCCTATTCGCTGATTCACGACGACCTGCCGGCCATGGACGATGATGCCCTGCGCCGCGGCAAGCCGACGGTACATATCGCCTTCGACGAAGCCACTGCCATTCTGGCCGGCGACGCGCTGCAGGCACTGGCGTATGAAACCTTGGCGCGCGCCGAGTGGCCGGATGCTGCCAAGCTGGCTGCTTTGCAGGAACTCATGACCGCCTCCGGTTCACGCGGCATGTGCGGCGGTCAGCAGCTCGATATGGAAGCCGGCGGAAAAGCACTCAGCTTGGCGGATTTGCAGAATGTGCATGCGCTGAAAACCGGCGCACTGATCAAGGCCGCCATCCGGCTGCCGGCGATTGTTGCCGATGCCGATCGAGAAGTACGTGCCGCCTTGGATGCCTTCGCCGACGATCTGGGCCTGGCCTTCCAGATCCAGGACGACATCCTCGATGTGGAAGCCAGCACCGCGCAGCTGGGTAAATCGGCCGGTAAAGATGCGGCACAGGCCAAAGCCACCTACCCGGCCCTGCTCGGGCTGGACGGCGCCAAAGCCCTGTTGGCCGAATTGGCCGAAAGCATGCCTCGGCATCTGGCACGATTTGGCGAACCTGCCGACGCACTGAAGTCCTTGGCGGAATTTGCGGTTTCCCGCGGGCATTAATCCGTATCCCGTAAGGGTGATTCATGAATCACCCCTGCTTAATCGGCTGAATCGTTACCGGCCACGGTCATCCGGCCGATCAGCAGCGAGCCGACCTGCACGTGCGAGCGGGTGTCGACATCATCACCGATGACTTCGATGGCCGGCAGCATCTGCGCCAGATTGCCGGCGATGGTCAGTTCATCGACCGCATACTGGATTTCTCCGTTCTCGATCCAGAACCCGGCCGCGCCGCGCGAGTAATCGCCGGTCAGGGTATTCACGCCCTGCCCCATCAGTTCGGTGACCAACAGTCCGGTGCCCATGGCCTTGATCAGACTCTTCAGATCGCCAGCATTGGCGCTGACTTTAAGGTTATGCACGCCGCCGGCATTGCCGGTGGATTGCAGGCCGAGCTTGCGCGCGGAATAACTGCCGAGCAGATAGCGCTGGATGACGCCGCCGGACACGATAGCGCTGGCCGTGGTGGCCACGCCTTCGGCATCGAAATAGGCGGAACGGAAACCGCGCGCGATGTGCGGGTTTTCATAGAGGTCCAGCCATTTCGGAAAAATGCGGCGACCGATGGAATCCTGCAGGAAGCTGGCCTGCCGGTACAGATTGCCGCCGGACACCGCGCCGAGGAAGGAGCCAATCAGACCACGCGCAAGTTCCGGCGCGAACAGCACCGGATACTGCCCGGTTTTGACCGAGCGCGGATTGAGCCGGGCGGCGGTGCGTTCGGCCGCTTTCAGGCCGATGGCGCGGGCCGGATCCAGACCCTCGAACTGCAGCGCGGTGGAATACCAGTAATCGCGCTGCATGGATTGCTCCTTGCCGGCAATCAGCGAACAGCTGAGCGAATAATGCGTGCTGCGTTCGGCACCAAAAAAACCGTGCGAGTTGGCATACACCGCGGTGCTGCGGCCGCTGTTGAAGCCGGCGCCGTCGGAGTTGCTGATGCCCGGTGCATTCAGCCCGGCGGCTTCGCATTCCAGCGCCAGCGCGATGCCCTGCTCGGCGCTCAGTTCGCGCGGATGCCAGAGATCGAAATCCATCGGCGCGCCGGCCAAACGTTCGGCATCGGCCAAGCCGGACGCGGCATCGGCTTCGGTATAACGCGCGATGGCGCAGGCCTGGGCCACGGTTTCGCGTAGCGATTCGGGGCGCAGATCGGCGGTGCTGGCGGTGCCCTTGCGCTGGTTCACATACACAGTAACTGCCACGCCCTGGTCGTTGGTGCGTTCGACGGTTTCCACCTCGCCAAGACGGACATTGGCGGCAAAGCCGGTGTCCTGCGACAGCGAGACCTCGGCCTGATCGGCACCGCTTTGGCGGCAGAGGCTCAGGACCTGCTCGGCCAGGGTGTACAATGGCTGGGCATAATCGGGATCGGTGGGCATGGTGTTCATGGTCTTTTGCCTGAATTCGGACGTGTGATGACGAAACGTGGTGTGGATGAAGAAACCGGGGAGTTCCTAGGCCCCAGCCGCGGCGAAGAACGCCGGGCGGCTCTGGCCGTGCTGGAACTGGCCGCACGCATGGTGGAAATCCCGATGGCGCGTCTGATGCAGATGCCGGTCTCGGAAGAAATGCTGGGCCACATCGGCTTCTGCCAGAAAATCACCGCGCAGATCGCCAAAAAGCGGCAGCTGCAGTACGTGGCCAAGCAGATGCGCAAGGAAGATCCGGAAACCCTGGATGCCTGGCGCGCCCTGCTCAACTTCGACAAAGCCGATGTGCGCCGGGAAGTGGCCGAGACCCACCGCATTGAAGCCCTGCGCGACCAGCTGATCGCCGGCGATGCCGCCGCGCTGACCCGCTTCATGGCGCAGTTTCCGCAGGCCGACAGCCAGCACATCCGCCAGCTGATCCGCAACGCGCAGTTCGAGAAAACCAAAAACAAACCGCCGCATGCTTACCGCGAATTGTTCCGTGTGCTGCGCGATGTGCATAAGGATTCGCCCGCCGATTAGGCGTTGGTTCCGCCGACGGTCATGCCGTCGATTTTCAAACTCGGCTGACCGACGCCGACCGGCACGCTCTGTCCGTCTTTGCCGCAGATGCCGACACCGGCATCCAGCGCCAGATCGTTGCCGATCATGCTGACTTTAGTCATGGTGTCCGGGCCGTTGCCGATCAGCGTGGCGCCCTTGACCGGCCGGGTGATTTTGCCATCTTCGATCAGATAGGCTTCCGAGGCGGTGAACACGAACTTGCCCGAGGTGATATCGACCTGGCCGCCACCGAAGTTCGGCGCATACAGGCCTTTCTTCACCGAGGCGATCAATTCCGCCTGCGGCCGATCGCCGGCCAGCATGTAGGTGTTGGTCATGCGCGGCATGGGCAGGTGCGCGAAGCTTTCGCGCCGGCCGTTGCCGGTCGGGGCTACGCCCATCAGGCGCGCATTCAGGGTGTCCTGCATGTAGCCGCGCAGAATGCCGTCTTCAATCAGCACATTGTATTGGGTCGGCGTGCCTTCATCGTCCACGCTCAGCGAACCACGGCGCTTGGCCAGCATGCCGTCATCCACGATGGTGACGCCCTTGGCCGCCACGCGCTCGCCGATGCGGCCGGAATACACCGAAATGCCTTTGCGGTTGAAATCGCCTTCCAGGCCATGGCCCACGGCTTCATGCAGCAGCACGCCGGGCCAGCCGGAACCGAGCACCACCGGCATCACGCCGGCCGGGGCATCGATGGCGTCCAGATTCACCAGCGCCTGGCGCAGGGCTTCATCGGCGATCTCGAACGGGCGCTTGCCGCTGAACAGTTCGGCGTAATCGAAACGCCCGCCGCCGCCGGCATAGCCGGATTCACGCCGGCCGTTCTGCTCCACGATCACCTGCACATTGACCCGTACCAACGGCCGGATATCGGCGGCCAGCACCCCGGCGGAATTCAGCACCAGAATGGTGTCGAGCGCACCGGCCAGACTGACCGTCACCTTGATCACCCGCGCTTCCTTGGCCCGTACGTAGGCGTCCACGGCGCGCAGCAGGGCCATTTTCTCATCGGCCGGCATGCCGGCGATCGGGTCGATGCCGTCGTACAGGGCTTTCGGGGCGGCGCGTACGGCCACCACCTTGTGCGCCTGGCTGGCACCGCTGGCCGAAATGGCGCGGGCGGCCAAAGCCGATTCGCGCAGGGCGGCGGCGTCCATGGCATCGGAATAGGCGAAGCCGGTCTTCTCGCCGCTGACCGCACGCACGCCCACGCCCTGCTCGATGGAGTGCGCACCGTCTTTCACGATGCCGTCCTCGAAGGTCCAGTTCTCGCGTTTGCTGTGCTGGAAGTAGAAATCGCCGAAATCGATGCCGGGGCCCATCAGGTCGGCCATGGCATAGTCAATGCCGTCCAGATCGAGGTTGTAGGGGGTAAGCAGTTGCGCGCTGGCGCGGGTCAGAATATCAGTCATGGCCTATTTTAACAGGCTGGGGCGTGAAGGGTCGCCGCAAAGCCCATACCCCATAGTACGAGCATAGTTTCGGCCTGGACTCAGCGCGATGGAAAGCAAGCCAAATTTCCAGAGACTTTTTTGCTTGCATAATTGCCCTAACTGCGATTTAATTTAATCGTATTGACAACAATATGAAGAAATACGCTTGAGCCTACCGTGCCCATGTTGCGGAGCGCGCCGCGCTGGGAATTCCTCCCCTGCCGTTCACCAAGCAGCAGACCATCGAACTGGTCAAACTGCTAAAGAAATCGCCCAAGGGCGTAGCTGTGTTTGATTCAAATCATATCAACTATCAAAGAACGAGGAGTTAAAAATGGAATACTTTTTAAGTGCTTTAAAGAAATATGCGGACTTTTCTGGCCGAGCACGCCGCAAAGAATATTGGATGTTTTTTCTTTTCTACTTCATTATTTATATTACTTTAGCCATTGTTGATTCACTTATAGGCACAATGTTTCTAGCTCTTATCTTTGCCTTGGCAATGCTGGTTCCTTCCATTAGCATTACCGCTAGACGACTTCATGACACAGGTCGTAGTGGATGGTGGCAGTTAATAAGTCTTATCCCACTGATTGGCGCAATAGTACTAATTGTATTTTTAGTTCAAGATAGTCATGAAGAAAATCAATACGGGCCAAACCCTAAGCTAATTTAGGAACATAACCAACAAAGACAGGTGTGCAAAAAATATGTATGCCTGTTTTGGCGTTAGCGTCGATTTGAGGTTTATGTCCTATCCTGCGCTGCCGCTGGGCAAAATGTAATGTTGTCAACCGAAAGATCCGGCGCATGAAGCCGCTGCTAAAACCGCTACTCATCATCTTGATCGTGCTGGCGGCGTATCTGTGTTTCTGGCCGGTGCCTGCTGAGCCCAAAATATGGCGCAGCGCGGCGGCACCGGGCTATGTCGGCGTACATGCGCCGAACCGGCGCTTGGCCGGATTGAAGCCGATCGCCTTGAACGGCGACAGCGGCCCCGAACATGTCGCCTTCGGTCCGGACGGCTTGCTGTATGCCGCGGTGGCCAGTGGCCGCATTTTGCGCATGAATTCTGACGGTAGCGGGCTGTCGGTATTCGCCGACACCCGCGGACGCGTGCTCGGTTTCGATTTCGATGCCACCGGCAATCTGATTGCGGCCGACGCCCTGAACGGTCTGCTGTCCATCGACACCACCGGCAAAGTGCGCGTGCTGACCAACACGGTGGCAGGTGATCCGATCCGCTATGCCGATGCGGTCGCCGTGGCTGCCGACGGCAAACTCTATTTCAGCGATGCCTCGCGCCGCTTCGCACCGGCCGACTGGGGCGGCACCTTCGAAGCCAGCGTGCTCGACATCCTCGAACAATCGGCCACCGGCCGCATTCTGGTGTATGAACCGGCGACGCGCAGCACGCGTGTGCTGGCCAATGGTTTGAGTTTCGCCAACGGCGTGGCGCTGAGCCGCGACGGCCGGCATCTGTTCGTCAATGAAACCGGACGTTCGCGCATCTGGAAACTGGATGTTAACGCGCGTGATCTGAATGTGGGCAGCGGCAGCGCACAGGCCGTGCTGCTGTTCGATAATCTACCCGGTTATCCGGACAATCTGACCCGCGGCCGTGATGGCCGGATCTGGGCCGGTTTCGCCAAGCCGCGCAATGCCACGCTCGATGCCTTGGCCGACAAACCCTTTCTGCGCAAACTGACCCTGCGCCTGCCGCGCGCCTGGTGGCCGATTCCCAAACCCTACGGGCATGTGTTCGCATTCACCGAAGACGGCCGCATCGTGGCCGACCTGCAGGATCCTAACGGTACCTATCCGGAATCGACCGGCGTCACCGAAACCGCGGAGCGCTTGTACATCCAGAGCCTGCATGCCGGGTATCTCGGCTGGATGCCGAACCCGCTTAACTCAGGGCGTGATTAAGTCGTACAAAATGCGCCGGTCGGTGGCATCCAGAACTTCATGTTCTTCGCCACGGAAGCGGCGGCTGAAGGCACGCACCGCGGCCGGCAGATCGCGGGTGTCGTAACCGAAGGTCTGCAGGGCCAAAACGGTGTCGAACTCCGGCGGCGGCTCAGGCAGATCAGCCGCATGCCAGACGCCGAATCCGGCCTGCCATAATTCCTGCCACGGAAAGCGCGCGCTCGGATCGCGCTTGCGGGTCGGCGCCATATCGCCGTGCGCGATCACCGCATCGCGCGGAATGGCGTGGCGGGTGCACAGATCGTCCAACAGGGTCTTCAGCGCGGCCATCTGCGCCGGTTTGAACGCTTCCGTGCCGTCGTTGTCCAGCTCGATGCCGAGCGAGACCGAATTCAGATCGTTGATGCCGCGCCAGCGGCCGCCGCCGGCATGCCAGGCGCGTTTGCTGTCGGACACCAATTGGAAAATACGGCCGTCTTCGGCAATCAGGTAATGCGCGCTGACCCGTCCGCCGCTGTTCTCGGTTTTCAGCACGCGCAGCGCGGCCTCAGCCGAGTCCATTTCGGTGGCGTGCAACACAATCAGGCGGGGCCGACGCTCGTCGAAATTTTCCGAAGGCGACCACTGCGCCATCGGATTGCGCGGCGCCTGATGCACGCAGGCCGCGAGCATCAGCAACGGCAGGGTGAGCAACAGGCGGTAAAGTCCGCTCATTTGCGCTCACCGCCGCTTTGCTTCGAAACCTCGGGTTCTTTCCATGGGCCGGTGATCCGGTATTCGGTGGCCGAGCCTTCCTTCAGCGGCTTATCGAGCACGGCTTGCGCCACGACACCGGCCGCGGCTCCCAGTGGTCCGGCGGTGGCGGCGCCGATGATCGGCAGAATGCCGCCGGCCTTGGGTTGCACCAGAACGCGTTGATCGAAACGTTCGTTGACCAGATCGGTGCTGCCGCTGATTCGGATATCGGCGGCGGGCGCATCGATGCGCAGATTTTGCGTGGTGGCGTTGCCGTTGGCGAAACGGAATTCCCCTTTGATGGAATTGAAGCCGAGGCCTTTGTCGGTCAGATCATTGAAGTTCAAGGACAGACGGCGCGGCAATTCAGCCAGACTCATGAGCCCGAGCAGGCGTCCACCGCCGGCCTTCACTTCCGGAAACTGGCCTTCATCAATGCGCAGATCGAGCAGACCATTGAAACCGGTCAGACTGAAATCCATCGGCGCACCATTCCATGCGCCGCTCAGTTTGGCTGTGGTTTTTCCACGCCGGATGGCACCACCGTATTGTGCAGCGGTCAACAGTTTGCCCAGATCCGGGCTGTTGACGTTGGCCTGCAACGTTGTGCGCGCCT
>Ga0315907_10000613_pt1 | contig 50868 bp, 60 predicted proteins | sample LakEriMetagenome_3_FD_203525 | JGI IMG/M metagenome (GOLD analysis project Ga0315907, IMG submission 203525) | Freshwater fungal communities from buoy surface, Lake Erie, Ohio, United States - Buoy 12 MA123 | ecosystem: Environmental > Aquatic > Freshwater > Lake > Lake biofilm | place: USA... | reverse complement strand
TTGTTCCTGTAGGAAGACGTTCTCCTTGTAACTGCCCTCGATTCCACATTCTCCAAGCAGTGTCATAACTGATCCCTTTTTTCTTAGCATAATCTGATAGTTTTATATGAACTGCAATGTAAACTTGCACTAACCATATTAGCAGTTGTTTGCAGTCATTTGCATATACTTTTTACAAAACTTTACAATACCTGACTGGGGTACGCTCAAGAGATGGCGATCGCATCTGTTGTCGGTATCAAAATATTCTCGGAAATCGGCTTGGCATCGGGTAAGTAGTCCATAAAAAGCCTCATCTGATTCATTTGTACGGGACCAAAAATAGTGGCAAAAGAAACATCGGCGGCATCTCGTCCTGTGCCAACGCGAATTAGCCCGCTCTGAGGCACAAGGCGGGTAGGATCGAAAAGATACCAGCGACCCCCTAGATAAGCCTCAAACCAGGCATGAAAATCGGGGGGATTTAAACCATAGGCGTAGCCGGAAACAAAGCGTGCCGGAATGTTCAAAGCTCGACAAAAAGCAATGCCTAAATGGGCAAAATCACGACAAACGCCTACCCGTTCTATCGCTGTATCGCAAGCAGAAGTTAAAGAATCACTGCTACCAGAGAGATACAAAACATTGTCATAAATCCAGTTACAGATAGCTGTCACCCTGGAATAACCAGGGACTAAATGGCCAAATTCAGCCGCGACAAAGCGCAATAATCGATCTGACTGACAGTAACGACTCGGATAAAGATAGTACAAGATATCGAGGGGTAAATCGGCCGGCTTTACTTCAAAAATCGTACTGGGGTCTGAATAATAAGGAGATAAGCCAACGGTTGCTCGATAGGAAATTTGCAAATTGCCAGGAGGGGCATTGAGTCGAAAGTATCGATTTCCACTGACAGAAGTGATGTATTCCTCAATCGACCGTTGAGAGTTAGAATGGAGGTCTTCCTGAACAATAATCTGATGGTTGTTGCTGACAATAGCAATATTAAAAATCAGAGTGCTTGCTTGCTCAATGCTGTAGGTTAATTCACAGCCAAGCTCATACTTTAGCATATCGTTTTTCCCTGTCCTTTCAATACGAGCAGATGCTGGAGCCGAAGCCGATTGTAACGCTGCACCCATAAACAAGGCAGGTTGAAGGCTGTTCCCACGGCGAGGTTTACCAGCACACCCCAGCCAGGAGTCCAGAGCATCGTCACTAACCAAAACAGCCAGATGGCGATGTGAACGTATTCCGCGCGACGGGTTTCAGCCAAAAAACGGGACATTACGGCACAGTCCCCACCGCCAACGGATGTTTTGCGAAAACCTCCCGGGAAGAAATCCCCTGCTTCTGGCAACCGATCCTTCCATCGCTTGATCCGCAGTACCCGATTGTACCATTGTCTATCTTCCCCCCAGGGTCGTGGCCGGGTCAGGCAGGTGTCCGTTTCTAGGAATTTCAGGGGAAGTCGATGACCGACAAAACCGATCAAAAGTGACCAGGCTGTCCAACCGACCACACAAAGCCCGACAATTACCCCATCCGGTAACTGTAGTATAGATAATCTCATTCATTCACCTTGCCATCGGGTACTTATCCTTCGTCCTTTCCATTCGATTTGACCACGTTCGAGATTCAGAATTGCCAGCAGGAACACTGCAATGAAGAAGGCAACCGGAATGGGGAAGAAAAAGACGATTGCTCCGAATGAACCCACTGGCCATACAATTATGGCTAACTGTATGGCGAAGGCAAGATAAAGCAGTACGTTATATAGTAAGGATGAATTCCCGACAATCGGCCAGCCGAATAGGGATGCGGGCAGACACCAAGCCGCCCAGAACAACCCTGAAAGCCAGAACACAACCGCCAGCATCCGCAGCCAAGAGACTTCCCCTGCTGCGGTAGCAAAGTTTTTGTCGAAACCAACAACCAAGTCCCGCAGCCCGCCGGGGTACATCCGATAGTCCAGTTGGCCATGACCAATGTATGCACTCACTGGCAGTCCCGCACTCTCATAAATATGAGCCATGAACCAGTCTTCTACAACATATCCTGCCACAGCGTCGTGGCCGCCGACCCGCTCATAGTCATCCTTGCTGGTAGCCATAGCCGGTCCAAAAGCCACACCACCTCTTGCTCCCAGTTTGACGGCCATCAAGCCGACGAGATTGAACAGAACCGCTAACAGTTCGTAGGGGCGTTCAGTGCGGTGATAGGGCTGAACTGAGACCAGACCACCTAAGTGTTGAACAGTTGCCACCAGCCTGCGGAGCAGCTCCTCCCCTGGCTCAGTGTCGGCATCGAGAAAGACGAGAATATCGCCAGATGAGGCTGCATATCCGGTTTTGAGTGCCCAGTTTTTCCCTGTCCAACCTGTGGGCAAAGGGCTAGTCTGCACTACTTTCACCCCGGCCTGTTCGGCGATCTGTGGGGTAGCATCGGCGGACTGGTCATCGATGACAATGATTTCGTAGGGCTTGAATGTTTGCTGCTTTAAGGCTGTTAGCAAATTAGGGAGGGTACTCTCTTCATTCCTCGCCGGAATCAAGACCGAGACTTTAGGCGAACCGACGACTGAAAGGTCTGGAAGTCGCGGCAACCGCCACATCAATCCCCAGCCTATTAGCCAGCGCACCACCAGTGTGATGGACATCAGATCCATAATAATTCAACCTTTCCTTCCGTCTAGAACATCACTCACCTACCGATACGAATTCCCTTGAGAAAACTCAGCAATCCGAACACCTTAAGAATCCACAAAACGAGGGCGATGACAACCACAATGTTCAGGATTTGCTTGATCTTGCTGTCCATCGGAATGTAGTTGTTCACGAGCCACAATAGAACCCCAACCACGATGATAACTACCATAAACTGTACCAGATCCATGACTGATCTCCTTTCTCCGATCTAATGAGTTTCGTCAAGCATTTTATTCTCTTCATTATTATATATGCTCGTTTATATATGCTCGTTAGGTGGCCCAAGCAATCGCACACAATTCTTGAAGATACGCAATAAATCTACAAGATATCCTCATGGAATAGCAATTAGGAGATAAATATTAAATTTTTCAAGTTAGTATACAGAATATGAACTATCTGTTTACAGGTTCGCACAAAACAATGTTAACGGACAAATGTTCATCACTAACAGCCCTGATTGAAAAACACTTTGGCACTCTAAAAGACCCTGGATCGTTACACAACATTGAGAATTTGCTGATAGATATTATTGCGATTAATATCTGTGCAACCATTTGTGGGGCGAACAACTGGGAAGCAGTTGCTGCCTATGGTATAACCAAATATGAATGGCTAAAAACTTTTCTAGCTCTGCCTAATGGGATTCCCTCTCATGATACATTTATCCGATTATTTGCCCGTTTAAAATCAGAAGAACTCCAGTCATGCTTTATTAGTTGGATGCAAGCAGTTCATCAGGTGACCAATGGAGAACGCTTAAATGTGGACGGGAAAACCTTACGAGGGGCAAAAGAACGAGGAAATAACCGAAGTTTAATTCCTATGGTAAGTGTCTGGTCAGCCACTAATCATTTGGTACTTGGTCAACGAAAAGTCGCTGAAAAATCCAATGAGATTACTGCTATTCCTGAATTATTGAAGATTTGAGAAATTCGAGGTTGTTTAGTAAGTATTGATGCCATGGGATATCAAACTGAAATTGCCTCTACAATTATTGAGCAAGGCGCTGATTATGTATTAGCATTGTGAAAGGCTGATCTGCCAAGCATTATACCCTCAGTTATCTTTTGTTATCGTTTGAGTCCCGCTAAATAGGGCTTGCTGAATAATGGTAAAACCCTTTTAAAATAAGGCTTTTGACCTGTTAAAATCCGATGTTCATGCTGCGAAAATAGGATTGGGACATTCAAAAACCTTGCATTATCCTTTTTTTAGTACATAAACCAGTACAAAAAAGAGGGCAACAAAGCCTGAAACGACCGGCTATTGACGACCGACGACCGACTCCTAACCCCACCAACAAACTTTTTCAGCAAACCCTAAATAAGCAATTCGACTCACCACTACTTCCAGATCGCTACCCCATAGTCTATCCCTTTCCTGGCGTTACTGGGTTTTCTGCGTTTGCTCCAGATATTTCTGCACACTCTGTCCCATCTGCACCAGATTCGGTTCAATCTTTTTGGCCAGAAGCTCTTCGACTAGGTGAACTAAGCGACTGAGCAAGAAGGGGGGCACACTGTGAACTGCGCTGAGGTCAATCCTCACTTCGACTCGGCTTTCCACCAATGTGCAATTGCCTCGATCCAGAAAGCGGTTCTTGCCAGCGCAAAACACCGCCTCTCGGTAGGCATGGGTTTCAATTTGCCAGTCTACAGTAAACTCATTGTTGTCCCAGATATCGTATTCCGTCCAAGTGAACAGTTCTTCACTCAAAAGTGCCCGAGCAGCGGCTGGGATGTCCCCACCCCCATGCCACTCCAGCACCAGTCGCACCAGTCGCTCCGCTTCCTGGCGAGACTTGAGTTGCAGCGATCGCACATTGGGCAGATACGGCCCCAACTCCATCAGCTTGTCCCGATAGGTGGCATAAACCAAGGATCGAGAAAACGACACCTGTGAATCAACGGAAATTTTGATCATCTTTGGGCTCCAACGGCATGGGGCAAGATATGCAGTTTAACGCGGGTATGAACTACTTGTACATCTTCAACCCCTATCCGCCCGAATACTCCGACCCCGTTTAACTCCTCCTTCCACGGCGTTCAAACAACCGTTCGACCTTGGGAATTAAGGATAAGATTCCCAAGGCTAAGAGAGTGCTGAGAATGGCCGTCGCTTCTCGCCCCATCCCTGCCGCTACGCCGATGGCCGCCGTTAGCCATATGCCCGCCGCCGTGGTCATCCCCTTAGCCTCCTCTTGGTGCCTTCCTATAATGATCGATCCGGCCCCAAGGAATCCCACCCCAGCGATCAAACCCTGCAACACACGAGTTAAATCTGCGATCGATGCCCCAGATTGTTGAGGAATGAGGACGAAGAGTGCTGCCCCGAAAGAAACCAGCATATGCGTTCGCAACCCTGCCGCCTTGCCCTTGATCTCCCGATCGTACCCCAGTAGACCACCAAGGATCGCCGCAAGCAAGAAACGTAAAATGATGCGGATAATTTGAGCCACATCGGTGATCTCGGAGAATTCCGATAGCACAGTATTCCATATCACTTGCCACACACCCGTAGTCCCTCCTTACTTTGGCTGTACTTCATTCTACAAAGTTGGCTGTAATTTCTTTATTGATGTCCGATCGTTCTACCGATAGATTGCATCATCAATCGTGACTCGGAAAAACTCACCCTCTGACTCAAACCGCTCAGTGCCAAAGTACCATCCAATCCGCAGACGGGTCGGAATGGTATAGCCACAGAATGTGCCTTCTTCCTCTATAATTCCACCGAAGTCCACATAATGAGACTTAGACAAAAAACAAATCGAGAAAAGCCTCAACTCCAATCCCCGCTTGGGATTTACTTTGAGAAGCCCAAAATCGCTGAAACCCAGATATATCAAGGAAAATCATAAATCGAGGTTAACCCTTTGTCCCGTAATGGTTTGAGCCTTTTTTGCTGACCGAAAACGCCTAAGTCCCATTAACATCAATCACTCGAATCGCTTCGCACTCGCAAAGATTACACTGGACTTTACCCAAACTTTCAACTCCCGAACAAGGGCAATCTGGTCGCGATTTGATGCCTCTACTGACTTGGTAGTTATGGCTGGCTCGTGAGATAGTACAAGATAATCCTTTACCTTGGCAGAAGCCTCTTCCACAAAACTCTCTGACTCCTGGAAGGGTCGCTCAGGGTTTTGGGGCAATTTTAGCGGTGATTGGTACACCCGCCTGTTTCCCCAAAACCCGAGGAAAATCCCAGGGCTGGCCTAAAGGCAAAAAACGGACTCCAAAAATCCCTTATCCTACGGTCAAAAAACGCTATTCTGCCCCGCCTAAATCGAAAAAGACCGCATCTTAATCCTTCATCGTGCTTTTTATCTCTTTCTCAGTCTTTTATCCCTATTTGTGCCAATTTGGGCTGCAAATTAGTCTAAACAGAAGTTATGATTCTTATTTAACCATCTTTTAACGGCCGCATTTTCACAGTCTTGTTTTTGATGCCCATCTTGTTTTTTTAATGAATTCTGGCTCTAAATTAATTACTTGTTTTTGATTAGGAGAAACCACCCTAGGTGTGACACAGCCATGAAAATAAGTTGTAGTTCCCTTTCGATGATTACGACAATTACAATGAGGGCAATTAATTTTCTTAGATGAGAAATTTCTGTGCCATCTAATGCCACTAAAATTTCTCCATCTAAGTAGAGAAACTTTTTCAAAACTCCCTTTTCCTTTAACCATTGATAGACTTTTTGAAAAGTCCTAGAGACAGTAGAGGCTGGCACTGGCTCTGGCTCTAACAGATTTCTTATTTGATTATCCCTAGGAATTTTTTCAATTGAAAATAAACTTTCAGCATTATCTTTTCCCTTATTGCTTTTTATTAAACGTTGATGGTATAAAAAAGACGGCGACTGAGTAAAAAAGACTGAAAATGCAGCCATCACGGCATCTTATACCTGATATTTTGTATTATTTCCAGGTTTCCTCTCATCGGGTAAATCATGTAATTCTTGACGTAAAAATTGCATTAATTCCGAAATTTCTAGGGTTGCCGCTTTTTGAGCCATCTTGGAATAATTTGACGTGCTGGTGGATTTCTAACTCACCCATTTTACCTTAGCTGACAATAATTATAAATTTTTATTTCCCTTGAATTCCTTATTCTAAAAACAGAACTATCTTCCTGAATTTACCCCGTTCGTTCTCAGCCAATCCCTTTGATTGCTTGAGTATTTATACTTAATTTATCCAACCAATTGTTTTTTTAGTGATCGCCTCTCCCTGAAAAATAGTCACTTTCTACTATATTTTGCCTTCCAAAATCGGGGTTAATGCTCTATTTATTTCAAATTGACATCCTCACCGCCGTAAACGGACGGCGATTCCCAAACCTCACGATTTAGGTTTCTGCTTCTTTCCCTTGCGGGGTTCCGCACCTGCCTTAACAGATTTACTCTGTTCTGGTCTTATGGTCGCTCTACAGACTGACACCGCAAGCCCTGCGGCCAAAATGTTTTTACTGGCGTTAATATCTCGGTCATGGTGTGTTCCACAGCTTGGACAGTCCCATTCTCGAATATTTAACGGCATTTTCTCGGCAATATACCCGCAATTACTACACCTTTTAGAGCTAGGAAACCATCTATCTATTTCGATGTAATTTCTTCCGTACCAACGGCATTTATAGGCTAACTGCCGAGTGATTTCTCCCCAACTAACGTCAGATATTGCCTGAGATAATTTAGGGTTTTTGACCATATTCTTGACGGCTAAATTCTCAACCACAATCGTTTGGTTTTCACGAACTAATTGAGTGGTTAGCTTATGTAAATGGTCTTTTCTGCTATCGGTGATTTGAGCGTGAATTCTGGCTACTTTGATTCTTGCTTTTTCCCGATTTTTTGACCCTTTCTGTTTTCTAGAAAGATTTTTTTGTGCCTTTCGCAGTCTCCGATAATGCTTGTTAAAATGCTTAGGATTAGATACTTTATCGCCGTCGCTGGTAATTACTAGGCTACTAATTCCTAAGTCAATTCCAATGGCTTTATCTGTTACTGGTAAAGGCTTAATCGTTGGGTCATCAAATCTTATTGAGATATGCCAGCGTCCAGAAGGATGTAATCTGACTGTTACTGTACTTGGTTCACAGCTTTCTGGGATTTGTCTTGACCATCGAATAGGTAAAGGTTCTGTGCATTTAGCTAAATAGATTTGTCTGTCTTTAAATTTAAAAGCAGATTTGGTAAATTCGGCACTTCCTCCCTGATGTTTTTTCTTAAAGTTAGGATACTTATTACGACAAGCAAAGAAGTTAGTAAAAGCTGTTTGTAAATGTCTTAACCCTTGTTGTAAGGGTACACAGCTTACTTCATTGAGAAAGTGTAATTCTTCTTGTTTTTTCCACTCGGTTAGCATTGAAGAAGTTTGAGCGTAGCCTACTCTTTCTTGTCTTTCATACCAAGCTTGTGTTCTGAGATGGAGAGCTTTATTGTAAACTAATCTTACACAGCCCAAAGTGCGCCGCAATAGCGACTCTTGTTCGGGTGTGGGGTAAAATCGGTAAGAATAGGCTTTTTCCATACCTCACATTTTAGCATATATTTCGTAAACGATGCTCATATTTAACAGCAAAGCCGCCGTAAAACGGCGGGGTTTCAGACCCAAATTTTCGATGAGAATTGCTACTGATCACTGATTCTAGGCTAATTTAATTGCTGCAGTGACTACCTCTTCTAAAGACTCTAACCAATGAAAGTTAACATCAGCTAAACTCTGACTGAGATCGATCGCTTTGCTGTCAGCTAGGACGCGAAAAATTATTTGTGGTAGGGTGGGATTGAGAAAAGAGCGGGGTTCCAAGGTTTGTCTTTCCTGTCGGGTAGCCCGGATCGTTCGTTCGCCGCTGCCCCGGCTGGGTGATAATGGGCTATAACTGCGGTAGTAATGGCTAATACTCTCGATCGCTTTTTGGCCAAAGTCGGGATAACTGATAATATCAACGATAACCACTTTTAAATTAGGCAATAGTTGGAATTGTTGCAGACCAGCCTCTATTTGCTCGTTTAATTGCTCTAATTCTAGTCTTTCCTCCAGTATAAGCCATGCTGCCAGTTTTGCCTCCTTGCTGGCTAAGGCATCCCAGACAGTGGACATCAAACCCTGGCCATTACTGATCACGGCTATTTGGCCAGTTTGATCAATTATCGACCAAGGGGATTGTAATTGGGGAGGGGTCAAGGCCAGAAGATCGAGATGTCTAGCTAAAGCGGCATCATTAACACTTATTTTGCCATCTAGGGCCATCACTTCCCCGGCTTCGTTGATACCCAGGGGATTAATCTCGATAATATCGAGATCTTTGCTGACAAAGAGACTATACATTTTTTCGAGAATTTGACTGATAGACTCGATCAAAGACCCTCTTAAACCCATAGATACGGCTAATTGCCGACAGAGATAGGGGGAAAATCTCGCTTCGATGACCACTTTTTGCATGGTTGCCAGTAAACTGTCCACATCCATCCCCCCTTGACTCGCACCCAGTAAAACCGGTCTTTGCAGATGATAATCGAGTAAAATGGCTAAAAATATCTCCTGTTGCGGATTATACCTGGCTTCTGCTAAGATTACCTCTGGATATTCTCCGGCGATCGGTAAATGAAAGATAGCATGGGCAGCAGCGATCGCATCAATGGTATTAGCGACAAATCTCACTCCTCCTGCTTTTCCCCGGCCTCCCGTGCGTACCTGGGATTTCAGCACGATAGGATAGGGAATGTTTAATCTTTTTAGTCCCCCCGGTTCGTGGATTGGTTGGGAAGGTAAAATGGGGATACCTACTTGAGCAAATATTTCCTTGGCTTGGTATTCGAGTAAATCCATAATTGATTAATTGATAAAGTGGCGATTCTCTCTTTGCTCGTTTCGGTAGCTTGGGGACTTATGAAGATTATTTTAGCAACAGCATCAAGTTCACGGGTGATCGGGGAGAATATTCTTGGTTTACTCGATCGCAAAAATTAAAGTTATACTAAATCCAGTTATTAAAGACTGATTATTTATTCCTCCTTTTGCCTCTTGCCTTTTGCCTGTCCTCATAAATAGCCTATACTCAGCGGATTTAGTATTAATTGTGTCATTATGCGGTTAGAGGAGAGACTTTTTTAGCTACCCACCCCTAGTAGTCTAGCAATCTTTCACTCTCTCTATTTCTATCTTTAGTAGGCTTTACTGCATTTAAACTGAGTATTAGATTAGTACAAGCGCACCACTCACCACTTCCCACTTCATAATTCTTAATTCATAATTCCCCACTCCCTCAGTTTTTTGTCACAATTGTTACATTTTTTCACAGATTTTAATTCGATCGGGTGATTTTTTTTTGATAGGAGTGAACCTATAATTTGCTCAGAAATAGTTATTGTTATCCATTGACCGTGTAAAACTAAGAACTGCGGACAAATCAAGAGTTTTGGCGTTTCAATAGACCAACTAAACTAACAACTGGCAATTAGTCGGAAATATCAGTTATTTTTTGCTAAAATTCTCCTTTTTCCCGCATTTTCCTGCTTGGAAACAAACTTTTTCCCGCTTTCGTCTCTGTCTTTAATTCGCTCCCACTAGGAAACTCAAGGGTAAGATGCTATATTTTCAAAAGCAGGGTCGTCATCATCCTCTGACCCTATTAACAATGCTTTTAAGTGCTTCTTTCGTTGTGGTCTCCCTCTCTTTGACTCCTGCGATCGCACGTCAATTCGCCCCAATTAACCCGATTAAACCGATTCTTTTGGGGAATAATCAATTAATTCCTGCCGGCACAGACATCCCTGTAAAATACGAGCAAGGGAAAAAAATTCTTTTAACCAAACAAGAAACTTTTTCTTTATCTCTGACCGTCACCGATAATATCAAAAATTCCCAAGGACAGACAATTATTCCCGATGGTAGTCAGATTATCGGAGAAATTAAACCTGACGGTCAAGGTTCGCGTTTTCTATCCCAAAAAATCTTTTTAAAAACCCCTCAACCCCAAGAAAAATCTATCGATGCTATTTCGGCAGTTTTCACTCGTCTAGAAAGGATAATTAAAGGAGTTAACCCCGATAAAATTATCCACGGTGCAGTATTAGGAAAATCCGCCGCTTCTGTCCTCGCTTCCTTTATCTCTGACCAACCGGTTAGCGAGGGATTATTACGAGGAGGAGGATTAGAAGTATTAGCCGGCTGGTTATTACGAGGAGAATCGGTGGAATTATTGTCAATTAACCCCAAGGAAGATTTAAAATTAACCCTTCGTTCTGATTTTACCGGTCAGTAACCTAAAAAAAATCTGGTGTGTTAGTTATTTATCTAACACACCAGCTATCTGAACTAAGCGGCGTTTTGCCTATACCATTCAATGGTTTTTCGCAAACCTTCTTTAAATTCCATTTGAGCAACAAAACCGAATTTTTCCTGAGCGCGGGTTGTATCTAAACAGCGTCGCGGTTGACCATTCGGTTTATCTATTTCCCAAACAATTTCGCCATCAAAACCCATTAAATCACAGATTAATTCGACTAAATCTTTGATAGAAATCTCATAATTTGTACCAAGATTAATCGGGTCTGATTCATTATAGAACTGACTGGCCATGACAATGCCGCGTGCTGCATCGGTGGAGTAGAGAAACTCCCGGGTTGGACTACCATCTCCCCAGACAGGAAGTTGTTTATCCCCCCGTTGTTGTGCCTCATAAACCTTGCGAATTAAAGCAGGAATTACATGGGAACTACCCGGATCAAAATTATCCTCTGGCCCGTATAAATTTACCGGTAAAAGATAAATTCCGTTGAAACCATACTGCAAACGATAAGACTCTAATTGTACCAATAAAGCCTTTTTAGCGATCCCGTATGGCGCATTGGTTTCTTCGGGATATCCTGACCATAAATCGTCTTCATGGAAAGGTACTGGAGTAAATTTTGGATAGGCACAAATTGTCCCCACACAGACAAATTTTTGTACTCCTGCTAGATAGGCAGCGTGAATTAATTGGGTTCCCATCATCAAATTATCATAGAATAATTCGGCGGGTTTTTCCCGATTGAGACCGATGCCTCCCACATGGGCAGCCAAATGGATAATTAAATCTTCTTGGTCGGCTAAACGTTGACAGTTTTCCCAAACTCTTAAATCACAATCCTTTGACCGAGGAATTGTAATTTTTTCGGGATTTGCCCCCGCTGCAATTAATTGATTAACTACTTGCCGACCTAAAAATCCGGCCCCCCCGGTGACGACGATTCTCTGTTCGCTTAAATTGAGCATATTTTCACCTCTTTAATCCACAGTTGTCATCGAACGATTGCGAAGATAGGCCAAATCTTTTAATAACTGTTGGCTATCACCACCGTTATTAAGATTAATCCCCAAAGCCGCTAAATCCGCATCTACCATTAATTTTACCAGTCCCTCAAACGTTACCGACGGCTGCCAGCCTAATTTCTCCCTGGCTTTTGTAGAATCTCCTATCAATAAATCCACTTCCGCCGGACGCAAATAACGTTCATCAAACTCCACATAATCCTGCCAATTTAAATTAACGTATTGGAAAGAAATATCGAGAAACTCCCGGATAGAATAGGTTTCATTTGTCGCCACCACATAATCATCCGGTTCTTCCTGTTGTAACATTAACCACATCGCCCGCACATAATCCTTAGCATAACCCCAATCCCGTTTAGAATCGAGATTTCCTAGATAGAGTTTTTTCTGTTGTCCGGCGATAATTCGGGCCAAAGCGCGGGTAATTTTGCGCGTGACAAAAGTTTCTCCCCGCCGGGGGGATTCATGGTTAAATAAAATGCCGTTACAGGCAAATAAGTCGTAGGATTCCCGATAGTTGATTGTTTGCCAGTGACCGTAAACTTTCGCACAAGCGTAGGGACTGCGGGGATAAAATGGCGTGGTTTCTTTTTGGGGAACTTCCATGACTTTCCCGAACATTTCCGAGGAACCTGCTTGATAGAAACGCACTTCGATGCCGGTTCTTTTTTGGTAATCCCGAATTGCTTCTAGTAATCTCAAAACTCCCACACCGACAGCATCAACGGTGTATTCTGGGGCATCAAAACTAACCCGCACATGGGATTGGGCCCCTAAATTATATACTTCTACCGGTTGCACTTGTTCGAGAATACGCCGCAGGGTCGTCCCGTCGGTGAGGTCGCCATAATGAAGAAATAATTTAGCATCCGGCTGGTGGGGGTCAATGTAGATATGATCGATGCGATCGGTGTTAAAAGTTGAAGTACGACGGATGATACCGTGGACTTCGTAACCTTTTTCTAATAATAATTCGCTCAGATAGGAACCATCTTGACCGGTGATGCCGGTAATGAGGGCGCGTTTAGCTTCAGTCATCAGTAATTTACCTAATCGGAAAGAATAAAGACCATGGCACGGTCTGACTGCTTATAGCACACTTTAGCCCCTCATGACAAGTTTGGCTAGGTTGACAGGGGACAAAAAGATGAATTGATTTTTTATCCTGGCTGCATAGATTCTAAATTGTTCTGACAATTTTCTCGAAATTTTCTGACTTGAAATTCCTTGACTTTGGTTAATTGATAATTATCTTTTCCCATGGCTAGGGAAAATTTGGCCTCGGTGTCATCAAGTAAATTTTGGGGGACAGCTTTCCACTGTTCTTTCGTTTGCCAATGGACAACGATAATTAATTGTTCCTCGATGGTGGGATTAATCCAAAGCTCCTTACCTAAAAAACCAGGTTGTTTTGCTAAAAACTTTGTCCAAATTTCTTGATCTTTTTGGATAAATTTTTCCCTAGCTTCGGGTTTAACTTGAAATTCTAACCACTCAATGACCATAGTAATTATCTCCTATTTTTGGGTTTTCATCAAGAATTCTTCTGTGAGTTTCATAAAAGCTTTGGAACCACTAGAAGAGGGCATGGCTGCCACCGCAGGCACGAACATATCGACAGCTTTAGCTACATTAACATCCATAGGAATCGCATTAGCAAAAATTTGATGGGCTTGAAAATCCTGTTGTACCCGGCGCATGACTTGATTATAGTAGCGACTGAGTAAACCACCACCGGAAAGAATAAAAACTATACCGAGTAAACCGGGGTTAATCGGTTCGGTTTCTTGATGACTAGCTTTGAGTTTAACTATTCTTCTTTCTAATAGCTGAATGCCGACAATTGATAAAGGTTCGGGACGGGCGGGTAGTAAATAAAAATGACTGCTACATAGACCACTACGAGTTAAAAGATTATAGCCCGGAGCGCAGTCCATAATAATATAATCGTAACGGTCTTGAATGGGATCAATGATTTTTTGAATCAGGATTCTTTCCAGGTTATTCCAAGCATGATCAAAGCCTAAATCTTCCTGTAAAATTGCTTGATGGTGCAGGGTTTCTGAGACGACATATTCATCATATAGTTCAATGTCTCCCGGCAGTAGATCTAAGCCTTGAATTTCACAGACTGAAGGGACAATAATATCATCAATAGTTAATTTATTGTAGGGATTGGGTTTGATAATTGCTTCTAATAAATAGCTTAAAGTGCGTTTTTTGCGACGCAGTTGAGCGAATTCGTGGGGAGACATTAAACTGAGAGTCGCACTGATTTGAGCGTCTAAATCGAGGACAAGGACTCGTTTTTGCTGAAATTTAGCTAAACAGGTGGCAAGGTTGACGGTAAGGGTAGTTTTTCCTACTCCTCCTTTCATATTAACGGTGCTGATGACAGTGGCCATTATGGGAGTTCCTTTCTAGTTAACCGATGGAATATCTCGACGTAAAACTTGCCCGTTGGGAGCCATAATCAAAGGAGGTAAACTGGTAATATCGATCGCTTCTTGGGTTTTCATGTCGTAGGTGGTGTAAACTGTTTCCTGTTGATGGGGATTAATATCGACAATTGTTAAGGTTTTTCTGGGCGCTTGTTCACTGTTCAATAACCGTCGCGGTCCACTGCCTAAAGCTCCTGCGTGTAATAATTGTAATTGCCCCCGTTTACCCGGATAGTAAGCGTGAGCGTGGCCACTAATATAAGTATGCACCTGATGGCCCTCTAAAAACGCTCTTAATTGCTCGGCATCGGCTAAATAATCCCCCGGTCGATTTCTGCCCACGGCAATACCGTAAAGGGGTAAATGACCGATTACTAGCCGCATTTTAGCATTTTTAGCGTCGGGGCTACTCAAGTTTTTTGCTGCCCAATTTAGTTGTTCCCGAGAGATTAAATGAGTGGAGGCATCCCAGACTAGATAGAATATACCATTTTGAGTGAAAGTATAATAAAAAGGAAAGCCGGTTTTATCGATAAAATTTAAACTTGTATGATGTTGGGGATTTTGCCAATAATCTTGGGCTAATTTTCTCTCTTGAGCATAGATAAATTTTCCTGCGGATAAAGCTCCAGAAGCGTCATGATTACCGATGGTAAAACCAAAAGGTATTTTAGCAGCTCGCAGGGGCGCGGCGATATGGCGATCAAAGGCTGACCACATGGCGTTAATTGCTGCCTCTGTCAAGCTGCTTTTTTGTCCTGCCACCATGTCGCCGCCACAGAGGACCAGATCGGGTTTATGATTGATAATTAAGGGGATAGCTCGATCAATTTCGGGATCGTAAGTAGTGGAACCGTATTGACTATTAAGGTCACTAATCACGATTATCTTGACTTTTTTCGCCTTTTGTGCTTGTTTAACGGGAGACTCAGGGGGATTTTTGGAAGTAACGGGCTGTAAAATTTGATGAGCGCAAGCTACCAAGCTAAAACCGCCTAAACTGCCACTAATCAGCAAAAATTTACGGCGTTGCATAGAATATCAATCTCGTCTTTAATTGAGGTCACGTCAGTTAGTGTAGCAATTTTTGTCCCTTCGATCGCTTTTTTGTTGATTATCCCAATTAACCATCAGGAGATAACTTGACAATTCTTTTAACTTCTTTTGCACCTTGGTTATGCCATCACCGGAGTAATTCCTCCGATGATTTGTTAGTATCTATTCAAGATAATTATGCAAAAAAGCTTTTATTTTTGCGTCAACTTCCCGTTAATACCCATCGAGCCAGTGAACGAGTTATCAAAGCTATTCAAGACAAAAAGCCTGATTTCGTTATTTGTTGTGGCATGGCAGAAAGTCGTTATCGTTTAAGTTTAGAATCTCAGGCTAGGAGTAGCACAAAAAAGTTATTGACATCAATTCCGTTGCCAGATTTAATTAAAAACCTTGACTATAGTTATATCAGCGATAATGCTGGTCAGTTTGTCTGCGAAGAATTATATTTTCAAGTCTTAAAATATCATCCGAGAGCCTTATTCGTTCATGTGCCGCTTTTAACTGACAAAAATTTTACTATTATTCAAAGAGATTTTCAGAAAATTATCACCCTTAGCCGTTAGCTCATATAATTCGAGAGTAAGTTTCAAGGGAAAAAGGAAAAAGGATATACTGGTATTTTGCCATAATTGCCCTCCTCGACTTGAGAGCGCACCTGAGTCTAATAAATCTGATTACCACGTCGGGCAAATTCTTCTTGGCTGTAGAGGGGTGGTCGTACTATCATTGGTTTGACCCGGTTGCAACTTTTGCCCCTCTATTTTAACCTAAACATTGGCAATCTTCGCTAACATTCCTCAACTGGGCCCACAAGAGCGGCATCGCACTTAAACCCACAGCTTTAATAAATGTGGATGGTGTGTTCCCCAAAAATCGATCAGTGGAGCAGTAAGAGACACTTTAGGGAACGCACCCTACAAGATCGGCGATCGCACTGAATTTATTTTTCCCGAAATGGATATATACCCTCCAGACAGATTATATATCGTGATTCTCCGTCGCCATCAACATCCTTGACAGTAGGCAATTTAGGCAACGCAAAACTCTTGAATCCATCACCTCCGTATTTGGTCCCAAGTATGGAGTACAGCGCCTGATAGCCAGATATCGGTAGCTTAGATCCGTCACAAAATGCCCAGCCTGCCGGCGCAAAATCCCCTGCAAAAAGCAGAATCTGTCCGATCAAAAAATCCATGTTTTCTTCTTTCTCCAAACAGTGTTGACTTTTTTAGGTTGTGATCGTCTTTCTTATTTCAACTCGACCTCATCCCTTGAACCAACTACACAATATACGAAAACTTTCCGTATCTCACGCCAAATACACATTTTTTAATAAATCTTTCCGCATATTACTCTCCTATAGAGCGATCACAAGAACTTTTCCTAATAAAATTACAAGTAACCGTGTTATGTCGAATTATTATAGGCGTTCTCATGTTTTGAAAATCCCACAGGGTCGCCGATACAAAATTAAGTTATACTTCATCTTTATGATAAACGCTGCCATACCGGAATCTAATTTTGGGGAGATTGATTACCATATTTAACTTCATTTGTCAAGAAATTCTCTCATTTTTAGGTGCGGCATTGCACTTAAACCCACAGCTGCAATTAATGTGCATAGTGCGTTCCCCAAAATCGATCGCTGGAGCAGTAGGAGCCACTTTAGGGAACACACCCTATTTTTTCTGTCAACCCAACCGACAGGATCAGCGTACTGCTGCGCAGTGCCTTCGCCATCGCACTATAGATTTAGCGGTTCCATTGAATGCTTTAGCCGGCGGTCGGGTGCAGTGATTTGTTAGACGCTCGCTTAATTGGCAACCTAACTAATCTATCTTTATGAGCCAGTTGCTTCTGCTTTAAGTCATTAAAAATAGCTCTTAAGTCATATTGAAACGATTGAGCGTATTCTTCTCTATACTTGTGAATTTCATCGAGAATTTCATTTTTATACATGACTAAACCTCTAGGTTATATCCAATAAGCTCATAAGGAGTGCAAATAACTGGCAATATATATCCGAGATCAGAACTAATCTGAGCCAGCTTACGCTGAATTTGGGCATTTGCCATGTGCTTGCAGTTCCATGTTAGCAAATAATCTAAGTTATAGACGGTTGCTAATGCCATATGTAAAGCGTCATTAGATGCCTTTAGGGGCAGATTGCTTTGAGTCAGAAACGCTTGCGAAAGTTCAAACGCATCTTCTGTAAGTTCGAGAAGCATTAGGGATTGTAACAAGTTTAACCGTTGAGCGGCGATTATCGGATCTCCCTTAGCTGCCTCATCTTCAACGATCTCTGATGCGTAAAGCGTAAATGAGCTACTATGTTCGTTCCACCAATCTTGGGTGATCTTGATATTAGCAGCAACGATCAGATTGTCAGTGGGTCTGGCGGTTAAATGCCCAAAAATACTTGTTTCAATATAGACGCTTCCATTAACGGCAACCTAGAATATCTTTTCGCTCTCTATCCTACCTTATTTAATCTTGGTTTTGAGGGTGTTGGGTAACAGCCGTCAACCCAACCGACAAGATCAGCGTACTGCTACGCAGTGCCTTCGCCATCGCACTTAAACCCACAGCTGCAATCAATCTGCATGGTGCGTTCCCCAAAATCGATCGCCGGAGCGGTGGGAGCCTCATTAGGGAACGCACCCTACGGCTGGTGAGCAAGTTGTGGCAAAAACATACTTTTCGTTTGTTGCGTTTGTTGCATTTATTTCGTATCTGGGCTACACTAGGCCGTGGTACTCTGGACAAGAGTTCAATCAACAGTATGAGCGGCACAAGACAATGGCTACTGGAATCGCTGATTTTCAAGAGACAATTGCACCGACTGCGGCAGATACAGAGCTTGCGCGTGAGTCAAGCCGTCAGCTTTCAAGATTTCTAGGCAAACGCCCTGTTGGAAACCCCTTGCCTGACTTCAGACTGCGTGTGCAGGCGGATAATGAGCCAGAAGAAGTGGTTGTTATTCCGATGTCTGCATTTCGCCTTTTAACTGATATTCTGACGCAAATGGCTCGTGGCAATGCAGTTACTTTGATGCCTGTATATGCTGAGTTAACGACACAACAAGCAGCAGATATCTTAAATGTATCACGTCCATTCCTGATCAGTCTGATTGATGATGGCAAGATTCCATACCGAAAAGTGGGAACTCATCGCCGGATTCGATTTGACGACCTCATGACCTATAAGCATGACATAGACCAGAAAAGATTACAAACTCTTGAAGAACTTACACGCGAAGCACAAGAGTTGGACATGGGCTATTGATTGTGAGCAACTTCACTGCATTATTCGATGCGTGTGTTTTATATCCAGCTCCTCTACGGGATTTTTTGATGCGTTTAGCGATAACAGATTTGTTCCGTGCCAAATGGACTGATGAAATTCATGATGAGTGGATTCGGAATGTTTTGAAGAATAGACCTGATCTCACGGAGGAGCGTCTTCACCGTACAAAAGCTCTGATGAACAGTAATGTACGTGACTGTCTCGTTCAGGGTTATAAAGATCTAATTCCATCGCTAAACTTACCAGATGCCAATGACCGTCATGTACTAGCGGCTGCCATTTGTGCAGGAGCCGATGTGATTGTTACATACAATCTGTCAGATTTTCCGGCTACAACTCTTGAGCAATATGGTATCGAGGCTCAGCATCCCGATGAGTTTATTATTCATCTGATTGATTTAGCTCCTTCAGTGGTCTGTGAAGCTGCTAAGCAACAGCGAATGAGTTTAAGAAATCCCCCGCAAAGTGTTGATGAGTTACTGGCAGCTTATGAAAGGCAAGGTCTAGCCCAGACTGTAGCAGAACTCAGAGTGTACGATGGACTACTTTGAAATTCTCAAAACTTTATCTGTCTAACGCCTAGGTTCAGGGGCGTCAAAAAGTAAAGCGAGAAACGAGCGCAGCTTTTTGACGTCCACTGGAACCCCTTGTTAGGCTTAATTATTTATTCGCAGGATGATCGGGTTGATTCATCTGTCTCAGGCCAGAGCTATAATGTTTGTAATCCCAAGATACACTATCACCTGAATCTAGTTTATATGCAGCAAAGCCAACTGAAGGCATCTGTCCGTTGACGAAATATACCCAATAATAACCGTTATTCCCTTGATTATTTTCCACCCCATCAATTGAGGTTAGATATTCGCTATCACCAGATCCCTTTGATGTGTAGGTAACGCTTGGATTACATGATTTTGCTTCATCTAACAGTGTTTTTACTGTCGATTTGTTGGGAACTATTGGAAGATAGTCACAAGCTTGCCATGGCGGTGTATGCCATTGTTGTTGCCAATCAATAAACAAATTTGCTGTATTGGACATAACTGTTCTCTCCATTTGCAGTCCCTGTTGAGATTATAGATAGACTTATCAGAGGGACGTACTGACAAGCCTAACTACATAATATACGGAAACTTTCCGTATCTCACACTAAATACACATTTTTTAAAAAATCTTTCCGCATATTACTCTCCTATAGAGCGATCACAAGAACTCTTCCTATAAAATTACAAGTAAGTCTGTTATGCCGAATTATTATAGGTGTTCTCAGATGTTTTGAAAATCCCACAGGGTGGCCGATACAAAATTAGGTTATACTTCATCTTTATGAGAAACGATGACATACCGGGAGCGAATTGGGGGGATTGATTACCATATTTAACTTCATTTGTCAAGAAATTCGCTCATTTTTAGGTGCGATCGCTTTTTACACGATTATTCCCGTTCCGATTGCTTGGCCGGATTTTGGTAGAATTGCCCGATGGATTCCCTTAGTGGGCTTATTTTTGGGTCTAATTCTGGTTTTGCTCGATATAACTCTAGCTGGCCTGGGAATGCCACCCCTGACTCGTGCAGTTGTCCTTGTGGGGGTTTGGGTTTATCTAACGGGAGGACTACACCTTGATGGAGTTAGTGACACGGCCGATGGTTTAGCTGTCACCGACCCCCAGCGTCGTTTAGCGGTCATGGCCGATAGTGTTACCGGGGCCTTTGGAGTCATGGCCGTGACTATGGTTTTGCTGCTAAAAATCGCCGCTTTGACTGATTTAAGCGATAATCGAGCCTTAGCTCTAATTTTAGCACCAATTTGGGGACGTTGGGGGCAAGTAATGGCGATCGCTCTTTATCCCTACCTCAAACCCACCGGCAAGGGAGCCTTTCATAAAGTGGCTTTTTGTCTGCCCTGGGACTGTGGGGGAGTAATTTGGGGGTTAATCGCCCTATTTGGTGGTCTAAGCTGGGGAATAATCGCCATTAGTGCTGGAATCGCCCTCGCTCTGCTTACTGGTTACTGGTTATATCGTCGTCTTCGCGGTCACACTGGCGATACCTACGGTGCGGTGGTAGAGTGGACAGAGGCTCTATTCTTGGTTTTTTTGACAATAATTAGCTAATTTTTGCCTTCCACGGCCCGTAAACGGGTTAATTTCAGGGTAAATTTTCCCCCACCGGTTTCTCCGAAAGCTCTCACCCGAATAATATATTTACCCGACTCGGTAATGCGTGCAAAGAGGAGAGCATTAGTGCCACCATCAGGACCATCATCATTTTCTGCTACAGTGGAACCATCGTCGGCCAGGAGAATTAAAACTCCATCAAAGTTTTCCGATTTGAGATCGATGGCCACCTGATCGTCCTTTTCCAAATCTACCGTATAATCCCTAGCAAACCCCCCCTCCCCCGTGGGAATATCCTTGTCGGTGAGAGTATCGTTAATTTCTTTGTTGAGGATGAGGGGGACGGGATTATAGATTTTTTCCGCTCGCACTGGTAAAGATTGACCGCTTAACCAGAATAAAGTGAGCAAGACGCATAAACCAGAATAGCGACCAGTCAAAGGGAATCTTATCATAGGGGCAGGTATTCGTTTTCTCAATCTCCCTATTCTACAAAAAACTGATAACTATCAGCAGTTCGACAAAATTAAATTCACACCCCAGAAAAGGGGAACACCGGAACTGCGGAACTGCCTGTGATTAATTTACTTAACTATGAATATATATTCTTTAGTTAGCAAAAACAAGTAAAAAAATCCCCCTTTGAGCAAGGGGGAAAGAGGGAAGATAAAACCCGTCTAAGGTAATTGCTGTGATCATTAATTGACAATATTTAAAAGAGATTGATTGAAAAAGAACTAGAAGTTAAAAACTTAAAGAGGGTTCTTACATGGGCAAAGAAGCTAAAGACTGAGTGATATTATAGGCTTGACCGCGATAGGTAACGGCTACCGGTTTCTCAATGCTTTGAGCGACATCACGGTTTTTTAAATAGGGAACACCACGATAGCCTAAAATCAGCGGACTGGAAGCAACGGTGGCAGTGGGATTTTTCTCGTAAGCAATGCCGCGATAGGTTAATTTCATAGCTGTCTCTGGAGATAATTAGTGAGCTAGTCTTATCTCCATCGGCAGCGAAATTAATTCCAGAAAAGCTCAACTTTTTTCTGGGTAACTATCCTACCAAGAAGACCCACGATAGCGCATTTCTCGACGCAGAGCATAACGACGGGCAAAATTAGGAACATCGCCCCGATGACCTAATAAAATGACCGTATCGCCTTGCTGTAGAATGGTGGAATTGTCGGGATGGGTGATGACACCACCATCAAATTGACGCACAGCAACGATAATAAAAGCACCCTGTCCCCGCACTTCCATCTGACTGATAGGTTGTGCCAAAAAGGGTGAATCGCTTAAAATCGAGTATTCTTCAAATTGCAGGTCGATATCGGCTAATAATTCGTTAAGATTGCGTCTACCTTCATCTTCCTGTAAAAAATCAATCGCGGCCGGATGGGTGATTAAATGGGCCATTCTCTCTGCTCCAATGGTAGCAGGTAAAACCACTTGATCGGCTCCAGCTAATTTTAATTTTTTCTCAGTGCTGGGATATTCTCCCCTGGCGATGATGTATAGTTGCGGACTGAGTTCTCTTGCGGTTAAAGTGATAAAGACATTTAAGGCATCATCGGGTAACACAGTCGCTAAAACTCGCGCTTTGTCGATGCCGGCTTTCTGGAGAATACTTTCATCGGTGGCGTTACCATTAAGAGTTATGTAACCTTTTTCCTGAGCTAATCGAATGCGATCGGGGTTATTATCGACGATAATAAAGGATTGGGCTGTTTTTGCCAATTTAGTCGTTAGGATGCGTCCTATGCGCCCAAAACCGCAGATTATGACGTGATTTTCTAAGGATTCCATCTCTTTATTCATCCGGCGATCGCTAAAAGCTTTGTTAATTTCTCCCTCGGTGAGCATCTGAAAAAACCCTCCCACCACATAAACGGCCGAGGTAGTCCCACAGACGATAACTAACATGGTAAAAGCTCTCAGACTAGGAGTGTTAATCGGTTTAACTTCCCCGAAACCTACTCCAAATATGGTAATTATCACCATATAAACGGCATCGAGAAAACTCCAACCGTAGGCCATATAACCGATAGTTGCCCCGACTACCGTAGCGAGAAAAAAACTCGCCCCGATGATGATCCTTTTCAGTGAACTTTGCATCGATTTCCGTGACCTGACCATCTAGCTATCAGCTTACAGCAGAATCGAGGAGACTCCGAGACGGGAGACAAAAGGCAATAGGCAAAAGGCATCCCTTCTCCTTTCTCCCCAATTCATAATTCATAATTCATAATTCATAATTCATAATTCCCTTGAGACTTGACATTGGGGACAAAAATGAGCCGAGCGCCCACTTAATTTAATTCTGGCAATAGTTGCACCGCAAAGACGACAATTTTCGCCGGTACGACCATAAACCCAGGCCATCGCCCCATAATTGCCATTAACTCCCGTAACGTGGAGAAAATCGCTAAAACTGGTCCCGCCTTCAGCGATCGCGGTTTCCAAGACAGAAATAATGTTTTTTGTCAATAAGTCTATTTGCTCAATTTTCAAGAGATTAGCGGCAGTTTGGGGATGGATACCACTTTTAAAAAGAACTTCATCCGCGTAGATATTACCAATTCCTGCCACCACATTTTGATCGAGGAGAAAAGTTTTAATCGGACGACGACTTTTTTGACAGTGACTATAGAGGTAATCGGGGGTAAAATTGCGATCAAAGGGTTCCAATCCCAGTTTTTTGAGAGCAGTAATCACGCTTTCTGGGGTTTTATCGGCGGCAATCCACCAAATTTTCCCGAAAGTGCGGGTATCGACGAAGCGCAATTCTTGCTGATTAGCAAAAAAGAAGCGTAAGCGCGTATGAATCGGCAGGGGAGTGGTATCTTTTACCCAGAGCAATTGTCCGGTCATACGCAGATGAACCCCGATACTGCTACCATTATCTAAATTGGCGAGGAGATATTTGCCTCGGCGCTGCCAATTGGTAATCGTAGTCTGAGCAATTCCTTGCAGAAAAGTTACCTCGCAATTAGGATAGGCTAGGGTACGCTGTAATAATACTTCCCCACCGATAATTTTTTTGCCCTGGGTAACTTGATTTAACCCGCGACGCACCGTTTCTACTTCTGGCAATTCTGGCATATAAGTGATTGAACAAAATTAAGTTCTTGGTTAGGGTAGGCAAAAGACAAAAGATAGATAAACAGAACTTTTTAAGTAAGTGATTCTAATTAAATATAAGATAGATTTTGCCTCTGATCCCCCCTGCCCCCCTTGATAAGGGGGGTGCCGATAGGTGGGGGGATCAGAAAATTTTTAACACCTACCTACTGATCGGGAAACGACACCAAATTAACGTCAATTCTACTTTAACTTTAACATTTCGATAGTATCAATTATTTCCCGTTCAAAACCGACTTGAGCGCGATTAGTTTTACCACCAATATAAAAGCGATCGCCCGATTGTAAAGCCCAAATTTGGGAATGGGAAAAGTAGCTCATTACCACTCCCATCATCAATAAAGCAAAACCTAAATAGACAATAGGTACTCCCGGATCTGCCTTAATTTGTAAACCTGTACTGCCGACTAATTCGACTATTTTTAGATTAACTCCATTGATAGGAATCGTCATTCCTTCTCGCACAGCAGAGGTTAAATCTCCCTTAGCATCATAGACAATTAACGTACCTTGTAAATCTCTGACTAAAAGAGAAACTCCCTCACTAAGATCGGTTTTAGTCGGAATCCAAGTTCCCCAGATTTGTCCATTACCTTTTGTGTCTAAACTAGCCATCGGTAGCTGTAGGATCGGACTATTATTCACCTGTACTTTTACCCCAGCAATTCCCCAACTGGTTTGATAAAAAGTCACCCCTTTATGGTGCAAAGGTTGGTTAACTTGAATAGTTTTGCGATCGATCTCCTCTCCTTGATTATCGATCACCGACAAATCAGAATAAAATTGTTCTATATCACCTTTAGGACTATAATCAATCCAAAAACGATTAACTTTAATACCCCAATCTTTAGGGAGAGAATTTTTAGATAAGGGTCCAGCTTCAATAATATTTTTAACCTGAAAACTATCGCCACTAGCTACCATTTCTTGAGCGAAAAACCCCGTTAACGCTCCCCAGATCGACCCTGCTAAAATAATTAACATGGCTGCATGAACGATAATCGGACCGATTTTACCGATCAGACCTTTACGAGCATAAAGACTGTTATTTTCTAGAAAAACTTTGTAGCCTTTTTTTTCTAATAGAGGTGTGAGAGATTCTAGGGAACCAGTTTCTAATTCAGCACTTAAAGCTAGTTTTTGAAATTGGCGAGATTGTTGATAAAATTGCCATTTTCTGGCCGCCTTTAAAGCGGGTAATTGTCGTCGGAAGGTACAAGCGGTTAAACTGGAACCGAAGAGAATTAATAATGATAGATACCACCAAGTGCTATAAACATGATTTAATCCCAATAGTAATAAAACTTTCCAAGTCAGAAAGCCAAATAAAGCGGGTTTTTCAGGATAATTAACTTGGTAGAAAGATAGAGATTGACCCTGTTCGATTACCGTCCCAGAAATGCTAAAAATAGCGATTAAAAGTAAGAGGATAATTGCTAATCGCAGATCGGCAATAGTCTGGATAAATTTACGTCCCCATTGAGGCGGTGTATTCTTTAAATTTGAGGAAGTTTCCGATATAGTCATAGTTAAAAGTTTTACAATTCTAGCCAATTATCTATCATAACTCTCCACCATCACAGCAGACGGGATAATAAAGAAAAAACTCCAAAACCGATTAATAAAACCCCACTGACAGGATTAATCCACCCGGACCATTGACGTAGGGAAAGAAAGCTTTTCAGCGAGGCAGTAAAAGAACCGACGATAATTAGCGGTAAAACATAGCCGGCAGTGTAGGATAACAATAATCCCCCTCCTAAGCTTAAATCCCCCGTATTTGCCACCCATGCCAATAGAGTTGCTAGAACAGGTGTACTACATGGAGAGGCGATTAAACCAAATGTTAAACCGAGAAGATAGGACCGCAAAATCGGAGGAAAATCGCCGGTAATCCAATCGGTAGCGCCAAGGGAGGGGAAGCGCAGGGGTAATAATTCCAAGAGGTTTAACCCCATCAAAATAGCGATCGCACTGACGATAATTGGTAAACCGATCCCCACCTGTCCATAGACTTTCCCTAAAGTAGCGGCAATTAGTCCCAATCCCGCTAAGGTGGTGGCTAATCCTAGGGAAAACCATGTGGACTGCCAAAAAGCCGCTAAACGACCTTTATTTTCGTAACCCCCGATATAAGCGACGGTAATCGGCAACATCGACAGCATACAGGGGGTAAGACTGGTAAGTAAACCGGCTAGAAAAATCACGGCAATACTGACAAAACTAAGGTGAGTTAGTTGGGAAGTCACTAAGCGATCGGCGTATTGTTCAAGGTGATAGAGTTGAGTCTGTAATTGGTCTAACATATCGGGGAATTTTTCAGGCTAAATTTGGCTCATTTCTAGGATATTACCATCGGGATCGCTGACAAATAATGCCTTTCTACCCGAGGCACTCATTTGAATTGTATAACCTTGACTTTCTAGATAGTTACCCATGGCTGTCACGTCATCAATAGCGAAGGCAATATGAGGATTGCGTCCCCATTTTTGGGGATTGGGACGGTAGTTTTGATAATTGGTATCGACAATTAAATGAATTTGATAATCTCCCACTTGATACCAAACCCCATCGTATTGAAAAGGGCGATCAATTCTAGTCAATCCTAGAACATTTTCGTAAAAGTTAACGGCTTTTTCTAGATCGGTGACTAAAATCGCCGTGTGTAAGGATCGCATGATGTTCATAGTTAATATCTGACTCGCGGATCGAGCCAACTATAGGTTAAATCGGCAATTAAGTTAAAGATAACAATTAAAATCCCATAGATAAAGGTAATCGCCATCACTACGGGGGTATCACTGCGGGAAATAGAATCAATTAATAAAGCACCGATACCCGGCACACGAAACACTTGTTCTGTAACTAAGGCCCCAGTAAAAATTGAGGGAATATCGAGAGCAATCAGGGTGACAACGGGGATTAAAGCATTGCGAACTATATGCTTAGTTAGGACAGAAAAATTAGTTAATCCCTTGGCTAAGGCAGTTTTAACGTACTCTTGGTGAATTTCTTCAGTTACGGAAGAACGCACGAAACGCATCAACATCGCCCCTTGATATAAGCTTAATACGGTTATGGGCATAATTGACTGTTTAACCTGCTCGACCAAACTATTAAAATCACGGATTTCTAGGGTACTGTTATAAAAAGATGGTAGCCAGTTTAACTGCACACTAAAGATAATAATTAATAATAATCCCGTCACAAAGGTGGGTAAAGAAAAGCCAAGTAGCGAAAAAGTAGAGATGATTTTGTCTAACCAAGAATAGCGCTTGACTGCTGAAATTACGCCCAAAGGAAAAGCGATTAAAACCCCGAAAATATAGGCAATACCGACAATCCAGAGGGTTGTGGGTAAACGCTGCCAAATGAGGGTAAAAACTGGGCTGCGACTGGTGAAAGAATAGCCCATATCTCCTTGAAGAAATGCTAACAACCACTTGACATAACGCACGGGAAGGGGTTGATCTAATCCGAGACTTTTGCGAATATTTTCTCGCACCGCTTCGGTGATAGCGGGATTAGCTGCAAATTCCCCCATCGGATCCCCCGGCGCTAGGGCCAAAATGCCAAAAACCACCATACTAATAGCTAAAAGAGTGGGAATCGAAAATAATAATCTTTTCAGAAAATATTTGAGCATTTATTTACTACGCTTCCAGTCCTTGATGTTCCAAGTATTTCTATCCCAGGGAGTTAATTTAAACCCCGACAAACTATTGCTAATTGCCACCACATCGGCACGATGAACTAGGGGAATAATCACAAAATTATTGATTAACATATCATTCATTTTAATTGCTATTTCTCTCCGTTTTTCTGGTTTTAATTCTTGACTAAAAGCTTGCCATAATTTATCGTATTCAGGATTACAATAACGAGCATAATTATCCCCGGCCCAACCATCAGCTTTTTGGGGAATTTCGCTACAGGTAAAGGTTTTAAAATAGGCTTTTGGATCGGGACTATTATTACCTGTAGTGTACATTTGTAGGTCAGCATAAAACTTTTCTACCGTGTCATCGTTAGCAGGATCGCTAGAAAAGAAAATACTGGCATCAATAGTTTTTAATTCTACTCCTACCCCGATCGCTTGTAAACTTTGTTTGATAATTTCTTGGGTTTTCTGACGGAGAGGATTGACAGTGGTTTGAAAAACTAATTTCATTTCTACCCCATTTTTATCCCTAGTGCCATCACCATTACTATCTTTCCATCCCGCATCATCTAGTAATTTATTAGCCTTTTCTAGATTAAATTCATAGCGAGTATTGGGAGAATTATATTCCGATGGCATCACAATAAAATTAGGAGTTGTTTTCCCAGTAATACCATAAAGCTGCGTGGCAATAGTATCTCTATCAACGGCTAAAGATAAAGCTTCTCTTACTTTCACATCACTCAAAAAAGGATGGGGAAACTTAATACTAGACCTCTCACCTTCGGGAGTAACTTGATTAGGATCACTCAGATTAAATAAAACTCTTTCAATCAAAGAACCGAAACTAGATATTAACTGACCCCGACCCGCTTTTTCTAAATCACTTAAAACCTTAGCCTCTACTTGCAAATTATAGGCATAATCTGCCTCCTGTGTCTGTAAAACCGCTCGTGCCGCAGAAGTTGCATCACCTCCTCCTTTTAATTCTATTCTTTGAAAACCTAATTTATCCGCTTCTCGAAAAAAAGAATTTGGTTCATAAACCGCCGTATCTCCCGGTTTAAATTCTACCACTTTATAGGGGCCAGTTCCCACCGGTAATAAATTAGCAGGGGCCTGGCGTGCCGTTTCATTGCTATACTTTTCATAGAGATGTGATGGTAAAATCATCCCTTCTGTCCCCACAAAAACTAATGACCAAGCGGGATTAACTTGCTTAAAAGTTATTTTAACTGTATGGGGATCGATCGCTTCCACAGTTTTAACTATTTCATAATTGCCGGCGCTAGTAGAACCAGTTTTCGGATTGGTAATAAAATTATAGGTAGCGATGACATCTTTGGCAGTAAAAGGAGTACCATCTGACCATTTAATATCTTTTTTTAGCTTCCATGTCACCGATTTACCATCCCGGGCAACTCCCCCATTTTCAATAGTAGGAATTTCTGCCGCTAAAAAAGGAACTAATTCCCCTTTTTCATCGAAACTAGCCAAAGGTTCTAAGGTAATGCGACTCGCTTCTGAGTCTTTGAATCCCGTGGAGAGATGGGGATTTAAAATCGTCGGCGCTTGCCAATATAAAAGTTTTAAAGTTTCTGAATTATTATTTTCCGTTGCCGGAGGATTATTAGCTGTTTGTTGACGACAAGCACTAAAAAGCAGCGTACAACTAAGGGATAAAATTAACAGGGGCAAGAAAAGCGATCGCTTAAACATTTTTAATGACAATCAATAATTCAACAGGGTGACTTAGGTGATTCCCTACCCCACCAATAACAAGTTATCAGACATTGAGTCTTGATCTCGATCGATTAATTGATTATTTGCCTTTATCCATTCCTAGTCAAGTTAAATCGTTCGTGCCATAATAGCGGGCCTGTACTAGACAATAAAATTCTAGGCACGGCGACGAAAATGCTTATGACCTTATTTCATCAGGGTGCGACAGCAGCGGAAATCGTTAATCGTTACCCATCACTAAATCTAGCTGACGTTTACGCCACGATCGCTTTTTACCTCAAGCACCAATCGGAAGTAGAATCCTACTTGCAACAGCGACAACAGCAAGCACAGGAGATTCGGGTAATCAATCAAGGGAGATTTGACCCCCAGGGATTGCGGGATCGCTTTCTTGCGCGTAAAGCAGCGCGGCAAGCATGATCAAGCTTCTGGTTGATGAGAACTTTGATAATACTTAACTGGTGCGTTACGGCGGATTACTAATTTTGGTTTTTCATTCCAAGGTGATCACCGCCTAACGCACCCTACAAAATTGCTTTTGCATGAGTAGAAAACGGGTTTCTCGGAGAAACCCGTTTTCTGTGCGTTACTCAAGGGATTTAGTGCGATCGCCGATCTTGTAGGGTGCGTTAATGAAATGTAACGCACCTTATCTAATGTTCAAAATCCGTGCGTTACGCTAACGCTAACACAGGCTACATCATATCGATCGCAAAGATAAATAATTGATAAGCGATCGGCGCATAACACATCATTGGAGCGGACAATATTAGAGTAGTTTACGCTTAGTTGAACGGAATCTCTTGCTGCTCAATTAAGCCGTTATGTTTCATTCGGAGCGCTAGCCTAAGTGGAATTTGTTTACGCAGATGAATTGAAGCGCTCCTTCTCGGTGCGAGGGCATTTCTATGACGTAGAAATCGCCGGAAAAGTGTTTCCGTGCCGAAGCGTTTTGGAAATTATCGCCAATGCCGGAGATTCTGAAGCCACAGGGGTGCCGGACGCGGTAGTGATAATGATGAATCCGGGTTCTTCTAGGCCACTCGATATAAGTTACATTCCAAAATGCTACTCAGTGAGCGATGTACTTGATGGCGGATGGTCGAGGGAACTGATTCCAGCCAGGCCAGATAACGCGCAGTACCAACTGATGCGCCTGATGTTGCTAAAGAGGTGGAAGCACGTCAGGGTTCTCAACCTATCAGATCTCAGAAACGGAAACAGCGGCAGCTTTTCAGTGGATTTTGAGGATGCTCAGAAGCGTGACCCCTCCAGTCCCCATAGCATTATCCATCCCAAGCGGCTCGGCGGGCTTCAACGTGATTGTGCGGGAAGTTCTCGCATAGTTGCAGCATGGGGTTCTACTGAAGTACTTCGAAATGCTGCTATTGCATTCTTATCCGAAATCCCTGGGGTGCAGGGGCTACAGTTGGACTACCCTTGGTACCGCTATCCCAGTCCATATAGAAAAGATCAGAAGATCGATTGGTTAATCAGTGCCTTCGATAAACTTGAAACATAACACTTCGTTCCAGGGGCCGCTGCGCGATAAAGCTGCGCAGCGCCCCTGAACTCGAACGTTATGCTGAAACGATACGCCCGTTAAAGTTATCTATTTTTAGACAAGTTTAAGCAAGCAAAAGTTATCGGTTTCGTTGATGAGTTCCGAGAGATTGTCGGCGATCGCAAAGATAAATAATTGATAAGCGATCGGCGCATAACACATCATTGGAGCGGACAATATTAGAGTAGTTTACGCTTAGTTGAACGGAATCTCTTGCTGCTCAATTAAGCCGTTAGGCGGCTTCACATCCCGTGTGCCTCATACTCACAGTTAGCCGTAGGGTACGTTCCCTAATGTGGCTCCCACTGCTCCACTAGCAGTAGGCTAATCTGGCTAACACGCTTTTGGGCGTGATATACGGAAAGTTTCCGTTTAGCTAAATCCCCGGCAATCCCTGTACTGTTCTCTCCTATCAACCAGCAATTTAAAATCGTGATAGCTTAGGAACTAAACGCGATTAACGTTACGCTCACAATAAAGAAAACTGTATAGAGGAGTTCCTATGACAACTCGTGATACTGCGATCGCCAAATTGCACCAACTCTCCGAGCCACTCTTGCAAGAGGTGAGTGACTTCATTGATTGTATTATCCACAAACATCAAGCTAAACCTGATACCAGCCAAACTGCTGAAAAAATTGTCGAGAGATGGTCACAATGGTTTGAGACGGTGGATCATTTAGACGTAACGCCACTTCAACCAGTCAGCAACTATCAGCAACTCCTGCTCAAAAAATATCGGCAACAAGGACTAGATCTATGATCCTGTGCGATGCCGGAGTCCTACTTTGTCTTGTAGATCGAACTCAGTCTCAGCATAACGCCTATAAAAACGCAGTCCTCCGATTAGAAACGCCCCTTTTAACAACTTGGTCATGCCTGACCGAAGCCATGTACCTTGCGCTGCATCGGGGTGGTTGGCAAATGCAAAAACAACTGGGACAGCTTCTTTTAGACAAACTGCTGGTGGTTTACGATATTCAGGAAAGTGATTACAGTCGTTTGTTGGCATTGATGGAGCAATACCGTGATCGCCCCATGGACTTGGCGGATGCAACCCTGGTCTTGGTAGCTGAAAAGACAGGATATCGGCAAATTCTCACAATCGATTCAGATTTCCTGTTTTATCGGATTACAAACAAAGAAAGCTTTGATATCATTCAAGTGTAATGATCGAAGACCTGCTTCCAACGGCGTATAACTCCACCGTTAGACTGCTCCCACTGTCAGTATGATCGCAATCTTGTAGGGTGCGTTCCCTAATGTGGCTCCTACCGCTCCACTAGCAGTAGGCTAATCTGGATAACACGCTTTTGGGCGTGATATACGGAAAAGTTACAGCAAAAAAGGAGGTTTATTATGGCTGAATGACTAGCAGTTGATGTTTCGAGAACTTACGAATCTGGTATGCTTGGCAAGTGAGGAGACGATAAATTTCCTTGCACTGGAGCAAGAATAACACGGGTGGAATTCCACAAAGAGGTTTCCAAACACCGTATTACTCCCTTTGATGATGGCATAGGACGGGGTGACGCTCACACAAATGATACTGAACTGCCAGATGTTGGAGTTCACTACTGGCTAGATGCAGGAACGAGGCTGAAATACATTTTGAAGGTCTGGGTTGAGGATTAAGGATTTTGTGAATCAGTCGTTGGGGGGCGTTGGTTCCCCTTGCTTTTTTTGTGCGCTACTATGGAATTAAATGATTAAAAGCTAAGACTGCTATGGCACTGGCATCGAATGGACAAACAGCTATAATCCGCACAGAGCGAGGGCTTACAATTGCGGATACTCGTATTACTCTGTATGACGTAATCGATTATCTCAAAGCTCAGTATCCACCCAAGTTTATTCGTGATGCCTTCAATCTTACAGATGCTCAGATTCATGCTGCCCTTTCCTACATTGAAACACATCGAACAGAAGTGGAAGCAGAGTATCAGGAGATTTTAAAGACTGCCGCAGAAACTAAACAATTTTGGGAAGAGAGGAATCGCGAACGTTTTGCTCGGATCGCTGCTACTCCTCCTCGTCCAGGCTATGAAGCGGTTAGAGCTAAACTTCAGGAACGGAGAGCAAAGCGGGAAGCGAAGAAGCAATGATTGTTCTGGCTGATTACAACTTGAATCGGCAGGCAATTCTGATCTCTGGAAGTCTTGTTGTTAGCGGGTTATTAGATCTCGCTCTAATTCGGTTGAGGACATTTGAAGACGTTGGCTTACCCGCAGACAGCAATGATCGAGTAGTTTGGAGATTTGCCCAAACCAACGGGATGCTCTTACTTACGGCAAACCGGAATGCGAAGGGTGAAGACTCGTTGGAACAAGTAATGCGTGAAGAAAATCAACCGACTTCATTTCCGATCATTACGATTGGCGATCCGGATAGGGTCAATGAATCTGACTATCGAGAACGCTGCGTTGAAAGGCTTGTAGAAATTGTGATCGATATCCAAGACTATATGGGGGCTGGTCGGTTGTTTATTCCATAAGGTGATTGGCGCATCATATCTGTTGGTGACAAGGCATAACAACCCCAATGCACACCGACCGACGAAAGCTAATCAGTTATGATGCAAAGTCTATCTGCGACGGGTGATTGGGAACGTTAGACTGCTCCCACTGTCAGTGTGATCGCCGATCTTGTAGGGTGCGTTCCCTAATGTGGCTCCTACCGCTCCACTAGCAGTAGGCTAATCTGGCTAACACGCTTTTGGGTGTGATATACGGAAAGTTTCCGTATAATCAATAGTCCAGTAGTCGTAACGCACCACCCACGAGATATATTAAAAATAGTAGGCGTTATTTTTTTATCGTTGGGTTGTAACCAGTAACGTTATGGGTTACACTTAATGGATGATAGTCAGTTTCAAGCATCGAGGACTAGAGCAGTTCTTTGAGTCGGGAACCACCCGAGGCATTCAGGCAAATCATGCCCAACGAATTCGGCTGATTCTGGCTCGTCTCAGTGCTGCAACTTCACCGCAAGACATGAACTTACCCGGGTTGGTACTTCATCAACTGGCAGGGCAACGTAAAGGAACCTGGACGGTGAGAGTATCTGGAAACTGGCGGATCACTTTCACCTTTGACGGTGTTGATGCTTGTGATGTCGATCTTGAGGACTACCACTGATGAAAATGCATAATCCACCACATCCTGGTGAAGTTCTTAAAGAACTTTGTCTCGAACCTTTGAATCTGACTGTGACTGAGGCTGCTGAAGCATTGGGTGTAAGTCGAAAAACCCTATCTGCCATCTTAAATGGTAGGGCAGGTATTAGCCCCGAAATGGCAATTCGCTTAGGGAAAGCTTTCGATACATCTCCTGAAAGTTGGCTCAATCAGCAAATGCAATACGATCTATGGCAAGCAGAGCAGACAATTGGCAATATCAAAGTCAAACGGCTATCAGTTGTCTAACCAGGGTTTGCAGCCGACGGACTCAACACCCCAGTGCGATGCCGAAGGCACTGCATAGCAGATCCCCATCGCTGTAGAGTGCGTTCCCTAATGTGGCTCCTACTGCTCCACTAGCAGTAGGCTAATCTGGCTAACACGCTTTTGGGCGTGATATTCTGTGTTTGTATTCCAACACTTCGTTAATCGATAGCTATATAGAACCCAGCCAATGAGTATGAGTGAATCCAACGAGTTTGACATCACAACGCCAGAAAAACGGCATAAAGCGCTTACCTTCTTGTCGCAGAATAGTTAGCTTGCAATGGTGCCTTTGGCGCTTCCAGTAGCACTTGTTTTGGACGGTATTTCCCTTCTTACATCAGGTGCTAACGAAAAAGAGATTGCAGAACAAAGAAAAGTAGCGATCGACATTATTCGAGCAGGAAAAGAAAATGGTGTTGATGAAATAGAGATTACAATGTCTCAGAAAGCTGGTGTTGGTCTATCTTCAGACGTTGATGGTGTCCCAATTGAGTTTATTGTTGGTGCTTCAGGTACAATGAAGCTAAAGGTAAAATACAAGTAGTGGGTGATGGCGAAACTCTACTATCGTGGCATGGCAGAGCAAAACGACAGACCCAAAATTGGTCGTAGTGCCAGATTATTAGGGGTTAGACCTAATATCGATATAAACATTCAGCAAATGCCAGTAGGTTGCCTAGATGAACAAAGCTATTTGTTACCAGAGCCACAGCGTAAGTTGCATGGCGATCTTGTAACGGTTGCCATTAGGGACACAAAGGGAATGTCTGTTGCCCTATCCATTGAAGGTTTACCAGCATTTCGCAAACCTGCCAGTTTTGGTGGAACTGGCAAAGACCCTTTATGGCAAATTGACGATAGCCATATCACAGGGGATTTACAGGCTGTCCAAGATAGCCCGACTCACGTTAGCATCATGCCAAGAGTTACAATGGCTCTAGAAAAGTACGAGGCAGCATTGGCAAACACCCAAAAATATTGGGAAAAGGTTGATTAGTGGCATACACACAATGGGAGGCTATCAAAATGGCATGGATATTTAGTCTATCGGCAGAATGTGGTTCGGATGAGAGCAACGCCTATAAATTTGCTCAGCATTTTGAGGGAATATCATGGTTGCTGTCAACTGGTCGCCATTGCCAGTGTCACACAGATATATTCCAAGATATAGAAGAAAATTGGTGGTGTCGTGTTTCACCAAGTAATCTTAGCGAAGTGGGAATAGACAGCCCTGAAAGTGCATATTCAATGACAGAGTTAGGTATCTTACTATATCAGTCCCTACGATTTGCTCCCCCATTCCGTTATGCACTGGTTGGTGTTGAAGTCGATGAATTTAGAACTTACAGCGAGCTTATCGAAGAATCATCTAACTTATCTATCCCAGGACTGGTTTTAGCAAAACCACTCGAACAAGAGCTAGGAATATTGTCAGTATTGCGCCCCTTTAGTTCTAGTTATGTTTGGCAACCCTACGCAGGAGAAGTCTACAATCCGCTTATGGTATCCCAAAACTTAAAAAATAAGCTTAATGAACTGCTTAAGTTAACCTCACAAGCGAAGACGGCATAACTAGACCGTTACACTGCTCCCACTGTCAGTACGATCCCCATCGCTGTAGGGTGCGTTCCCTAATGTGGCTCCTACTGCCCCACCAATAGATTTTTGGGGAACGCACCATGCTAGAGGATTATAAAAATATTTGCCGTCGCACTCCAGCCTATCGTGGCTGAGTTCAACCGTTATCGAGAAAAATAATTAAATCCCGTCAAATTCCCCTAAAAATTTCACCTCTGGTTCTAACCAGAGGGACCAGCGATCGAACACTTGTTCCTGCACATGGCGAATTAAACGCAGAATATCCGAGGCTTTTGCTGAACCAATATTCAGGATAAAATTAGCGTGTAATTCTGATACTTGCGCCCCACCAATTTGATAACCTTTTAATCCCATTCCCTCAATTAAAGCCCCGGCAAATTGCGGTTTAGGATTGCGGAAAACACTACCACAACTAGGACGATCATAGGGTTGGGTATTTTTGCGATGGCGTAAATTATGGGTAGTAATTGCCATTATTTCCTCGCGATTATCGGTAGCTTCTAACTGAAATGTAGCTTCGATAACTAAACGTTGATCCCCTTGCAGAGAAGAACTGCGATAACTATAATTTAAATCTTCTTTGCTTAAAGTTTCTAACTGACCATCGGGATTTAATACCAGCGCCCGCACTAATCGATCCGCCACACAGGAGGTGTGCGCCCCCGCATTCATGACCACAGCACCCCCCACCGTACCGGGGATACCCACCGCCCATTCTAAGCCCCTCCAGCCCCGTTTTGCCGCTCTCCAAGCTATTTTTGGCAGGGGTTCCCCCGCCGCTGCTGTAATCGTAGCAGTTTCGGCATCAAAACAACTCGATCGCAGATGACGAGTATTGAGGACAAGTCCGGGTAAACCTCGATCGCTGATTAGTAAATTTGAACCAGCCCCCAAAACAGTCAAGGGTAAATCTTGCGATTGCCACCAAGCGAACAATTCTCTTAATTCCTCTAGATTAACTGGTTCGGCATACCATTGCGCTCTTCCCCCCACCCGGTAGGAAGTGAAATCAGCTAGAGAAACAGAGGATTTAATCATAGGGTTTTAGGGGTTGGGAATTATAAATTATGAATTATAAATTATGAATTGGGGGTTGGGGAGATGGGGAGCAGAGGAGCAGGGAGCGAGAAGCGGGGAGAATAAATAAAAATAATCTCCTGACTCCTGAATCCTGTCTCCTGAATCCTGACTCCTATACTCTAACTGCTAATTGTTCGCGGTAAAGAGAGAGCATTTCGGGGATAACTTGATTGAGATTGCCGGCGCCGAGGAACAGGGCTAGATCCCCTGGTTGGAGAATTTCTAGCAGGAATTGACCTAAAGAACTCAATTCAGGGTGATAGTAGGCGTTTTTATGGTGTTTTCTCACCTGTTCGACCACTTGCTGCCCCGTGACGTGATTGATATTCACTTCCCCGGCACTATAAATATCGGTTAAGACTACCACATCGGCGGAACTGAAAGCGGAGCCGAATTCCTCTAAAAAGGCAGTGGTGCGACTGTAGCGATGGGGTTGGAAAACGGCGATCGAACGTTGGTACTGTTTGCCTTCTACCTTTAATTTTGCCGCCGCTAACGTGGCCAACAATTCGCTAGGATGATGGGCATAATCATCGATAAAAGTGATGCCGTTTGCCTCTCCCTTGTGTTCAAAACGGCGTTTTGCCCCGGCAAAAGTAGCGATCGCATCGGCAATAACGGCAAATTCTAAACCGAGATAACGTCCGATGGCCACCACTGCCAAAGCATTACTGATATTATGTTGCCCGGGGATTTTCACTTCCATTTGTCCCAGATAACTGCCTTTTTCCCAGACGGAAGCTTTCATCATTCCCTGTTCATAGATAATCTCGCTGACGGTGTAATCGGCACCTTTTTCGGGATCGAGACTATAACTGATTGTCGGACGGAAATGCTCGGCGATCGTGTCACAATCTAAACAAGCGACTAAAATCTGGCACTGATGGGCGAATTCATGGAAAGTATCGATAACTTCGCTTAAATTATGGTAATGATCTGGGTGATCTAGCTCAATATTAGTGATTACGCCGATTTTCGGGGCGTGCTTGGTTAGGGAACCATCGGACTCATCGGCCTCTGCCACTAAAAAACGACCTTGACCAAGACGAGCGTTACCTTCCCAAGCGTCCACCTCACCACCGACAATGATCGTGGGATCTAATCCCGCTTCTAACAAAACGTAACCGATTAGGCTGCTAGTGGTGGTTTTGCCGTGGGTGCCAGCGACGGCGATACTGTCGTAATCAGCGATTAAAGCCGCTAAAACGTCGCTACGGTGAAAAATTGGGTATCCTAAGTCTCTGGCCGCTTGATATTCCTTGTTATGGTCATTAATCGCCGTGGAGCAGATTACTTGCGGAACTGTTTGGCTACTGTTTTGAGGGCCAGGAGAATGAAATAAAGCTAAATTATTTGCCTCTTGACGGTGGAAAATCTGCGCTCCCGCTCCCTGTAGCCGTTGGGTGATATGAGTAGGACGTAAATCGGAGCCAGACACGGGTAAATTGCGTTTGGCTAAGATATAAGCGAGGGCTGACATCCCAATACCGCCAATACCGATAAAATGGAAAGGTTGGCCGTTAAAATTAACTTTTTTCACTGTTTTCACTCCTCAAACCCACGATTATATAAGTTTTAAACTCGATCGGTAGTAAAGTCAACTTCATGATAGGGGCATTTGAGCAGAATTCCAAAATGTTGCCCAGTCACCTTGCAAAATCCTTGACGCAGAATTAAATTTTTTTCTCCCAATTCCTTTTTTTACCGAGCTTTGCCAAACGTCCCAAAAATCGGTAAAACCCTATACCCCACAGGCTGCCCCCACGAACCTAATTAGGGCAGCCATTCCAGTAAAATTCCCACGGAGCTATCTTTACGAGCGCGGGAATTTTGGGCTTGAATATCGGCGGCTAAACGTAAATTAGAGGTAATCGCATAACCAACCGAAAGAGTAGTCAATCCCACCTCGTTATCACCACCGGGGGAGATAAAACTCTGACTGACGGTGATATCTGCCGCCCCCGTGCGAGAAAGGGCTAATTTGAGCTTTAATCCTAAGTTAAGCCCATCGGTGCTGTAATTTCCCGTTTGAATGTAACGATAGCCCACCATAGGAGCTAGATTGACATAATCACCCACAGGGAGGAGATAGTATTGTAAATTTGCTCCTATTGCCGTCCTTTTGCCGTTAAAAACCGTCTGATAATCGCCGCTTAGGGTTAAACTGGTTTGACCGAAAAACACATCTTCTACCCCCAAAATCACGCCACTGGAATTATCGCTAGAAGGAAACTCTGCATATCCCAAGCGGATACGCGTGCGAAAACTGGGATCGCGGCGAATATCTTCGGCGATATCGGGTATTTTTTCTAACCAACGCTCTAAAACCGGGCTTTCTTGCCGAATTTTCGGATCTAAGTCTAAATCCGTTTCTGCCCACACAGCACCACTCGCCCCCCATAATAAACTAAGAGCGATCGCATTTACAGAACAGCAAGAGAGCTTAAACATGATCTGCATTATAATCAAAAAAGATTCAGATTCCCCGCTATTCTTGAGAGGACGGGGGGCAGTAGGAGCACCAATAGTGGTTAGAATATTAAAACTTTCGCAATTAAGTAGCGCGGAACGGGCAAAACTTCAGAAAAGAGCCGAGTTAGATATTGATAACGCCCTCAAAGTCGCTCAAACGGTCATAGAAACCATCCGCGAACGGGGAGATGCCGGCGTTGTGGACTATGTGCGGCGTTTTGACTACGAGGGTGCGACGGTAGAAAATATCAAAGTCAGCGAGGCAGAATTTGAGCGGGCTTTTCATTTAATTGAACCGGAAGTAAAAACTGCCATTGAACAGGCTTTCCGGAATATTCAAGAGGTACATCGTCGCCAAATGCCGGAAGAAACACTACTGGCAGAAATTGAAACCGGTGTCTTTGCCGGCGAAAAAATCTCTCCTATCCCCAATGTGGGTTTATACGTTCCCCGGGGCCGCGGTGCTTTTCCTTCGATGATGTTAATGTTAGCCATACCGGCAATGGTGGCAGGAGTGGAAAGAGTGGTGGTTTGCACTCCCCCCGATAAACAGGGCAACGTGGAGCCGGTTTCTCTGGTGGCGGCACGCATGGCTGGAGTCAGAGAAATTTATAAGTTAGGGGGCGTACAAGCGATCGCCGCTTTGGCTTTGGGAACAAAAAATATCAAAAGGGTTGACAAAATTACCGGTCCGTGCAGCGTCTATGGGGCGGCGGCCAAGCGGTTACTGTTCGGTACTGTGGATGTGGGTTTGCCGGCAGGTCCAAGTGAGTCGATAGTTTTGGCCGATGAGTCCACCGATGCCCGTTTAGCGGCCTTGGATTTATTAATTGAAGCGGAACACGGGGCGGATTCGGCGGCTTTATTAGTCACCCACTGTGAAGATTTGGCGATCGCTGCTAGTGAATATGCACAGGAATACCTGCAAAAACTCCCGGATTGGCGACGGGAATTCTGTGAGGCGGGTTTAGCCGCCTATGGGGGCATAATTTTAACCGATAGTTTGCAGCAATCCCTCGATTTTGTCAATGAGTACGCCCCAGAACATCTAGAGGTTTTAGTTAGTAATCCTTTTGCCATTCTGGGCAAGATTAAAAATGCTGGCGAAATTCTCCTGGGAAATCATACTCCTTCCTCTATGGCTACCTACGCCATCGGAGTCAATGCTGTGCTGCCGACAGGAAGTTTTGCCCGTTCCTATTCGGCGGTTTCGGTTTATGATTTTCTCAAGCGCTCCACTTTGGCTTATGTCACCCCTGAAGGCTTTGAAAAGTTAAAAGAAACCACGAAAACTTTAGCCGAGTACGAAGGTTTTCCCGCCCATAAATTAGCAATTCAACACAGGGAAATTTTACTCTAAATAGGGTTTGCGGCAAAAAGTTTTTCCGGGGGGTAGGGTGTGGGGTGTGGGGTGTGGGGTGTGGGGTTTTACCAGTTTTGAGGTGGCCAATTACCTAATTTTCAGGGAAAAAGTGCCTAAATTTCCCCCCGATCACTCCCATATCCAGTACTTTTTGATTGACAAAAGGTCTAAAAGTCTTACCCAAAAAGGTTTTTAGATTTATTCAGCAAGCTCTAAATACAGGGAATAGGAAACAGGGAATAACTCTGATTTATTATCCTGTCTCCTATCTGGTACTATGATAAGAGCAGAGAATCAGGCAAGCATTTTATGAAAAAAGTAATTGTTATTTTAATTCTGGGTTTTCTGAGCGAACAAATATCAATAAAATCACCAATTTCTGGCAATCAAACCCTCAATAATTTAGCCGTAGCTAACAACAATAATCGTCCCACTCCCCAGAAAAAACCTAGTCCTTCTCCACAGTTTCGGTGCGATGGTAGAACTCACTGTTCCCAGATGACCTCCTGTGCAGAAGCGACTTTTTTCTTGAGAAATTGCCCCAATGTCAAAATGGATGGAGACGGTGATGGAGTTCCCTGTGAAAGTCAATGGTGTGGAAAAAAATCCTCAGAAAAATGTTGGGAAAGTTTTCCAGATAACTAATTTTGTTTCCTCACCCCAATTCTCTTACTTAAAGAATCGGGGTAAAAACAATCAAGAAGCAGTAATCACGGGAGAATTAAGATATTGATAATTCCAGTCCGATTGTTGCCAAACGCGACCATCAAGGGCAATTTGTTCGATTAAACTAGCTAATCGTAAAGCTTTTAAAGCTTGTTCCCCACCGACAGAAGGTTGGTCCCCACCGCGCACACAATGAACAAAATGTTCTAATTCCGCGTGTAGAGGTTCAATATTGCTGGTATAAACCTTTTCAATTAAACCATCTTGACGGTAGAGAACTTGACCGTAATCGGTGCTATAGTTAGCGGTGGTTTGCCGGTGAATGAGGATTTCATTATTGAGAAAATCCGCTTCCGTGAGAGAATTTTTACAGTGGGCCGCTAAACGGCGAATCTTGCGATGAGTCACCTTACTAGCGGTTAAATTAGCCACCACTCCATTACTAAAACCAAGGGTTGCAGTGACATAATCGAGATAACCGGAATCAGTGGCAGCGCGACTACCACTAGCGGTTAATTTCACCACGGGAGCGGCGACTAATTCTAAAATTAAATCTATATCGTGGATCATTAAATCTAACACCACCGACACATCATTAGCGCGTTGGGAATAGGGACTCATGCGATGGGATTCAATCGCTAAAATCTCCTCGGTTTTCAAGACCTTCGATAACTCTTGGAAAGCGGGATTAAAACGCTCGATATGACCCACTTGCAGAATACAATCGTGATCGGCTGCTGCGTTGACTAAAGATTCCGCTTCACTAATACTAGCGGCGATCGGTTTCTCGATCAAGGTATGTACTCCCGCTTGCAGACAGTCCATCCCGACTCGATGGTGTAACCGCGTGGGGACAGCGAGACAAACCGCATCTACCCTAGGTAAGAGATCTAAATAATTTTCAAAAAAACGGACTCGGTATTTACTGGCAGTTTCCAGACCCTTTTCGACGTTGACATCGGCCACCCCGACGAATTCCACGTCTTTTAATAAACTCAGGATGCGACTATGGTGTTGTCCCATGTTACCGACCCCGATAATCCCGACTTTAATCGGTTTGAGTTGATTTCTGTTACCCGGAAAGTTTGCTGGTTGATTGGACATGAATTTTAGACTCCTGTGTTCACACTCCCCACACCACTTGATTAAATTAATCAAGCTGATTTTGTCGATTAATTACCAAGATGGTATCATGGTTATCCAGATTCTGACACGATGTCGGTGTCAATGGGGGTTCTGAGAAGATTTTCTGATTTCATCTGCGGGTTTTTACCTATAATGTCGGCTTGAAGGAACCCTCGGTTTCACCTCGGAGATGAAAAGCTGACCAGCATACAACAGCGAAGCACGACTAAGAATAACTCTAATCTATAGTTGCCAATTTAATTTTAGTATGCTAGAGTAGTTTGCGTGGTAGGTCGATAACGCAAAATGTTTGTTTTAGAGTACAAGCTTAGAGGAAAACCATCTCAATATCAAGCCATTGATGAGGCTATTCGGACAGTACAGTTTGTTCGGAATAAATGTCTTAGATATTGGGAAGACAATAAAGGTGTAGGACAAAAGGATGTATATAAATATGTCACTCAATTAAGAAGTGAATACCCTTTTGTTCAAGACCTTAACTCTACAGCTTGTCAACAGGCTTGCGAACGGACTTGGACTGCTATTCTTAGGTTCTATAACAATTGCAAGAACCAAATCGCTGGTAAGAAAGGATATCCTAAGTACTCTAAACGTACTCATTCTGTTGAGTTTAAAAAGTCAGGTTGGAAACTTAATCGAAATTCCAAGAGAATAACTTTCACTGATGGAAAAAACATTGGGGAGTTAAAACTAATTGGTAGTCGAGACTTGTTTTATTTTCAAGAATGGCAAATTCAACGGTTGAGAATAGTTAAAAGGGCTGATGGATATTATTGCCAGTTAATGCTAAAACTCGATGCTAGAGATATAACCCCACAATTAGAATCGACGGGTCATTGCCTAGGATTAGATATGGGGTTAAAATATCTTTATGCTGACAGCAACGGGAATACAGTAGAGCCTCCTAAGTATTATCGAAAAGCCGAGAAGCGTCTTAATAAACTGAATAGAAGAAAGTCGAAAAAGTTTAAGAGAGGACAAAAGCAGTCTAATAACTACAAAAAAGCTAGTCAAAAATACGCCAAGGGACACTTAAAAGTAAGTAGGCAACGAGAAGAGTTTGCTAAAAAATTGGCACTCCGTTTAATTCAGTCAAACGACTTGATAGCTTACGAAGATTTAAAAGTCAAAAACCTTGTGCGTAATCAAAAACTAGCCAAGAGTATCAATGATGCTGGTTGGTCACAATTGAGAAAATGGATTGAGTATTTTGGCATTAAATACGGCAGATTAACTATTGCAGTTAATCCCGCCTATACCAGTCAAGAATGCCTTAATTGTGGTCGGTTAGTCAAAAAGTCTCTATCAGTTAGAACTCATGTTTGTTCCTGCGGATATGTGGAAGATAGAGACAAAATGGCGGCATTAAATATACTCAAAAAAGCTACGATAGGGCATATCGGAAGCTGGTCGTCAGACCTAAACGCTTGGGGAGATTTAAGCTCTATTTTGGTTGGTAGAAATACCTGCTAAGACAACTTGAGTCAGTGAACCAAGAATCCCTCGCTTTTAGCGACGGGAGTGTCAATCCCACATGCTTATCAAAACATCGTCCCTGAGTAGCGAGGACTACATTCGGCTAAATTTTAACTATGGACAATTCAACGGATTTTAACTCCTTACGGGGATTAAGTGTTTTTTTGCTAGGAATGATGGGATCTGGCAAATCCACCCTGGGAGAGTTGCTTTCCCGACGTTTACAATATCGTTTTTTTGATACAGATATATTAATAGAAAGGGTCGCGGGAAAGAAAATCAGGGAAATTTTTGTCGACGAGGGAGAAGCGACTTTTCGGGAGTTAGAAACCCAAGTTTTAGCCGAATTATCCTCTCTGACTAAAACTGTGATTGCCACCGGGGGAGGGATGGTTTTAAAACCGATGAATTGGAGTTATCTTCGTCACGGTTTAATGATTTGGTTAGATGTTCCTCTAGAAGTCTTGGTTAAACGTTTAAAACAAGATACCTCTCGTCCCTTGCTTCAGTCCACTGATTTAGAAAGTAAACTGGAATTATTATTAGAACAAAGACGAGGACTTTATGCAGAAGCAGATATTAGGATTGTTGTTTCTGACCTAGATACACCTGCTCATATCGTTGAGAAAATTTTAACAGCAATACCGACGGTAATTAAAGATTTTCATCCAGAAAGGGATAATAACTAATGATAGCAGCTTCAATTTTTGATTTACCTGAACTAATTCCCGACCGAGAAATTCTGGAAATTTTAGCTCAAAGTCAAGCTATTCGTCTAGAAAGAATTATTTCCACCGGTCAAACCACTCCCCGGGGTCAATGGTACGATCAATCTGAGTTTGAATGGGTGATTTTATTACAGGGATTCGCTGAGATTAGTTATGAAGATGGCAGCCAATTTAATCTGCAAGCGGGGGATTATCTGCTGATTCCTCCTCACCAAAAACATCGCGTCGAATTTACTAGCAATAATCCCCCTTGTATTTGGTTAGCTATCCATTATCGCTAGTAAAATATAGTTCCTGACTATTGCCAGCGATCGAATAAATCGGTTAAAACGATATTAGAAAACAAAAAACCTTCGGGGTCGCTTAATCTTACCCTGGTATCCCCCTCAATTATTACTAGATTACGCTGTTTATGCGGCTCTAAGACCTCTAAAATTGCTTTTTTGATTTCCGGGCCAAAATTAGCTTCAATCGCGGGTAAACTCACCCCTGACCCTAACCTTAACCCTAGCATTAAGGTTTCGAGAAGATCATCAATAAAACTATTTTTCTCCACGTCAATCTGACAGCCTTCTTTTACCCAAGCGAAATAGTCGCGACTTTTGCGCGGACGGGTAAAACGTTGTTGATGAAGATAACTAGCAGCCCCCATACCAAAACCGTAATAGGGACGATTTTCCCAGTAAACTCGATTATGTCGGCATTGATAACCCGGTTTGGCATAGTTAGAAATCTCGTAATGTTGATAACCGGCTAAAGCTAGTTTTTCACCGGCTAAAACATACATTTTCGCCGTAGTTTCATCATCGGGTAAGGGTTTTTTTCCCGGTTGATACTGTTTACCGAAAGGAGTAACCGCTTCTAAGACCAAATCGTAACAGGAAAGATGGGCCGGTTGCAGTTCGATCGCTTTTTCTAGGGAATTTTCCCAATCTGTGAGGGTTTGTTGTGGCAATCCCGAAATCAAATCCAAACTATAGTTAACTATTCCCAATCCCTGAATTAATTCCACTGCCTGATAGATATCCTTAACGGTATGCGATCGACCAGAAACCTGTAATAATGGTTCTTGAAAAGCCTGTACTCCTAAACTAACCCGATTGACTCCCGCGCTAAGATAACCCTGTAATTGTTCTAAACTAAAGGTAGCCGGATCAATCTCCATAGAAATCTCTATATCGGCCGCAAAATCAAACTTTTTGGCTAAAGTATCCAGAATTGATCCTAATAATTCCGCCGGTAACAGGGAAGGAGTCCCCCCCCCAAAAAAAATTGTTTCTAGGGGTTTCCCCGTCCCCTGACTAAGACTAATTTCTTCTTGTAATATTTCCACATACTCCACCACAGGGGGAAAAGTCGCCGGATTGGTGCGATTACCAAGGACAAAAATCGGGAAATCACAGTAAAAACAGCGCCGACGGCAAAAGGGAATATGAATATAAACCGAGGTTACGGGGTGAAAATAGGGCATTATATGAGGAAAAAGGAAAAAAGGGAGTGTGGGGTGTGGGGTGTGGGGTGTGGGGTGTGGGGAGAATAAAGCTGCCTCCTGCCTCCTGCCTCCTACTGTAATTTCGTTTATCTTCGTTAAGATGTATTATGGCTGGGGAGAACATCTCCTAGAATGGAGGCAACTTTCCCGACACAAATTAGGAGAAACCCACAGATATAATAGAAAAGCATCCATACTCATTATTTTTCTATCATCATTCCCCCCTATCCTCTCTGGTATTATCCCCATGCTTGATGCTGTCATAATTTTACTATTCGTCTTCGCTGTTGCCAGTATTGGTTATAGTGGTGTTGACTTGCTGCCGGTTACTGTCCAGTCGCAAATCAGCAATATTGAAGCGTTACGCTGGTTATCGGCGGGTTTTGCCTCAATTATTGGTTTAGCTCTTGGTTTAGTTGCCCAAACTACCTATCGTCGTCTAGAAACCCAAGTAAGGCAAACTCCGATCGAAGTTATTTTAACCCGTTCGGTCGGTCTAGTTATCGGTTTGTTAATTGCTAATCTGATCCTGGCCCCGATTTTCTTCCTACCGATTCCCAGAGAATTCTCGTTTATTAAGCCGATAATCGCCATTTTAGGCAGTATTATGTTTTCCTATCTGGGGGTTAGTTTAGCTGATACCCACGGTCGCACTTTTTTGCGTCTGATTAACCCCAATAGTATGGAATCAATTTTAGTGGCAGAAGGAACCCTGCAAGCGGCCGCCACCAAAGTTGTGGACACCAGTTGTATTATCGATGGTCGTATCGAACAATTGTTAGACACGGGATTTATCGAGGGACAGATACTCATCCCCCAATTTATCCTTCAGGAATTGCAACAGTTAGCGGATGGCAGTAACGACCAAAAACGAGTCAGAGGAAGACGCGGATTAGATATCTTAAACCGGATGCAGCAAGAATTCCCTGATCGCATTATCATTCATCCGGCCGATTATGAGGATATTAGCACCGTAGATGCTAAATTGGTCCATCTTGCCCAAGAAATTAACGCCACCTTGCTCACGAACGATTATAATCTCAGTAAAGTGGCCAATCTGCAAAAAGTCACCATCTTGAATGTCAACGATCTCGCCCAAGCAGTACGCCCGATCTACTTACCCGGGGATACTTTGGATCTGAAAATTCTCAAAGCAGGAAAAGAACCCACCCAAGGCATCGGTTATCTGGAAGATGGCACGATGGTGGTGGTAGAAGAAGGAAAAGATTATCTGGGGGGAGAATTGCGGGTAGTGGTGACATCTGCACTGCAAACCTCGGCCGGCCGGATGATTTTTGCTAAACCCCAAAATTCCCTGATTGCCTAAAGGTAATAAAACCGAAAAAATCCTCAAATACAAGGCCGGAGGGGATTGTATTTGAGGAATTTCATTTTTTAAGGGAAGTTAAGTCACTAATCGAACTATCTAGGGTCTGCTGAAAAAGTTTTTCCTAGGGGCAGGGTGTAGGGTGTAGGGTGTGGGGTGTGGGGTTTTACCCATTTTCAGGTGGTCAATTACCTAATTTTCAGGGAAAAAGTCCAGGAATTTTCCCCCCAATCACTCCAAAGGTCGGCACTTTTTGAGGGAAAAAAAGTCTAAAAACCTTGTTGGACAAGGTTTTTAGATTTATTCAGCAAACCCTATCTAGCCAATTGATACCTAATTAAGCTGGTTTATTGATTACAGCCATGGACTGACGAGCAAAACCGAAATAACTATCCCAGAATTGTTTCTGACTATCGAGGGCAACTTTGGTGGCGGTTTCTTGGGCGGTTAGGTAGGATTTCACCCATTCTTGTTGATATTCGAGGGATTTAACCAAAGTTTCTGGAAACTCAAACACTGGTGTAGTCGTGGGAAGACCATTACCCCAAGCGGACAGAAGCATTTTCTGCCATTCGGCTAGGTATTTTTGGTATTCCTCAAGATAATTGGTGTTCATAGAAGTCAAACCGCTAACTAGCCCATCTGGAAGGAGATGGTGAGAAAGTGGGGCGGTGTTGCCACCTTCTCGAAAGCAAAAACCGTGACGAGATAAAATATAATATTCTATCCCTTCCTTATATTATAACCTGAGTTTGCGATCAGCCCCAATCTTCATGCGATCGCCCTAGGCTGGCCCTATTTTTTTGGTGACTCGGAACTAACGCTAAAATAATCCTACTCTAGCCATTTTCTCCCAACTATGATCGATCGCCCTATTCATGTAATTGGTGGAGGATTAGCGGGGACTGAGGCGGCGTGGCAGATAGCCCAAGCAGGTATTCCCGTGATCCTGTACGAAATGCGCCCAATTCGCTCTAGTCCCGCCCACCATAGCCAATTTTTAGCCGAATTAGTCTGTAGTAACTCCTTTGGTGCCATGGCGGTGGATCGCGCCACCGGGTTACTCCATGAAGAATTACGACGCTTAAATTCTCTAGTTATTGCTCAGGCCGATCAGCACAGTGTCCCCGCAGGAGGGGCTTTAGCGGTTGATCGGGGGGTCTTTAGTCGAAATTTGACGGAAATCTTGGCTAACCACCCTCTAGTCACCTTAAAACGTCAGGAGATCACGGAAATTCCCCGGGATGGTATCGTCGTTTTAACCACTGGACCCTTAACCAGTGCTGCCTTGGCCGCAGATCTGCAAAATTTTGCCGGCCTGGACTATCTGAGCTTTTTTGATGCCGCTAGTCCGATTATTCTAGGGGAATCTATTGATCAATCGATCGCTTTTCTGGCCTCCCGTTACGATAAAGGTGAGGCTGCCTATCTCAATTGTCCCATGGATCGGGAACAATACCTGCATTTCTGGCAAGAGTTAAAACAGGCAGAACAAGCAGAATTGAAGGATTTTGAGCGAGAAAATGCCAAATTTTTCGAGGCTTGTCTGCCAATCGAAGAATTAGCCAGTCGGGGAGAGGATACCATGCGTTTTGGTCCCCTGAAACCGGTGGGATTAGCGGATCCCAGATATCCAGATCAACGTCCCTACGCAGTTATACAGTTGCGAATGGAAGATAAAGCGGGGCAATTGTGGAATATGGTGGGATTTCAAACTAATTTAAAATGGGGTGAACAAACACGGGTTTTCCGTCTGATTCCGGGGTTAGAAAAGGCCGAATTTGTCCGCATGGGGGTGATGCACAAAAACACCTTTATCAATTCTCCCCAGTTATTATCCTCCAGTCTCCAGTTTAAATCGCGACCGACGCTATTAGCGGCAGGACAGTTAATCGGCACGGAAGGCTATACGGCTGCGGCTGCTGGGGGATGGTTAGCGGGAACTAATGCCGCTCGTTTAGCTTTAGGATTAGAAACGGTGACATTGCCAACCACAACGATGATGGGGTCATTATTTGAGTTTATCAGCAGTGCCGAACCGAAACATTTTCAACCGATGCCGCCAAATTTTGGCATTTTGCCGAATTTTACCAGAAAAATCCGCAATAAACGGGAACGTTACGGTCAATATGCCGATCGCTCTTTGCAGGATTTAGAAGCATGGTGGAATCAGCTAAAAACTCCCTGTCTCGTCTAACTGTCAATCGCTAATCGATCGCCCATAATAGAGAAGGAACCTATTTCTTTCTCTATCGCTATGCCAAACCCCGATTTTTTCCCTCCCCAATCCTACAGTCAAGAGGATGTGCAGGAAATTCTCTATTTGGCTATCTCCCGTCAAGGGGATAAGGGAGAAATTACCCGTCAACAGTTGTTAGAAATTGCCGACGATTTGGCTATTGAAGTTAAAGACTTAGAAGCGGCGGAAAAGGACTGGCAAGAGTCAAAAATGCTCAGTTATAAGCGGCAAGAATTCGATCGCTTTCGTCGCGAGGAGCTAAAAAATAAAACTGTTCGCTATCTGATTATTAATAGTTTTTTTATTATCATTAATTTAATTAGTGCGGGAACAATTTCTTGGGCAATTTATCTGCTTTTGCTGATGGGTTTACCTCTTTCTCTCTCGGCTTGGAAAACTTTCCAAAATCAAGGAATTGCCTACGAAGAGGCATTTAAACGCTGGAAAATTAAGGAGGAAATGAAAGAGTCTTTTACCAATCTTTGGACACAAGTTAAAAAGTTTTTACAGTTTTAATACTGTTGCCAAATTAAGCCTTTTTTGTTTTTGTGAACCACAGAGACACAAAGTACACAAAGTTGAGCTTTGCACTACTACTTAAGTAGCTGGTTATAATTAAATTAAAAATGAATTTTAGGTTCGATCCCCCCTGCCCCCCTTAATAAGCTATCCATTAGTCACATCTTTCTTAACATAAAATTTGACAAAAAGAGAAAAGTGTGCTAGATGGCTCAAGGGGGTTCTATGGGGGAACTAATTTGATGAGATAGTTTCCAAGTCTCGCTGATATCAT